>Ga0307928_10002388_pt1 | contig 14445 bp, 9 predicted proteins | sample AceLakmetagen232_FD_201815 | JGI IMG/M metagenome (GOLD analysis project Ga0307928, IMG submission 201815) | Saline water microbial communities from Ace Lake, Antarctica - #232 | ecosystem: Environmental > Aquatic > Non-marine Saline and Alkaline > Saline | place: Antarctica: Ace Lake... | reverse complement strand
TCGTGACGTTCGCGCGCGCCGACTTCAGGAGAGAGACGCGCTTCGCGGCGCTCGTCTTCTCCGTGGCCACAACCTTCACGTTTGGTTTGGCCGCCGCCTTCTTCACGACTGCCGGCTTGACCTGCGCGAGAACCCCAGCCACAGCGGCCGCCGACTTCTTCATGCGTCCCACATCCTTCGACTTGCGCGCGACGATGAGGTCTGCGGCTGCCTTGAGCAGCGCCGCCTTCTGGTTCGCCACCACGCGTGCGTCGAGCGCCTGCTTCAGTGTCTTTGCCTCAGCCATTGTACGATCCTTCCCTCCGACTGTTTGACCGGCAGGCTGGCGGCTTTCCTCGCCGCACCAGCCAACTCCGACCCTCTCTGTTCCCCTGACGGCCAGCCTGCGTGCCCCAGCCGGAGAGGTAACCCCTTTGTCGAGCCGAGCATCGATCGAATCCGTGCACGACACGCACGGTTCACACCTTGTGAACCATTAATTTGTTGCAGTCGCCTTCTTGCGCTGGACGATGGCAGCAGCCACCTTGTCGAGGGCCGCAGCCTTGTTCACGCCGGCCTCTATCAGCCTCTCGACCAGCGAGTCGCCGGCCTGCTTCACGCCAGCCTTCTTGTTGAACAGAGAGAGGAACCACTCCTTGGCCCTTTCGTTGGCGAATGCCACCTTCACAGGCGCAGTCAGGCCAACCTCGTTGCCGTCGACCTTGTCCAACTCGACCTTGTTGATCCAGTTGTTGACGAAGTCGCAGGCTGCCGCCTTCTCGATGCAGTCATCGTCCTTCAGCGTCTGGATGTGGGAGAGCTTCTCAATGAAGTCGAGCAGACCGTTGTCGTCGAGGGTGGCGACAGCGTTGGATGCCTGCTTGGTCGCGCCTACTTGGATGGTGATCGGCTGTGCGAACTTGATGTAGCCGTCCATCACCTTCTTGCCGCTCTGGGTGGCTGAGACGAGAGCACGTTCGAGCTTGGCGCCATCCTGTAGCTCGATGACGGCCGCCTCCTTCACCGTGCCCACGACTGCCATGAGATCAGGGGAGGCGTCGGTGATTCCCTCGATGAGAGTTACGCCGCCGGGACCCTGCGAGACGATAAGTCGGCCGTGCTCATAGTTTGCTGGCATCGTGTTCCTCCTGATCGAGCAATTGTAAGCTCCACAACGTTACACGCAAGGGAAATCAGGTGGTGTCTGGTCCCAGCGTGTACTACTCCACTATTTCGCCGTCTACGAAGTCCGTATTGATCTCAGCAGGGATCTCTTCGAATTCTTCGCCTGTTTCGCCCATCAAGCCTGTTGAATTGTTCGCGCCGTACGTGTGGTTCATGTACACGTGGTTGTCGGTCCAGTTCCATCTGTTCAGCACGAGGCACTGGAAGTTCGGTGGCGTCAGATCAATAATGTCCTCTGTGGTTAGCTCCAGCATCCTGATCGCGTCGTCGAAGTCCCTCGTATGTGACACCGGCTCGTTGCGAAGCGCTTGGAGCGCCTGCGGGAACTTGCGCAGCTTCGGTCCAACCTCGACGATCTTGGCCGCCATCACCAGCATCTTCTTGCGCCACTGCTCGCGAAGCTTCAACACCTCCGCGATGTGTACGTCCCTGTTCTGCCTGACGATCTTGATCAGGTCATCTCGCTTGATCTTCGTGTTCATGCTCAGTGACATTGTGTGTCCCTTCCTCCTCGACTGCGCGGCCCTCCTCAGAGCCGCTGTTCCTATGTGTAGCCCTAGCGCATGATCTCCAGCTGGTCGTCCACACCCAGCTCGCCGCGCCTGTACGCCGCCATCGCGTCTTCCTTCGAGCGGAACGTCTTCACGCGCCCCTTCTTCTTCTCCGTCGATGCGAGATGCAGACCAAGCAGGAACTCCTGCCTCGGGTAGTAGTGCACGTCGAAGTCTTTCACTGCCCGCAGGTTTCTGCTCGGCATCATCTTGTTCACGGCGTCCTTGATCGCTTCCTCGCTCGCCGGCACGTGGAAGTTCATCGTGTTGTGTACGATCACTGTGCCTTCGACTGCAAACGTACCATCCGCCTGTATATCGAACACCCAGCATTCATCGTTCGCAATAAGCTGCTCACATGACACGACCTCCTTCGCCTTGTAGAGAAGTGATCGCTTGCTTGTCTTACGCGACGCGTAAGCCAGTTTTGCGCGCTTGATCGTCCGCAGTTTGCGGCTTCGCTGTTTGAAGTTGTCTGACAGCATAACGATACCGTCTTTGCCTATCGACAAGACCCACGCCGGTTTTTTCTGGCTCCTGTTCCGCGCACGCAACGCATGAGGAACACCCAGTATGTCACAAACGAACGAAATTCCTTTGATCAACTCTTTCGAAACCGATGTCATTCGCACCAGATAGCTACCTGACGCCGTGTGCTCAACGCTCCCATCTGAGTCGATATAACCAGCAAGAAGCCCCCACAAGTAATCTTTAGGGCGGTTGTAGACAATATCGCTGATTCTCTTACTGTCAGCATATCGACCAAACAACCCATGCAGTTCTCGCGCCCACTGAATTGAACCCACGTTGATATACCCGTGTTTGACGGACTCATATCCATCCAGCTTGTGAACATCCTTAATGTATTCAAGCAGCTGTTTGCGGTAGCTCGCCTCGGAAGCAGCAAATGCGACTACTCTATCCGTAGCAGCACCATCACCGACAAAGTATCCGTCTAGGTAGCCACGCTTCCATCCGTGCTCGAACTCAACATGCGAAGACCGTGTTATCGCCACGCTATCGAGTATCACGCCCTTTTTCAGCTTCGTGGGACTGATCTTCTTTCCGCCCGCCATAAGGCTGTGGTCAGCAGTCACCTTTAGCACGGTGCCGTCTCTGGTCTCGACGCGCCACAGTGGCTTGTCATACGGATGAAGCGATAGCGACTTCACCGGCTGCCATGTACCGCCTAGTGACAGTGTCTCGACGTCCTGCGGGAACCAGATGTGCCCAGTGTATTCGTCGGGCGTCATATGACAGTAGCTCTCAACAAAATCACGAGCAGTTATGGATACCACGAAGCCATGGATACGTAACGTCAACCGCGTATCAAGAGAACAGCTATCGCCGTCGAAGTCGGCGTTGAAACCCGGTGTGATGATCGGAGGGATCTGCAGCGTGCTGCCCTTGGTGAGGATAGGCCACGCCGCCATCATGCCGTAGCGGTGCAGCGTCGGTGCGCGACTGATGATCACCGGTCGCGTGGACATCGCCTCGACGAGCGCCTTGCGTGCCACGTCGGTGTGATCGTTGATCGCCTTCGCCGCGGCCATGGCTCCCATGCCACGTCGCACGAGGTTTCGCATGACGTGTGGCCTGTAGACGACCCACGCCTTCTTCTCGGGCAGCCCCACCTGATCCATGTTGAGGCTGGGATTGGGTGTAATCACGCCGCGACCCACGGTGTCGACGGCCGCTCCCAGCACGCGTCGCTGGTACATGCCGATCTTCGGCTTGGGGCCAAAGATCTGCTTCAACAGGCCGGCGGCTGACTTCTCCTGCGTCTTGGCAGCGATGGGATCACCCAGTCCGGAGATCGCCTTGTAGCCCTTGTAGAGCTGCAGACGCTCGTCGCCCGTGTGTGCGTCGCCCATCTCCTTCTTGAGGTTCACGTAGTCCTCGTTGGCCTTCATGAGGTCCACGTAGAGGTAGTTCGCGTCGCTCACGATGTCGGCCGCGCCACTACGAGCCGTGATGGGCCTGAAGTTCGGCGGGATGACCGGCACCTTGGTCACCATGAGATCCTCTGGCTTGATCCCCGCCTTATCGAGCGTCTGGAGATAGCCCAGCTGCTTCACGGCGGCGTCACGCTTCGCTCCCGTGCCTTCAGAGACCATCGACTGCGCCTGCTTGATCGCGGAGGTCACGTTGATGCGCTTCAGGGCTTCGAGGATCGCCTTCGTGCCCGTCCCGGTATTGAGCTTGTGCTGCCCGGAGATCACTTCCTCGAACTTCTTCTTCGTCAGGCCGAGCATGCGCCTGATCGGCTCTTCCATGACGGGGTTGGGCATCGGCGTGGCCAGCTCGATATGCGACCAGCGTCCACCGCCGTGTCCCCCCGTGCGTCCCACGTCGAACAGACCGTTCTTGATCGGTTCGAGATTGTCGCCCTTGGTCGTCTTGGCCGCTGTGATCGGCCCCGCACTCATCTCGCCCACGTCCTTGTCGGTCAACGCGAACAGCTGCATCACGTCGCCGTCCTTCTTCAGGTTGATGCCCGAAGCTTGGAGCGTGGAGAGGAACTTGCTGTACACCATCGGCACCTTCGGGCTTGGCGGCGGATAGCCGAGCCTGATGGCACGCCAGTAGTCGTCGTTGCGCTGCCCGCGCACGACCTTGGCATCGCGGATGACGCTCGTCGCGCCATGCGAGACGAGCGCGTTGAGTTCGCCGCCGCCGATGCGCTTGGAGCCTTCAGGGCCACCACGCGCCGGCAAGCCCTCTGCCGTGTAGCCGCCTACGTCACGGCCGGCAGCCTTCTTCTCGGACATGTGGTGCAGCTTCATCATGAACGTACTGCCCGTGAACACCTTCGGGATCTTCCGGTTCGTGGTCGGGTCGTAGATGTCCTCGGTGTCGCTCAGCCCGTTGCTCTGCAGCTCCTTCTTGGCGAAGTCGAGATACGAGTCGTCGGTGAAGTTCTTCACCTTGTACGGTCGACCCGTCTTCTTGGCAACCTTGCCGAGCAGCGTCTCAACCAGCTGCGCCGGGTTGCCACGACTCACGACGCCGAGCGGATTGAGCATCAGCTCCAGCGGCGCGCCGTCCTTGTCGTGCGGCATCTGGTCGTCGGGGATGATGCGTGACACGACGCCCTTGCCACCGTACCTGTTCGCCATCTTGTCGCCGACGTTCATCGGGCTATAGGCTCTCGTGAGAACCTTCCAGCCGCCCTTCATTCGATCAACATCCGTGACGACGCCCGGCGTCTCATGTTGCCAAGTCTCTGCAGAGTCGGAGAAGAGCGTTTTCCGACCACGCAAGACGCCACCACCTGAAGGCTTCCGCTTGGAGACCGCGAGCACCAGAGGATCGCCGTAGTTGACGACTGTCCCGGGCTTGACCAGTCCACGCTCATCAACCGTGGCCATCTGCTTCTTGTCGAAGCGTCCGGGATAGATCGAGAGGAAGGCTCGCCGGCCGATGTCATGGTTGTCCTCCTGCTTGAACTTCGTCGTGTACATGTGCTCGCTCGACAGCTTCTTCGCCGCCGACTCGCTGATGACGATCGCATCGTCTGCGTTGTAGCCCTTGTACGTCATATACCCGACGCGCAGGTTCTTCCCGAGTGCTACGTCGCCCTCGTTGTTCGTATAGTTGCTCTTGGCGAGCAGCATGCCCGGCTTTACTTGGTCCCCAACTCCAACTGCAGCAGTATTGTGGAGATAGGTTTTCTGATTGTATGGGAAATTGTTATAGAGATCGTGCCGTTGTGTATTGCCATCTGCGTATCGGACGGTGACGTGATCTTTTCCGACTGCCTGTACGACACCGCGGCCCTTGGCTCGGACGGCGCCGAGCCGCTCTCCGTATACATTCTCGAAGCTCCGCCCACTGTCGTCGTCGTACGCACTCTGAACGAGTGGTGCCTCGGCATCCTGCAGGGGGAGCGCCTGAACTTGCATTTTCGCGCCCATTAACAATCTGCCGCCCTTGATCGAGCTGATCATGGGCACGAGATTAGACGTGATCGTGAACATGCGGTTCGCGCTTGGCAGCTGGAAGTCCACCTTCTCACGATCCACGTATGCCACGCGCTTACCATTGATCATGGCACGCACGCGCTGGCTCTTCTTGGCCAGCTCGCCCGGGAACGCGACGGTAGCCTTCGAGAGCTGTGACGCGTTGACCATCCGCTCGGCACCCGTACGCGCGTCGATGACCTTGTTGTAGAAGTTGCCGTCGGATCCCTTCACCGCGCCGTGCGCCACGCGACTGTCCACGCCCACCTTCGTGCCTTCCGGAGCGCGTACCGGGTCAATCATTCCGAAGTGAGAAGGCTGAACATTTCTTGCTTCGTCAGGAACAGCGTCCTGATTCGTCATGCCGCCCTCACCCATGCGCGTCACCTTCAGCAGCTGGTCGTGTATTTCGAGGGGGTTGATCTCTTCGAGCGTCTGGCCCAGCCCGCTCTTGGTGATCAGGGAGCGCAGCTGCGGGGACATCGCGCCCGGCTGCATGCCCGTCAGGTTGCCGCGGAAGGTAGCCTTCCACAGCGCGCGTCGTGCGATGTCGCCCGAGTCGCGGCTGACGCGCTCGGCGAACAGGTCTTCGGGACCCATGAGCTGCTGGAACGCCAGCGAGTCACGGTCGTCCGTCTCCTGCTCCTTGCGGTTGATCGCTACGAGCTTCTTCGTCACGTCGGTGATCAGCTGCGGCGAGACGTTGCGGACGCGTCGGCCGAGCGTCTGCTCAGTCGTGCCTTCGTCCAGCTCCATCTTCTCGATCACCTCACGCATGAGGCCGTAGTCCTGCTCGGCGCTCTTGACCATCGCTTCCAGCGGACCGACCAGCGCCACGAACGCGCGCTTCACGTCGTCCTGCTTGTCTGCCATGTCGAGCTTCATCTTCTTTGTCGGCAGCTTCGTGGCGAGCAACGCTTTGCGTGCGTTCTGGCTCTCTCGGACCGCTTTCTCCGTGCTGAGCTTGGCTGCGATTGCGCCGGGGTTGCCCTTGATGTCATTCGCTGCCTGTGCCTCGCGGCCTTCGAGGTCCATCGGCGTCTCGGAGTTCAGGTCAGCGAGATCGGTCACCTCGATCGAGAACGCCATCTTGTCCTCGTTGTCGGCGAGGTCGAAGGGCAGGTCCGTTTCTTTTGCTATCCGCATGGCGGACAGCTTCTCGATCAGGCATTGGTAAGCCTTTTTACAGTGCTCCTCAGCATTGTCAAACAAAGCGGCAATCTTTGACAATCCTCTGCCCTGCTTCACGGGCCGCGTGGCGACGGTGATATGGAACTGGAAGTCCTTGTCGCTGTTGTCACCCTTCGGTAACTCAGTTAGGCCGAGCGACTTACGATGCGCACGCAGCTCGGGTGACTTCGCTTCGAGGAACCAGACACGGTCCATCTTGTCCCAGCCCTCGGGTTCGAGATCGACCATGGCGTTCTGCAGACTGAACGGGAACTTGCGCCCATTGCCGCAGACCGTCTTCCACTTCTTGCCGTACTTCTTCTTGAGATCGAGGACTTCCTTCGTACGCAGTATGCTGATGTGCGGCAGGTCGTAGCGAGCCTCGCACTCGACTCCCTGATCCTGCAATGCCTGATACGCTGCCTCGGGCAGCCCCTTGTGAACCTTGAGATACGCCCACTCATCACCCGGCTTGGAGTCGTCGCATACCAGCTCACCAAGGAACTTCACGCGCTTGCGGTTCTCGTCGCCGGTGTCCTGCGCCCACTTCGAGAAGTGAGTCCAGAGCACACACCAGCCGGTCGGGGCAGCGAAGCCCTGCACACGCTTGCACGAGTTCAAGCCCTCGAAGTTCGAGCACTGCGCACACTGCTGATAGGTCCCGAGCTGAACGTAGTTGACGGCCGCCTTCAGCTCTTTGCCGTAGGCTTCCTTCGCCATCTCCTCTTTGGTGTCGTGCGAGCGCACGAGCTTGTGGTAGGCGCGCTGCGCCGCGCGCGGATCGGACGCTGCAATGTTCGCCGCCAAGAGATCCCGCCCCCACGCCTCTTGGAGATCCCGATCCTGCACGCCGAGCGCACGCATGATCGGGTAGAGCTTCAGGTTGGCCTGTCCCACATGCATACGGAACACGCCGCTGTCAGGCTCCATGTGAACACGGAACGACGGGCCGGTGCCGCCCTTCACGTTGAAGTGCGCTTCAATCAGCCCGTTATCCTTCACGCGACTGTACACGCCCGGGCGCAGACGCATCTGCCCCGCGATCGTATACTCACTGCCGTTGAAGATGAACGTGCCACGGTCGGTCATGTACGGAACCTGCGCAACGAGCTGTGGCTTGGTCTTGTCGACGACCTTTTGCGTGGCATTGTCGAGCAGCTCCCACGAGCCGGTCAGATTGTGACCGAGCGTCCGGCCGCGCATGATCGCCTTCTTCTGGTCGGCTGCGTTGAACGGCTTCGGGTTCTTGTACTTCAACCCCGCCAGACGAATCGTGTAGCGATCGTTCGAGAGCGGGAACTTCTGCTGGAAGGATTGGAGCACGTTGCCGAAGATGCCGTCGCGCGTCGCCGCGACGTCATCGAACTCACGATGAGTCACCTCGGGCGCAACGTCAGCAACCGGAACGCCATCGGGTGGCTCTGTGATTCCAGCCTCGGGTAGCTTGAATTCAGGCATCTATGCAGGCTCCACAGTCACCGTCGGAGGCGTCGCCAGTGAGCGGCGACGCATAATGTCCTTCGCGATCTCGTACTTGCGCCGCTTGCCTTCACGACCCTTCACAAACGAGTAGCCGGCTGCTCCGCCGGCCGCAGTCAGTAGCGCGAGGGCTGCGAGGTATCCACCGAGCGCCTTGCGGCCGGTGCCCTTGAATGAACCCCAGCCGAATCCCGGCTGCTCCTCACCCGGCGCCGCACTCTTCTCCAGCTGATCGAACTGCTCTTGGAGTTCGCCGGCGACGTGCGCCTGCGCGAACGCATCGGCCACGACACCCATCATGCCCGCGGCGGAGAACTTGAAGCTGCCCTCGCCCGCGCCGGGCGCCTTGCGTCCCTTGCTTGCATCCTCGAAGAGTTCGGACTCCCGATACTGCGCGCGCAGCGCATCCTCGAATTCCTTACGCGCTTTTTCGATCTGCCGCTCCGACCGACGCTCACGCGAGCCTTCAAGCATGCTATCGAGCTTGCTGTAGCCCAAGTAGCCGCCACCGAGTCCCGCAGCGATCGCTGCGGGCAGGAACCACGGCTTGTCGAGCGCCGAGCCGGTGGGAGCGAACAGATGCTCCATGCCCTTGCTGGCGCCACCCTTCAGCTTGTCCCACATGCCGCCAACGCTGCTGCCAACCGAACGTGCGACAGCTGGCCCGGCTGTGGCCGCAATGGCTGCAGGCACGGCCAAGCCAATCGCTGCTTTCTCTTCGGATGACTTCTTCGCCATGTGCGGGAGAGGAATGGTGATCTCGCGCCCCGGCATGCCAGCGTATGGATTGATGTCCTCGATGAGTTTTTGTCTGCGGGTGCCCTCGTTGCGCGCACGCAGCCCACGCATCAGTGCTCCGAGACCTGCTGCTCCGACACCCGTGATCGCAAGCCACTTCAGCGCATTGCGCGTGCTCTCCTGTTCCGACGTGGGAGCAACCTTCGATAGGGAACTGAATGCCGACGAGGCAGGAGGCGCTGCCGCCGCACGTTGCTGCAGCTCGTCCAGTCTCTTCGACATGACAGAGGGGTCGACCGCTTCCTTCGTCTCGGCGGCCTTTATGAGTTCAGCTACGACCCCCATTGCTTCCACCCTTCTTCACAGACGTGAAGTATTCAAGCCAGCGAATGAACACCCGCCAGCTCTTCTTCTTCTCGTCGTACTGCATGTCCTCTTTCGAGATTGCGCCGAAGCCGTTCGCCACCACCTGACATATATCTCGGTAGCGAGTCAGCTGCGTTTCGTTCCACAGGTCGAGGATCTCGATGTGCGCTTTCTGGTTGAACGTCGGCTGCAGCTTCTCCGGATCATCGTTCTTCAGATCCGGAACCTCACCTCGGAACGGAAGTCCTTCGAACCCGGGCATTGAAATCCCCTCGTGCATGCTCCCCGAGGGATTGATCAACACTGGGTCGATCGAACTCCAGTTCTCTTTGCTTCGTTTGCCGTTGCCGTTGTTGCCCATTTACCCCGCCAGTGCCGGTACTCGAATCTCGCGCTCCTTGTCGCCCGTGAGCGACAACCGTTTGCCCTGCCTCTTCCGTGCGCGCCGCAACGCTTCGCGTGCGAGTCGCTTGTACGTCGATACTCGTTCGATCGATTGCAGATCTTCCGGAGACTCAAACTCAGGCGCCGTTAGTCCGCGGTATGCACCGCCGAGTAGCATGCCAGCAACAGGCGCTGCGATCAACGGTGTCTTCAGCCCGAACTTGAGCGCGCTGAGCGCCTTCTCCAGTCCCCAGCGACCGAGACCGCCAGCCGACTCGCCTGCCTTGCCAGCAGCGCCCGCCGCCATAAGCGGACCGGCAAGCGCGACCTTGGTGAATTCGCCGGGCGTCAGGCCCAGCTCCGCCACCTTCAGGAAGAAGCCGTACTTGAACGCCTTCTTCTGCTGATCGGGAGCAGCACCCTGCTCTTTGCCCTGCTCCTTCTTCTTCTCCATGTCCGCCTCCATGTCTTCGAGGCGATTCTCACCGGTGTAGTACTTGTTCGACTCGACGTCGTGATCCTTGGCGATCTCAGTAGCGATTGCCGTGCTCGGCGTGTGCTCCTTCTCGATGCCCGAGCCGACTTCCAATTCCTTTGGCGGGAACAACGAGTTGGGTAGACCCTGCGCCTTACCGCCAGCAATCACGTCGTTCTGCCCGCCGAGCAGTGACGCGAGCGTTCGATAGACTTCCTCCTCAGCTTCGTGCGGCTCCACGCCGATCGATTCGGCGTGCGCATGAAACTGGTCGTCGTCGATGCCGCCGCCCTGCTGCTGGATGAAGTTCATGAGCGACGTCGCCTGATCAGGCGCCAGCGACTCCGCCGCTTCTTCCTGTGGGGACTCTGCCATCTCGTCGCCGTTGGCGCGCTTCAGTATCAGCTCGGCTGCCTTCGCTGCCGGGGCCGTCTCCATCTTGTCCTCCTTCTTCTCGGGCAGCTTCGTACCCTTCGGAGTGTGCTTCTGCCACGTCTTGACTGTTTCTGGCGATATTTCTCCTCGATGCATTTTTGCATAAAACAGCCTGCGCTGTGCTTGACTCTTGAACGGCATAACGTTACCTTTCATCTATCAAGTACATCGATTGCGCTTCGAGCATCAAGGAGCATAACCAATGGGAAGCAAACTGCAAAAGAGTCGCTGTGAAGCTTGTGGTACAACGTTCAGACACTACAACATTGGACAACGAACATGTTCGCGAAAATGCTACGGGCAGATCAAGAGTAAACAAGCACGTGTAAGCTGCTTCTGCAGTACGTGCGGCAAAGAGTTCTACCTCCTGCGCAGCAAGGCCAGAGACGGACGCGGCAAGTACTGCTCGCGGCAATGCAGCCAGTCGCGGCCAAGGCGGTTCAACACAGTCGAAGCTCTTGAGCTGTGGCATGCCGGTAATAACGCGCGACGGATAGCACTTCAACTCAACGTCTCGCCAATAACCATAAGCACATGGCTGAAGCGTCAAGGCATCTACGAGCCGCGTCACGCGAGCGGAGCCGACTGTCACAACTGGAAGGGCGGCGTCAAGCTGACTGCCTTGGTCCGAGCCAGCCTGCGCGAACGCACACAGAATCGATGTGAAGACTGCAACTACAACGAACATCCGGAGATACTGCAAGTACATCACAAAGATCGAGACCGGAACAACAATGATCTCGACAACCTTCTGCTGCTGTGTCCAAACTGTCATATGTGGCAACATTACTTGTCCCAATCCGGCCTCTACACCAAACACACTTTCTACGACGCGTCGTGAAATCAGTTCTGCAAGATACCAGCTGTCCTGAGCTTGTCCACGATACCTGCAACCGATTTTGCGCCCGATCGAAGAGACTGAAGCGTCTTGGGATCCATACCAAGTATCAGCCCCCTGAAACGGTCGCCGAACGAAATTGGTTTCGGAGCTTCGACTGGTGCCTCAGGTACCGGCGGCGCAGGCGGCGGCGCGGGCGTCGGAGCCGTCGGCTGTGACCGCGCGAACCAGAACGCGGCCTTGACAAGATCTTCCATCGTCTCGCCCTCACCATCGATCTCGGCGAGCGCATGCTTGATCACTGGTGCAAGTACCTTCGAGCTAGATGACTTCGAGGTGAACGGAGCCTTGAGCGCTCGGCCAAGCGACTGAAGCAGTCCCGTCGTCGTTGAGATCGGGGTCGAGATGCCTCGAAACGCCGACGTCAACGTGCCGGTCAGCAACCCCTTCTTGAGCGCGTCCTGTGTTTTGGCCTGCGACGCTTCACTGCCGCGCCCAATCGATCCACCAATTGAGCGCAGCAAGCCCTTGCGCCCGGCTTTGTACTCCGGATCTTTGGTAGCGTCCCATACGTTGCCGGCGCCTTCGAGTGCAACAGCGAGCGGGAGCATACGCTTGCCAATGAAGTTCTTCAGGTTGCCTGCCAGCGCGGCTGGCGCCCAGCGCGTGCCGAGCTTCGCCGCAAGCGTCGCGGAGGGTGCCATCGACTTCATGCCCATCCCGGCGAGCGCTTTCGCCCCGAGGTGCCCCGCGGTTGTCCCAGCTGATGTGATCGTCGGAACAATCGTGGCCGAGACGCCTAGATCGCCAGCCAGCCCTCGCAGTGACGTCGGCCCGCCCATGTTTGCGTAGCTTCGGAGTAGTCGAACGTCGGGGGGCGCTGCGCGCTTCACGAGCGACGCGGCCTTCGCTGCCGGGTAGTCGGACTCTTTGGGCGCTTCCCGCATTTGCTTTCTCGTTGCCTCCGTGAACCCGATCCCGCCCTTGCTGACGCTCGGTGCCTTTAGTTTACCCGCTCTGGGGAGTATGTCACGCGCGATTGTCGGCGCAACACGTACTAGCAACCAGTTTCCACCCTGCGTTTTTCTAGTACGGGCGGTACCGCCAGTTGGCGGCCCACTTTGACGGAGCAGCATGAACTTCTTGGGATGCTCACTGTCGGCCACCTCAAAGTTGATCTGACCGGGGTTTGCCTTGGTGACGGTGACCTGTCCACGATCGTGAGTTGCTACAGTGCCAGCGCCATAGCCAGAATCGAGTTTGCCCTCAAATTTGGAGTAGGTGCCCGTATGCAATGGCTGCTGAAACGCCAGCGTCTTGTGGCCGGGCTGCTCGGGCAGCTTACGCGCTGCCCAGCTCATCATGGTTGGTGCATTGCCGCGGTCAGGACCGAGGCGGATGTCAAAATGCTTTCCAGCGCGTTTGGCTTTGTGCTCCTGTATGACGTAGCTAAGCAGCTGATTCAACGGAAGCTGAGAGGGGGTCCCGAATCGTCGAGGATCCGGAAGACCTAATGCGGAACTGGGCGTTGATTTCGCCACATTGAAACCCTCTCGCCCGTAGAGTAGATGAAACAAGTTGAAGCGTCAATCAGATTCTCTAAGAGCGCACCCCGGAGAGATAGCTATATTCCTCCTTAGCCCTGTCAATGTCCGTTAGTGTGGCCTGCAGCCAATTTGACAAACCAAGATGAGTTGCGCGTTGTTCAGCTGTTCTCGTGGGAGCACGCGGCTTGTTGACGTGAATGGAGATGATAGTGGCGCCCGGCCGAGCTACCCGCCGCAGCTCATGCATCGCATCACGAGCGAGTCGATCGTTGTCGATGCTCTGGAGCGTCATGATGTCCACAACTAGATCCATCGAGCCAGTGGCCAGTGGGATCTTCTGTGTCTTCAACACGACCGGAGAGGTCGTCACGCCCGTGCTCGCGCGCGCCACCCAGTCCTCGAACAGATCAACAGCCCAGACGTGTCCGCTGTGTTCAGCGATCAACGACGAGAAGCGCCCCCACCCACAACCGAAGTCGAGCGCGTGCTCATAGAAGCCTCCTCCAGCTGCGAAGCCAATGTGCTTCATGAGATTCTCGGCCTGTTGTGCTGGCGCCTCCCCGCGGCGACCGACAGCCTGATCACCGAGATCCCGCTTGCGTCTTCGCCAGTGATTGACCTGCTTCTCGAACACGACTACCTCATCTTCCGTTTTTTGAATTGCTCTTGTAGAAGCTGCTTGAGCGTTTTCCGTTGTATCGCCGCAGCGCTGCGTGCCGTCGGTTGTACCGGCGGCAGCGCCTGCAAGTAACTTGCTACGTTTTGCGCAGCTTTTCTTGGGGGAGGCGCAGCTGGATTTTTCACACCGTTCGTTTGCTTACGACGAACAACGGTTCGCAGTGTCTTGGCGCGCGCGGGTTTTTTCGCTGCGGGTTTTTGCGCCGCGGGGTTTTTCGCTGCGGGTTTTTGCGCCGCAACTTTACTTAATTGCAAGACTTCCCCACTTGGTACCAGCGCTGCAGCATCGAAGTACTTACTCGCGTCACCAAGCAAAAGCGTATTGCTGTCGAGCCGTAAGAACGAAGTTTCTGTCTCAGCGAGTGTCGCTTCATACTGAGGCATTTGATCGATCATCGAAGCTATGCTGCCGTCTGTACGATTCACGTAATTGTGTTTGAACCCGGCGGGCCTTTCACTTCGCCCTCGGCGGGGCGCAAGTTCCTTGGTTATACCATAATGGAAATCATGTTGCGGCTGTCGAGACTGCCATATAGCCTCTGACAATGCCGTATCACCCCCGTTATGGTTCAAACGAGTATCCGGCCAATCGAGCGCTCTGAGCGTCTCGGTTTTCAACCACCAATAGCTTCCACGTATGAAAGCGATCCCAGTCCCA
>Ga0307928_10002386_pt1 | contig 14446 bp, 21 predicted proteins | sample AceLakmetagen232_FD_201815 | JGI IMG/M metagenome (GOLD analysis project Ga0307928, IMG submission 201815) | Saline water microbial communities from Ace Lake, Antarctica - #232 | ecosystem: Environmental > Aquatic > Non-marine Saline and Alkaline > Saline | place: Antarctica: Ace Lake... | reverse complement strand
TATGCAGATTCAATAAATAATTAACCTCTCCTGTTTCCTTATCAACAACTCTTTCAAAATCTTTCTTTTTGTTCTGTAAAATTGTAAAAATATTTTCACCATAATCTCCTAATATTTGAATAAGAACTTTGTGGGGTTGTGATATTGCTCTCTGAACTAACTCCTTTAAAGATTCATTAAATTCTTGAATAAATCTCACATCCTTATCTTTCTTCACATTATATTGAATAATCTTTTTTGCCATTTTATCTAATCCTACCATTTCAAAGGGTTTACTCTTGAAAATCTTATTATAGAAAGAAGTTTTATCTTCATAAATCTTACCATTGCTTTTTGTAAATCCCTCTTTTCCTTCCTCTAATCCTTCATAAACTTGTTTAAAATCCTGCTCGGTTATACTTCCCCTTTTTATTGGTTTGTTCTTAAAAAACTTGTTAGTGGTTGTGAGATAATGAATATATAAAAGTAAGGTCTTGTAACAACTATTATCTAAAGAAGGCAATCCATTACTTCTTTTCCCTTTTGTTTCTTGATATTCTAAGACCTTCTTCATCCAATTTCTATTTTCTAAGCAAATAGTTTTATCACTAAGAGTTTTTTTCTTCCTATTTTCATATTGTTCTTTTAAGGTCATAGAAAGAACAATAAAAACCCCTTTTTAAATATGCTTATTTATGCGAATACTTCTATTCGCATACTGCTCGGGGGATTGGTTATTATTATTCGCATACCCTAATATTTATAGTTTAAATACAATATCCCAACAAAACTCATAAAAAAAGGAACAGGTGTGATATATTGCATAGTCCAGAAGCTAAGGAACATTAATGTTGCTAAGGTGAACCACCAATTATCTTTTTTCATTTTCATTTTATTATTATTAAAAATATCTAACTATTAGGAATATAACACCAAGAACCATTCCAAATCCAAATAAAACCCCTCCTAAATTTATGATTATAGAACAAATTGTATAAACTTCTAAAGGAAGATTGAACTTAAACACATTCCAGAGAATTATGTTCCCCAAAATAATCACAACAATACTTACAATTAAAACCCAAAAAGTAAATTTACTCAATAAGTTAATGCCTTCTGAATTTTCTTTTCTTTCCCTCTCTTTTATTTTTTCTTTCTTTGCAACTCTTTTTTGATTTTTTCTATATCTTTCATCTTCTTCTTCATCTTCTTCTGCTTCCATAATAAATAGTGTTTGTTTATGTTTTAATATTTAACTATTCAGGAATAAAGCTAAGTGAAGGGATAACTTCCATATTCCTTAATGCTTGACCAACACAAAAGTTTTGGTCTTGAAGTGCAACTTCATCTATCATTCCCAAATGTCTACCTTGTAATCCTTCAAGATAAAGTAAGTGGTCATCAATATTATTTAATTCTACCATTTGCATTCTTGAAGAATATCTTTATCAACATCAACAACAAAATCCTCAATCAAATCTGAAACTTCTATTTGTGATTTTTCTTCCATTTTATTTTTTCTTCCTCCTTTTTCTTTTCTTTCTAACTAAAACAGGTTGCCGAATTTCAAGCCCACTTAATATCTTCTTTAATTGTTTTTTTGCTTGTGCTTCACTTATTTCTGTTGGTTCTAAACCTAATGCCCTTGAAGTAAAATCTGGAACATAAAGCAAATCATAAATTGCTTTCTTTAGTTTCTTTTTTCTTTTCTTCGGTTTTCCACCCCAATTAAGATAAGGAAGTAATGCTTTTGGAGTAGTTGTTTTTGTTGGAGTATAACCATAAGAAGAACCACCATAACTTGATTCAATTTTAGAAATCTTACTCATTATACTTTTCAATGAACTATCAATTCCAACAGAAGAACCTTTTGAAGCATAAGGTTCAAAAGAACTTCCAACAGAACTTTTACCTGATTTCATTATGTTACTTTCAATTTTACTAACTATCTTTGAAACATCAGAAGAATATTTATTTGAACCTTTAGAAATCTTTGAACTTGCTAAAAGAGAACCAAACAAATAACTTCCTGGTGTTGTGATTGGATAACTTCCTTTCCCACCATAACTTGAAGAACTAATCAAATCTTTAACATTAACTTGTTCAAAATTCTTTATTTTGGTTGCAATAGCTTTCACTATATCATCACTTGAAGAAGCAACAAAAGTATCAATAGGTATTCTTTGACCTTTCCATTTCAAAAAAGCATTTGTTCCTATTTTTCCAATCTTAGTATCTGCACCAAAAGGGAAAACCCCTTCTGCTTCTGCTTTAACTCCTGTAACATAAACAACTCCTCCTTCAATATCATCAATGAAAGCATGAGTTCCTGGCATCTTCTTAACTCCTGGAACTCTTGTAACTTTTGAAATCTTAAAACCCTTTGGATAAATCTCTGCAATTCCTGGAGAAGTATAAGGAGTAAATAATGAACCACCATAACCTTTCAATCCACCCTTAATAAAATATGTTGAAGGAGAAGGTGCAACATACAATCCTTTAAATTCTTTCTTTCCTGGAATTATCTCAAGATAATCCTTCCAAAACTTTTTTTGAGTAACATGATATGCTTTCCCTTCCTTTGTAAATAATTGAACATCAAACTTTTGTTTTTGTTCTCCTAACTTTCCTTTATATCCATAGCTTCCAGATTCAACAAAAGTTTTCTTCCCTGTTCTAACATCCTTAATGATAATATCTTCTGCCTTGATTTCTTTTCTTTTTAATGTTGAAAGGAAACCATCCCAATTCTTCCAAAACTTTGCACCTGCATAACCACCAACTGCCATTGGTGTTAATTCTGTTGAAGCAATTTCACCAAAAATATATCCCTTTGCTTTTGCATCTCCAGGAGTTAATCCAACTCTTGTAATAATTGAAGTTGTATAAACAGCAGGAAGTCCATACTTCAATCCTGTGCCTAACACCTTTGAAGTTTTAGGAAGTTTAGTTGCTAATTTAGTTATCCCTAATTTTCCAATAGTTCCTAACACCTTTGGAAGTGCAAAGAAAACTCCTGTGGTTACTGCTGTCTTTAATGGTTTATCTTTAAGCCCACCAAGATAACCTGCAACAGAAGAAGCACCAAACTCTTTTGCATAGGTTTCTTTTGGTTCAATCCAACTTTTAAATTTAGGAGATAAGTTCTTAATTGCATCCTCTCCTTCTATTCCCAAATTCATAAAAGCTAATGTTCCGAAACTTTCTTTTGTTACCCCTGTCTTTTCATAAATGAATTTTGAAGTTGGTTGTGTTACTTTTTTTTGCAAGAAGGTGTTTGCTCTACTCCAACTTGTTGTTCCAACTCTTGATAGTTCCTTCTCATAATTCATTGATGCTTTTTCTTGTGGTGTTAAAAAGAATTGACCTTTCCCTTCATTTCCCTTAGTCATTCCAGGTTTAATTGTAACTGCTTCACCAATTCCTTGTTCTTTTAGAAATGCATTATAATCTGATGTTAGCTTTGAACTTTGTTTTGTAAACTCTTTATTCCCCACAATTCCTTTGTAAACTTCAACAATTCTTCCACCCTTACCTAATGCAATATTCTCTGCAATAATTCCACCATATTGCTTGACATAACTTTGTTTCGCTATTGCTGAAACATTTTGTTGTCTTGACCAATCAACCTTTCCCTTATATTTTGTTTCATGTTCTTGAATTACAATCCTATAAGGTGAAGTTGTTAAAAGTTTTTTGTATGCTTTCTTACTTGAATCCTTTTGTTTATTCTCTGCTCTTTCTTGATTTTCTTCATAATCACCTAAATCATCTGCATAATTTTCTACATCATTATAACTTATATCTTGACCTGTTTTTAGTTTGTTTAATCCTTCTCCTAAACCTTTCAAATAACCTTTCCAATATTTCTTTTCTTCATCATATTCATTTTTTAATTTTCTCTTTTCATCTTGCCTTTGCTTTGTATCACTAATCTTAGTAACTTGATTCCAATCCTTTCTAAAATCAGTTTCATTTTTATTGTTCTGCTCTCTTGCATAAAATATCTTTTCTTCAACTTTTGGAATGTTTGACTTTATTCTTTGGGTTTGTTCTGTTCTAAGTTGCTGTGGTGTTGAAAAGAATTGTTTAATATCTGGTGATAAAGAATTATATTGTTTCTCATAATCATTAAGATTAGTTATGTTTGAAAATTTCTCTTGTTGGATTTGTTCTGCCTTTTCTTTTAATGCTTGATAATCTTTTCTTCTTTTAATATTCTCTAATTGTGCAGTTCTTTTTCCAATTACCCTTTGAGTTCTTGTTAATCTTGAAGATTGAAGTTGTTGTGAAAGTTTAACCATATTTCTTTTTCCTTATCTTTTTTAATTGGTTCTTTAGAATTTCTTTTATTGGAATTAATTTCAACTCATTATTAATTAATTTCAAAATATAAGTTTGATTCATATCATCATCCATTAAAAATAGAAAGAATTTTCTTTTAATTAGGATTGGGGAAAAGCAACACATAAACCTTCCCTAATCTTTCTCATTATCTTAAAGCAAATAAAACTTTCTTAACATTAGCATCCATAAAAACAATTGGTTCTTCTGCAACCTTTTCAATAAAACCTGTTATGCTTAAATTCATTTCTTTAGCTTTATCAACAAATTTCTTTTTAACTTTTGGCTCAACCATTGCTTTTATTTCAGAAGTTTTGTTTACCATTAATCACCCAACATAAAGAAATTTATTCTGTGAAGTTTTAGTTCCATTTCCAAATTTATTAATTAATTTTCCAATTCTTTTTTGAATGTCTTGCAAAGAATTTGTTGAAGAAGTTATTGTGAAATCACCAATAGAAATTTGGTTTGTTGATTCCTTTTGGTCTAATAGCTTATCGTGTTCTGAAATAAAATGCAAACAGGTTTCAACTACTTCTTCTTTAGTGTGTTGATTTAATTCTTTTCTAACTTCTTCAATTGTTGGTGGGGTTTCAGGTATCATCTTAAAGGTTATCCATTCGGAGTTTGTTGTTTGGTTATTTTATTTAAGTGGTATTTATCCCTTCTTTTTTCCCTACCCTTTCTTTTAAGGCATTTATCACACTCACAGGTCTTTGGGTGTCTACCTAAATGAACTACTCCACAACTCTTGCAAATCTTAGTTTTATCTTCCAATCTTCTTTGCATCCCAGATTGAACTTTGTAACTTGCAGATTTAGAACTCCACTCTGCTAATAAGAAAGCAATAGCAACTTTAAACCAACCCTCTGGAAGTGTTGTATCAACTTCACCTTCTGCCATTGAAGTAACTGTGCATTTAGTTGAAACTTCTCTCATGGTTTTTAATCCATCCTCAATCCTTCTACTCCACCTTGTTAAATCTTCAACAACTATCCTCTGTATTCTGTTTGCTCTAACCTCTCTTAACATCTTACAAAATTGTGGTCTTGAATTATAATCTTCCTTGTAAGCACTAATTCCATCATCAGAATAAAACTCTGGAGTTTCCCATTCCATTGCATCACAGAATTTAATTATCTTATCTCTCTGCCTATCAATGTCTTGCCTTCTTTCTCCATCTGTCTTTAGCTTCTGGTCTGAAACTCTTATGTATCCTGCAACTATCATTTAATCATCCTCCTCCAAAATAACATTATCCAAAAGATATTGAACTGAACTATTGTATGAGGTGAAATGGTGTTCTTGCTTAATTGATTTCAATTGTTTTATTAGTGAAGGATTAATTCTAATAGGGACACAGACAATATATTTCTTTAATCCTTCTTTATGTTTTTCCCTTAGAAGATTTCTTTTAATTTTAAATTCTTTATTGATTAATGAGAAAAGATTATTCCTTTCTTCTCTAAGTTTATCTCTCTTTATTTGAAATCTTTTATTTAATTTAGAAACTTTAACCATTCTTTGCTTCCATAATGATTTTATTTCTTCTCTTTGCTCAATTTGTTTTGTTTTTTATCCATTGTGTAATGTATTTTTGTTTTTGTTGGAGATTTGATTAAGATTTTAAAAAAAGTAATTCCTGTGCTAAATTATGGGGTAATCTAACTCTCTTAAATACCGAAATCACCAAATAACCTTCAAAACCCACTTTTCTTAGTGATTTACCTCCATTTCCTTTAATTGTTTAATTTTTTCTTCTTCTTCTGGAACTTCCCAAACATATCCTTTCTTTTTTATTGCTTTTTTAATCTGTGAAACAGAAGTTGCACATACACTTAATTTTTCTGCTATATCATTTGTTCTCTTGCCTTCCATAAGCAAATCGTATACCTTTGTTTGTTTTAAGGTTAAAGCATTTAGATTCCCTGCTTTCTCAATCTTCTTTGCAACACTAATCTCCATCTCTTTGATCAATGTTCTAACAAAGTGTTCTTTCATTGCTTCATAGCTTTTCAAGGCATCCTTTGTGGGTTTGCTTAGTTTTAATCTCTTAATCTTGATTGTGTTCCCATTATTCTTGACCCTCAACCATTTAGTGTAAATTTTCCCTGTCTGTTGTGAAATACTTAGGAAGTATGGTTTCAAAATGCATTGGTTGTTTTGTTTATCAATCTTCATGGTTTGAAAATGTGAGTGCATCAACATTCTTGCTGTCTTATCAAAGAAACTAAAATGAGGAACATTAAACAAAACAATTATGTTTAAACTTCTAAATGATTGAAGAATGAATTGAAGTGCTTTGTTTGTTTTAGATTGAAAGTTCTTGCTGTTTGCACCAATCCCAATTTCTTCTGCAATCAGAATATCTCCCTTCTTCAATTCCCCAGAGTTCAATCTTTTAATTAATGCTTCAACAGAAAAGCAAATGTTTTCTTGTGGAAATAATTTCTTGAAATAAAACTCATACCACAACTCTGCTAACCTTAAACAAGAATAAGATTTTCCTGAACCAACTGCACCTGTAATAACACAAAGATAATTTTTGTTATTCTGCATCATACGATTCATATATTTCAAAATGATTTCTGCTTCAATTCTATTCTCTTGTTCAGGTGCTTGTTTGATTAACATTATGTATATCCCTCTTGTTCCTCGAAATATCCCATTCTTCCAATTAACAAATTCAATTGTTGGAATAATCTTCTATGAATTTTTAATTCAAAATTAATAAACTCTGATTCAGTTTTCCCTTTGGAAGCTAATTCTTTTTTCTTTTGTTTTGTTTCTTCATCCATTTCCTTTGATTGTTTATTCATTTTCTCATCAAATCTCGCCAGAAGCAAATCATTCAAACATTGAATTGAGTTGATGTATTCTTTTCTTCCATCACTAATCCAGACCTTAGTCATCATCATAGCACCTGTTCCAGATTTCAATGGTAATGTTTTCCAAAATCCTTCTTTCAATTCTTGACTTGCAATCTTTGTAATTCTGGATAGTTGGCACATCAAGATTTCTTGGTAGGTCAGTCCTTGCTTGTTTCCAAAACCCTGACCTGTATCCTCAATTATCTGAAAGTCATCTTCCATTATTCTTCCACCTCCAATATTTTTCCTTTAACTTCTTCATCTTTCTTTGGCATCAACAATTCTGCTTCACCACATCCATTAATCAAAAGTGATTTAACTTTTCTTAACTTATTTAATTTAACTTGAAAGTTTGGTGATAAAAAATAATTAGGAACATTCCCAATATCTTCTATGGTATATTGCAATAAATCTTCATGGTCATCAATTCCTTTAAGTTCAACTTCAATCTTTAATGAAATAGGTTTAGCAAGGTATTGAGAAACATTATCTTTAAGTTGAAGGATATATGCTCTCATTAGTTTTAATGCATCAATTCTATTCCGAATAATATCAATCTTTTCTAAATCATTTAATGCAATCATATCTAATCCACCAGATTCTGCAATGATTTCATTTTGACTTACATTTTTAATAACATCAAGGATATGTTGTTGTATCCAAATATTTGATAATGTTATTGCTTCAAAGTCCTGTTGATTATCTTCCATTATAAATTCTTTCATACTCTCCTTTTAATTCTCCTGCAACGATTAGGTCTGTTGTCATAATATTACAATCCTTACACATCCATATTGCCTTGTATCCAATTCTTCCTTCAAGGAATTTGTTTTGTTTCAGTTCCATTTGTTTATTACATTTTTTGCATTTCATTTGTTTTTCACCTCCTGTTGTTTTCTTCGCCCATAACAAGCAGAACATAATCCTGATTGATTCCAATCCCTAATAACCCTACCACATTTAGAACACCTTTTTGCTATCCACTTTTCATTGTTTCTGTTATTCATTTTTTATCTCCAATTGTTTTAATCGTTCTAATTTGAATTCAATTAGACCAGAATAATCAAAAGGTGAATTTCTTAGTTGTTCAATTTCTGCTTTTAGTTGTTTGATTTGTTTTTCTTTAGGGTTCATTTTAATTTCTCTTGTTTAATCTGTTTATTTTCAATAAATGGTTTTAAATGTTGTAACAATTTATTTAATTCAATATCTTCAATCTTTAGATTATTTTTCTTAAATTCTTCAATAGAACAATATCTAACTGGTTTCTTTTTCAAAGTTCCTTTTGCTTTTCCAATCCCAATCATTGCTTTGTTTGGAATTAAATAATGAGTTCCTTGACCATAAACTTTTGAGATTTGATATTGTAATGAAGTTTTAACTTTGTAAGAATTTAATTCACCAACCCTATATTCTTCACCTGCTAAATGAATATTGGTTTTTAATATTTTCACAATTTGATTAATTAATTCTTTTTCTGTGAAATTAATATTAAGTTGCTTCACAATTTTTGGTTTCATATATGTTTCAAACAATTTCATTATTGCTTTTGGAGTATTTTTGTTTAACAAAGTTGATTTATATTTAACTTCATTTTTATCATCAACATACAAATAACAATTCTTTGCAACAAACCAAATAAACTTCATTCTTGTTTCAACATCCATTCCAAAAGTATCTTGAGGGAATGGCATATTAGATTTAACTTCTTCAATGAATTTATCAACAACCAACATTAAAATTTCTTCATTAAGATAATTTGGAATTTGAACAATTATGTTATCAGTAAATCCATAAAGAACTTTAAAACCATTAACTTCAATTTTCTTTGATAATTTCTTCAACCAAGTTCTAACAATGTGAGTGCAATCAGAAGCTGTTGTTGGATTGTATAATGTTTTGAAAATTGGATTTCCTGTTAATCCATATAAGGAATTTATTATAATTTTATATGCTTGAGATTTTATTTTATCTCCAGATTTTTTTGCTTTTAATCTTTCTAAAAATATATCCCTTAATGCAGATTCAATCTTTCCAAAAGATTTGTTGTTATAATTTCCTTCAATATCAAAATAAAGATTTCCATTCCAACCCTTATTAGAAGGTGAATATAAATTGCCCATCATTAATGAATGGGGATATGCACTCGTGAAATCTATATTAACAATATTTCCTTTAATTTTATTCCATCTTGGGTCTATATGGTGTCCTCCAGAAAAAGATTTTGTTGCTTTCTTTTTATCATCCCATTCAACTTTTAGACCTGCTTTGTTGCAAATAATTTCATAACTTAATGAAGCTAAAGAAGATTTGATATGTTTATATGAAGATTGTGATTTTGGTGATAAAAATTTCTTCAATGGTTCAAACTGTTCTTCATACCATTCAAATAATTTCTTTGTTAAAATTAAATCTTGTTTAAGATATTTTTTAATTTCAATTATTTCTTTTGTTGTTAATTTTTTCTTTTGAAATATTTTGTAATCAATATCACCTTTGTTTGCATCATCCAATTTTAAAGTTTCTATAATTGTTTTAAGTTTATAATTTCCCAAATCTTTAACACCCATTTGTGCTAATTTGTTTTTATTATATTTTCCATATCCCCCATTTCCTTTTGGTGCAGAAATTTCAAATAAATCCACTATTACTTTATATTTTAAATCATAACCATTATTTTCTAAAATTGGATTGTCAAATTCTTTATTATTAAATCCAACTAGAACCCTGTGGGTTCTAAGAAGTTTTTTTATTTCTTCGGTCTGTGTTTCATCTAAAAGATAATATTGTTCATCATAAAAAGAATATGCACCAAACCATTTTACTTTGGCTTTTTCTACATCTAAAGAATCTGTTTCAATATCATAAATCAAAACATCTCTCATTTGATTTTTCCCTCGTATTTTATTTGCTCTGCAACATCACATTTTTTACACACACCTTTAAATTCTTTAAATTCTTTTTGTGATATTTTTTTATGACACCAATTACATTCTGTTTTTTTATCCTTTTTCAATTCTTCTTTAAATTTAAAACATCCATCACCAAATTTATCATACAATTGTTTATCTGTTGAATCTGGATTTGATAATAAATAAATTTCAACATCTTTTTTCAAACATTTACAATTAATATCTTCACATTCTTTTGCATCATAGAATTGCACTTCTCTGTCTGATTTGGGTTTGGAATTTATTGTTTTATGTTTAATTTGTGGCAAGTGGGACAAGTTTTCAGAATTTATATTGTTTATTTCTATATCCCTCTTTTTACCTTCTTTTAAATATTTACTCGTAGATTTAGAAAAGTTGTCCCTCTCGCCCTTAAAAATAACATTCAACCAATATCTTTTATTCCCACTTTTAGCATCAGATATGTATGAGGCGAATCTTATCAAACTATTACCAATCTTAATTTTTGAATCTGGTGAAAGAATTGGTTTTTGATTTGTGCAGAATAAACAATAAGCATTATACATTTCTTCTTTTGTTATTTTTTTACCTTGTGAATAACCTAAACATTCACTTGAAAATTTTGCTAAAGGATTGGAATTATTTATCATCAATTCTTTTGTTTCTTCACAACTCTTTTCATTTGAAAACCCATTTTGTTTCACTAATCTAATAAATCCTTCAATATACCAATTTAATAAACCACTCAATTCTTCTTTTGTTGTTAATTCATCAATAAGATGGGGGTTCATTTCTTCTTGTAAAATTACATTTTCAAAATTCCAAACTAACCATCTTTCATAATATGCTTCATCATCAATATTTTTAACACTCGGTATCATATTACAGGCATAAGTTTGCTTTGCAGTATTTCTAAATCTAATATAATCACCAAATTTTTGTTCACCACATATATCCCCATCACCAACAGCCATTTTAAAACCACCAGAATCTGAAAGGTCGCCTGAAGAAAGGTCATCATGTATATTAGCAAAAGCATCCTTCAATACCAATAAATCAAAAGATTTCCCATGTGAAATTTTTTGAAGAGATAAACCACTAATATTTTTTTTACCACAAAAAGTTGATAATAGATTTAAATAAACACTCTTTCCAGTATTTTTTAAACCTTGACATATATTTGCTTTTTTAAATAAATATCTTCTTATTAAATGAAGACCACCATATTCTTGAACTTGTGTTAAATCACATTCATAAAAAGTTTGTTTGAAGAATTTTAATATTTTGGGACATTTTGCTTTAGGGTTATATTCAACAGGAAATGATTTTTTAAAGTTATATTTCTCATTTTGGGGTAGGAATTTTAAATCATCTACATCTGATAAATCCAAAACTCCATTTAAAACAGGTGTTTTAAATTCAGGAACGATATCAAATTTATCTCTTGAGCATTCAGTTTTTCTTTTAACTTTATCAAATATCTCTTTAACAACATTATTCTTTGCATACCATTGTAATAGTTTTTCAATATCAGATATTAATATACCCTTGCCTGTTAAAGTCCATATACCATTTTCATATAAATAAAGGGATTCTTCTTTCAAACCAAAAACTGTTTTTATTTTAAATTTACTAATAATATAATCAGCAACTTTATCTATGTTAACAGTTTTAGTTTCTATTCCTTTTGCATTAACTTTTATAATTAAAAAATTATTAATATCTCCACAAGCAATTTTCAGGTCTGTTAAAAATTCTTTTCCAAAATTTTCTTCAACTGAATCATAAATTTCTTTTATAGTTTCTCTATCTAACTCTGGTTTCTCACCTTCTTCATTCCCCTCAATACATTTTATAACATTCAACTTCAAACCTGCTGTCTGTAATAAGCTAAACCATTTATGTGAACTGTGGCAATAAGAAGTATTTGTTTCAGGAAATAAAATAAAACCTTCTGTTCTGTTACCTTGCAGACCACAATCTGAACATACAGTTTTGAAACCTTCATTTGTTTCTGTCAATTCTTCTGGGTTAAACAGGTCTGTTATAACTACCATATCACAACCTCCAAATTAAATTCATAATTTTGGATTTTCTTAGGTCTTAATAAAAAATCACAAACAATACATTTTCCTGAATACAAACTTTCAATATCTAAATGATTTCTACACAAAGGACATTTTAAGACACCAGAGAAAGTCGGTGCTATTCCTACTTTCTCTGGAAATTGTTTTTCTTTTTGGGGATCATAATCTTGCATCATTTAAATTACATCCTGTGGTAAAATTGTTTTTCTTTTGTTGCCTTTTGATATTTCAATCGCTTTCAAAAGAAACTTCTCAACACTTTCATTTAATTTTTTTATTGCAGGTGCAGATATTCTCATATCATTTTCATTTATGAATTGCCTAATACTTGTTTTTACAACAAAAATGTGCTTTGGTTTTTCTATCTTAAATTCCATTGTTTTCCTCCTAAAAAATTTAAATTAGTATCAATACTCGCATAATCCAAGTTTGTGTTTCTATATGGCTTGTAATAGCTGTATTTGGGTGTTTTAGAAGCCATATTACAATACCTGTGCCTTTCCAAATTTACTTTTAGCATTATTCTGAATTTCAATCTTTTTCACAGAACCCAATACCTTGAAATTTTGAAAATCAAAACACAAAGAATTATTATATGCTTTGCTCACAGGAATATTTTTTATCTTATCAACATATTCAGTTTCACCAATTATATAACATACTGAATGCTTCGCTCTATTAACAATTCCAACATAAATCACACCCTCCCATTTACAAACTGCTTTAATCTCTGGTTTGAACTTGCTTAGAAGTAACATCCCATTCTTAGCAACAAGAAGATAATATTGATTTGTGGAAAGTTCCTTTGAAGGTGCTTGTGGTGGCAGGTCATAAATTTTCATTGTTTAACCTCCAAATCTTCAATTAAATCAACCTTGAGGAATTTCTTATAATCTCTTTTATCATCAAAAAGTTCTAAAAAATCTTCATCAATAGAAAGAACAATTCCTTCAAATCTTAATCCAGAATATCTTAAAACAACTCTGGGTCTTTGTAAACTCTTTAAGCTATCAGTCAATACAGACATTTGCATCACATCTCTTTTTTAGAATCAACTAAAAAATAGACCCTCCAATATTTATTTTAGAAATATATAAATAGTGTGTATGTGTGTTTGTATTATCAATGTTCATCTTGAATGTTGGTGATTGAAGAAAGGGCGAAGTTTTGCGACAGAACCCTTTTTTCTACTTTATTTAATTTTATGATTTTGATTCCTTATCCTTTTTATTTAATTCATCAATTTCTTCTAAAATGTTTTCCAAGTAAGCATTAATAAAATCTGAAAAATTCACTCCATTTTTATTCAAATAACCAAAAACTTTATCGTAAACCTTTTTGTCAATTCTAATTGAAGTTGTAAATGGATTTTCTTTTTTATCTTTTTTAAATTTATTAATTATTTGTTGAAGTGGTGTTGCCATATTAATTAATATTATCATATATTATGTCTTTATATATCTATGTGCATACATTTCTGCATACCTAATAAATATTATATTCGCTGTTAGAATTAAACTATATCAAAAACTTCCATTGCTGTATTGATTTTTTTCTTTGATTCAAATTCCTTTTTCATTTCTTTCTTTAAATCCATTTGGAATTTATTAAATTCTTCTTGAAATGTTAATGCTTGTTTTTGTATCTCCTTCATTTGTTTTTGGTTATCTTCAATCTTTTCGCTATCCCTTTTTGATTTTTCCTTATAGGTTTCTAATTCTGTTTTAAGTTCTTCAATAGTTCCTTGCTGTATTTTCTTCCTTGTTTTATTTTTATCTAATGCCAAATAAGAAACATAACAATCTAAAACCTTACTGCTTGGTTTATGACCTAATCTTCCTCTTATTTCATCTGTTGTCCAATTTTTATTAAGAAGATAACAAGCTAAACTACTTCTCAAATCTTTTAATGTTGGTGTTTCTCCATTTTGAAGTTTAACCCCTGATTTTTCAACTGCTCGTTTAAACATTATTTCAGATTGTCTTAATCCAAAATTAAAGAGTTTATCCTCTGGTTTCAATCCTTCTAAATATTTATCTAACATAATTCTTGTTTCTGGAAAAATATTATATTCCCTTCTTGGTGTTCTGCTTCTTTTTAAAATGCCCTTATGCAGATTCAATAAATAATTAACCTCTCCTGTTTCCTTATCAATAACTCTTTCAAAATCTTTCTTTTTGTTCTGTAAAATTGTAAAAATATTTTCACCATAATCTCCTAATATTTGAATAAGAACTTTGTGGGGTTGTGATAT
>Ga0307928_10002385_pt1 | contig 14447 bp, 18 predicted proteins | sample AceLakmetagen232_FD_201815 | JGI IMG/M metagenome (GOLD analysis project Ga0307928, IMG submission 201815) | Saline water microbial communities from Ace Lake, Antarctica - #232 | ecosystem: Environmental > Aquatic > Non-marine Saline and Alkaline > Saline | place: Antarctica: Ace Lake... | reverse complement strand
ATAAGGCAGCATCGTAAAATAGCACATTATGTGTTACTTTGCTGAAGATCATGCCCGTGCTGGGTATTGGGTATCGGCAGCATTTATAACTTTTTTCTCTATAATTATGTGATAGGAGTGATTATGAGCCAAAAAGAAGAGATACTAAAGGATTTACTGTCTGGTACATGCTTAACGGGTCTTAGTGCGCTTATGAGACACGGGACAATGAAAATTTCTACAAGATGCAGTGAACTTATTGCAGATGGATATAATATAAATATTGAAATGACTGAGGATTTAGAAACGGGGAAAAAGTTCGCTATGTATTGTATTTTACCATGGAATATGGAACCAGAAAGGAGTCGTTATGCTAATGGGCTCAGTGTGTGAAAACGGGTTTTGCAAATTGAGAGAAAAGTGTGCACGGTTCACGGCACGCCCAAATCGCGAGTATCAAGATGTGCGTACATTCTCAATCAAGGAAGATGGGACATGTAAGATGTTCTTCGATAAGAGCAGGAGAGGGTATATGGTGAAGACATGATAGTAATCCACGGGAGAATTCCATCGAAGAAAAACAGCAGGAAGCACATTAGGGTTAAAGGTAAGCCTATGAGCATACCGTCTGACAGATACACGGTATGGCATAACAGCGCCATGCTTCAGGTAAACACGCAGCGCGACAAGTCCAGACCGGGAACGACTGGGATGCAACTTGATTTTTATTTCCCTGATAACCGTAAGGCTGATTTAACAAATAAAGCTGAATCGATAATGGATCTTCTTGTTGACGCGCGGATAATAAAAGACGACTCATGGCAGGAAGTCGGGTTTATCGTACTGAAGTCCTGTGGTATAGACAGGAAAGAACCACGCTGCGAAATTGGGTTCCTATGAACAGATACAAGTTGCTCGATGGGCTTTGGCGTAAACTTGTTAAGATGCGTGCACGTGGACGATGTGAGAAATGCGGGGCAATTCATGGATTGAGTGCGCACCATATTTTTGGGCGCAGAATGTTAAGCGTTCGATGGTATCAGGATGTGGAACAATGCTAGGCAGACAGAATGGCGATACAATGGTCTCATTTGATAGTAATGTAAGAGATGCAGAAGTCAGGGTATCGGGAAAGGTCGGGTACACCCCGTGTGCCATACCATTAAAGCGTTCAGTCAACCATACAGGGCAAATCCTCAAGGACGGCTACGAGACTATGCCATTCGTAATCAAGAGTGGCGTATCTGGTGCAGGGTTCGCGTACTCTACTGGAACAAACTTGGCAGGTGTTGGATGGTGGACATGGGGTATCGGGTTACTCATTGGCTGGTGTGTAGATGTTGTATCTGGTTCAATGAATGATCTTAAGGAAGAATCAGTTTATACTGAGTTGAGAGAAGGGAAGGTACAATAATATGAGTGACTTGAAAGAATTACAACGCAAATATGACGAAATGGGTAGAATTCTTGAGAAGTTGGAAAAGTTGGAAGCCGCAAAGTCCTGGCCTAAAAGTTGGGAAGAGTTGAGTGTTATTAGGGGATATTATGTTAGCAGTATGTCTAACCAGCTTAACTTCAAAGGCGATCCAGAGCCAGACCACGAAAATAAAAACGTCTGGGCAACCAAAGAACTAGCCGAAGCCGCACTTGCAATGGCACAGTTGTCACAGTTGAGGGATAGGTACAGGGCGGTAGGGCGGTACAAAGAGAGCTAGTATCAGATGGTCATGCAGAATACTACCTAGACACAGATAATAATAGACAATGGAGGATTAAGCCATGAGCGGAGAAACAGAATCAAATGAAGAGTTAAAATGCTATTCTTGCGGAGATCGCATAGTGTTCGACGAGGGTAGACCAGAATGTTACTGCAACGATTGCGGGAGTATGAGTAATGTTGACTTACAGAAAGAGATCACACGCTTACAAGCTGAACTCGATACGGTTAAGAAAGAACGAGACCACTGGAAAGCAAACCACGCTGATGTTGTCACCAGAAACGCAGCTATTGTATCACGGCTTGATGTACCTATTGAGAGGACGCAGCACGTAAACCTGTTGGTCGATCAAATCTCGGTACTAAAAGCACAATTGAAACAGCAGAGTGGGTTGATGCAGTTGTCAGAGAAGGAAGTGAGAGAGACGTTGACTACAGCCCATGATGAGTATTACATGATACTGAAAGGCGTTTACTTTCCGTATGATTATGTGGTTAAACTAACAGCTGCTATCATTGCTAAATTCGGCGTGACAAAGCAACAACCAGAAAGAGAGCAGGGATGAAGAAAAAACTGTTCAATAGGTGTCCTAACGTAAGGTATTGCCAAGTCTTGTGCCGACAAAAATTGTAGGCAAAGGGGAATTTATAACACATAAAAGTGGAAAAACAATGCCAGCGTGGTATGCAGATGCGTGGAAGCTGCCAAAAAACGAGAGGGCAAAATTACGGAGCAAAACATTCCCAGGCATAGCAAAAGCCCTTGCAACGCAATATATAGCTTTTGCCAATTCAGGGATGTCGGTTCCAGAGTGGGAAGATTTATTTAAAGGACCTGACATTCAAAGGAGTAATGCTATTATAGATAAGTATGTTAAATTTATATGCGCACCAGCTTGAGGGTTTGGACTTCGCAGCGGGCAGTTTTACAACGGGAGTCGCTTGTGTGAACTTAAAGAGAAAGACACTGAGTATTACGACATTGCCTGCAAACGTATCGGTGATGCTAACAAAACGTTACTTTAACAAAGGGAAAGGAAACGAGCAATGGAAAATGAATTAAATAGCGATTCAGTGGATAGGGCATACGAAAAGCTTATTAGTGATATACATAAACTACAACAAGAAACCGAATCGCCCCGTAAGCAGTTAGACGAGATATGTATAAAACTTACAGCCAAACAAATTGAGGAAATAGAGACTACCTGTATTGATATTAAAGCCACAGAAAACACGGTCAAGGTTGCGCTAAATTTCGCCTCTAATAAGCTTGCAGAGTTGGAGAAGAGTAGGGTTGAGTGGTGGGAGCGAATCATAGTAAACAATAAGTTAGACCGGGGAATACGTTATGCCATATGCAAAGAGTCTGGATCTGTTATTGTAAAAGCAGGAGAGACGAGCAATGATTGATATGCCAGAACTAAAACCCCTAACAGTACCCGGAGCAGATTGTACCTGCATGGCACACGGTAGTTTCGAGTGCGGATGCGGGGCAGATTGGACAGACTATTCTCAATGGAATGAATGTCATCTGGAGTGGTTAGCGTACCATCAGCAGATGATGCTAGAGAAATACGATACTATTATGTCACCAACCAAACCAGAAGTGAAAATATGAAGAAGAGAATAATACTTCAGTTATGCGCTGATATTGGGAGTGATAGTAAATATTATCAAGAGCATGATGATTATGAGGTTATATGTGTAGGCAAGGAGGTGAATGGGTGAAGCGACATTTATGTATGAATATAGCTGGGGGACTCAGGCAAATGGAAAACATGCGAAGAACAACAAAATCATTTATGACTGACGATAATGGTAAAGTGTTGAATGTAGGGGAAGCACGGGACATACTTTATTTAGAGTTACAAAAAGGACATAGAGTTGTGCCAGTGGGTGAGTGTGATAACTTTTGTTATGAAAAAGGATGTTTGGGCCACGAAGATTAACATTACAAGAAAGGTGAAAGTGAATGCGGATGTCCCGATGTCGATTGGCGGAGTGTGAGAGAAGTAGAATTGGAAGCCACAGTGAAGCGCAATGGATTCAAGAACTTTAGAATGTATGAGGAGGAATAAATGAACCATGAACTTAAAATACACAAACGGTATTATGATCGAATAAGGTCGGGACAGAAGCTATTTGAGATACGTAAGAATGACCGAGATTATCAGGTAGGCGATACAATCTCATTTATTGTCATAACGGGTGAGAGAGTAATTAGTCAAATGGTATTTGGACCAGCTGGGCCACGGCAAATCACAACCAATAGTGAAGGTGTGTATAAGATAACGTATGTTCACCACGGGTATGGTATGGGCGATAACTTTGTCGCACTATCTATGGAGGAGGTTGATAGATGAGTAGTGAACATTTTAAGATAGTATGTTGTAAGTGTAATGCTGTGATATTATTATGCGGAATGTTGGCAGGATGCAGCCCAAAGGGTCACACATTCAGCAAATGGGGCGATGTGGTAAGTGGCATTCAGCATAGGATGCTAGAGCAATATGATACTGTTATGTTACTAAGGGAACGCATCAGGATGTTGGAAGGTGATCTTGAGAGGTGTGGAATATGAATAAGTTAATAGCGATAAAGCGTATATTGTTCTGGGAGTTTTCTGGATGGTACAAGAGCGGGTGGAAGATAAGCGAAATGAAGGTTAATTATTGGTTGGGGAATTAGAGAGGGAGGTGAGAGATGAGAGAGTTCGACAGATGGGAGTGCGATAAATAGCACAGGCAATAGTCAAAGCAGCAGCTAATGGTGAGTTAAATGAGGAGGTGACGGGGTGAAGGTAATTAAAGAAACAATATCAGGATCTATCTGTGGGGTCATAAAAGATGGTTCCACCATGGATGATATATCAAATCAGGTACATGAGAATAGTGTTTATTACGGGTGCAGGTGTGTGGTTGAGGAAATAGATTAACATCGAATGTATTGGTCGTAAGTGACTTAAGCTTATTGTAGTATAATACGGAATGAAAAAAAAGCTGGTCGATATATTATTCATCATTCCGGGATTTATATACCTTATGATATTTTCTATCATTCTCGTTTTGATGGGGCTGAAATAAATTCTGTTGCCAGTTCATTTGCGAACGTCCCTGATATGATACTGTTCTTCGCAAGTTTTACTATGTATTGTGGTAATTCTGCTTTCTCTATGAATCCGCGTTCAACTGCGCTTCGGAATACTTCTTTCTTCTGCGCTTTGCTTGTCGCTGATTTTATTACTATCGCTACAGGATCATCACTTTTCGCAAGATACTTAGTTTTATTGATTTTCTTTAAAAATAAAACAAGGTCGCTCTTATTCTTCATCATCGGCATTGCATCTAATATCGTTGCTTCTCCGGCCATGACTTTTTTAGCCATTTTATCTTTGTCTATCGATTCACGCGCATCAACCTTCCGGGCCTTGTCGAGATCTTTATACAAGGTTTGCGCTCTACCGTATTTTGTTATCTTGATATACCTATTTAATATCGGCACAAACGGTAGTACCTTTTTGTACATCGGATCATCTTTGTATCTATCATGAATATCAAAACGGACATGCCCGCTTTGGTTTGCCGTCCACTTTAGCATAGGTATTAACGCGTCTGTGCCACCTGCATCAAGTTCTTTCTGTGTAAGTATGTCTGAACCACGATAATCGTCACGTGGCATCTTTCCTTTGGTGTAATCAGACCATACGCCGCCTATTGATATCCCTGGCGCAGTCCCCGAAAATGGTACTTGCTCACCAGTGAATGATAGAATGTCCTGCATCCCTGATTCAAAATCAAAATCCTTTGCGTTTATCGTTTTCCAGAATATACCGCTAAATGTTCTTCCTTCTTCGTCTTGCGGCATACGCATATATATTGCATCACCTTGCTCAGTCACACCAAGAGGAATTATTGTATAATTTGTTTTATCGTATTCTGACGCACTATCCATTATGTATTTTAGAGTACCGCCAAATGCCCCTGCGCTTGCTAGGGCCATAAGGATTTTCGGCATCATATTAACTTTCGCTGTTTTCCACCACCACGATCCCCGCGTTTTTTCGTTTGTTCCAGCTACTTCAAATAGCCCTCTGTACGCTTCCTTGATGATGTTAGAGAAAAGAAATACGTTATTGTAAATTGGTTTCATTGTTCCGCCGCGCTTAAAGTTTGGCGTACCGACTAAATTACGGACATGGTACGCCCTCTCTTTTTCTGACATGTACTTGAGTTCCGTGTACCCTGCAACTTTAGGGATAGTCTCGATAACATCACCACTAAACTTTATAGCGTCCAGCACACGACCAATAGGATCAAATATGCTGCGTGGTTTATCCTTACCCATTAGACCAAACTCTTTCATTACAGCCATTATTTCTTTGTCTTCTGTATTTTCCCCCTTGAGTAAGTCATTGAAAGTTATTGTGAGGGCTTTTTCCTTCTCCATCTTCGAGATAAGTTTATCAGGTGTTCCTTTAACCCGGTTTACTGAGCTAGGAAACGCTTTGAAATATGACTTCATTGCTTTTGGGATAGTCATACCCGGTACGTTTTTCCAGTATCGTAAAAAGTCACGCACAAGGTTGAAAGACTGGAATCCGACATTGAAGGTAATGTACAAGTTTCTAAAGACATTGTTACCTAGAGCGAATCCGAGAGTGTTTCCAATATCTGCAATTGTTCCAGTAGAGTCGTACTTGAATGTATCGGCAATTTCTTTCTCGACATATAGCCCTTCCCATTTACCTTCACTTCTCCACACAATAGGTTTCATGTAAGCGTCTTTATGAGGACGGACTTTGAATACTCCTGGGTACGATGTTATTTTTGCTGGCTCAACTCTCCCAAATACTTCACTGTTTTTTTCTATAAAGTGTCCGACTTTTTTCATCACGCTATTACGCTCAATTGCGCGGATCATAGAAATACCTTTAAGAACCATAGCGTTAAACGGATTACCTATTTCGCTCAATGTACCTTGTTGCGGTGCAATCCCTGCGCTTATATATTCAGTAAGATGTTTTATGACTCTGTATGGTGCGTACTTGTCGTTCCCTGCAATAAGTTTCTTTTGTGACTCTGATAAAATGTCTTCACCTAATCTTTTATTCAAGTCTTGAAACCATTCCCTTAAAGAGATAACGACTTCTTGGGCCTTCTCATATTTGTCAGGGCTATCTTTCTGCAATTTAGTTATAAAGTCTTCTGCTGTCTGTGGTGAAAAACCCATAGGATTCGCAAGCTCTGACCTGTCCCCGCTGCGTACCCGATCAAGGAACAGTATTGCCCCTACTTCGTTTTCAACTTCGCTATTAATCATCTTCGTGTACGCTGGCTTCAAGTCTTCAAGGTAAGCTCTAACAACTGACCCGATATAGTTTGATTCTTCCAGTAAATATTTAGGATCGTCCTCAGGATTGATTCTCTGTTTCTTTGCTACTTTCCCACGCCCTTTGAGAATGTAATGATTCTTGTCAATAAATGCTTGCGCTAATCTGTCCGGTAAAGATTTCACCGCCGCAAGTCCCCGCATCTTTATTGATTTAACTTCTTGCTCCGCCGTCTCAAACATTTGGTACATGTTTTTCTTACGCATATTATGTATCGCGCTTTGGTCTCCTGCCAACATAGCCTGTAACCCAAAGTATGCGTCCTTAACTCCTGGCTTACGGTCAAGGTACTCGAAAAACATTTTGTATGCTGTTGGTGCTATATCTAAAGCCATTTTAGGTGCATTTAAAAGAACGCTCATAAATTCAGCGTATAACTCGACCGCGCTATCTCTGTACGCAATATATGCCGCTGGTGCATTTGCTCTGTCATACGGCGACCACTTCATTGTTAGTGCTTTCATTTCATCACGCAATTTCTTATTCTGTATATACCCGTCACGCTTCAAAACTTCGTTCTTGTACTGCTGCAAATATTCCTGCCACTCTTTTTTGAACGTCTCTTTGTTGTCTTTCCATTCCTTGCGCTTTATTCCCTTTATATCTAGAAATTCGGTGAAGGCTTTTTTACGAATTACTGCTAAATCTTTTGCCGATGCACCTTCACCCGTACTAGGATTAAATGTGATTTTCATAAACTTTCGGACAGAAGAAATCATACGCCCTATTTCATTACCTTTTTTCATACTTCCATCTGGCAACCAATCGATAAGGTGTCCTATTTCATGCGCTAATACAGCGGCTGCGTCTTTCGGATCTTTGAAAATTGAAGGAGATAGTTTTATTTGTCCTTTACCAGGGTAAAACATGCCACCAGCTACTTTGAATTTCTTAAGCGTCGGTGTACCGGCTCCAAGATCTTTAGCAAGCTGTACGAGTTCTGGCATTTCAACACTGCGTATCGCGTCAAAGTGTGGCATATCTTTAGGCAATGGAGCTACTTGTGTTCCGTCTTCAGCAACGTGCCATTCAGTACCCTTGCTAGGTCGTGACGATGCTGTACCTGATGGTGTTGACCCGTACCCTTTTGGCGTTACGTCTGTTATCCCCTTTGCTTTATCTGCAAACTTCTGAAGGTGAGCTGGAAGCCCCTTGCGGAAAACTACTACTTGAGATTCTTCAAAGATTTCTCTTAATCTTTTCACGCTGTTTCCGGCACTATCAACATCGGCTTGCAGTGGTACGTTCACTATTATCCCGTCATGCCCTAGCTTCTGTATTTCCTTGCGGATCTTACCCAAAATAGGTATACGGTCTTCGTTCCCATAAGGTATATTCTGTCCCGCCAGTTTCTCTAAGTCCTGCGTACTATTTATGACATAAGGATTTTCTAGAGTGATTTGGCTTTCGCTAATTTCATTGCCGAATTTTTTCGCATATTCTTTATTAAGCGCGTGGTACTCTCCATCCCCAAGGGCTGCACCAGACACCCCGTCTGCATAGACACTAGACACATCTGACCGCCCTGTCCCTCTATATGCAGTTAGCGTTGTTTTCTGGCCCGTTTTCAATCCAGACCAAATATCAGGAGCCATCATTTCGGAATATTCTTTTTCTGTGACTTTCCCCTCGCCCTTCATATTTTCCATTATTGTTTTTATTTCAGGGTCCATCGAGGATACTGCTTTATTTTCCTTAACCGCATTGGTTAATGGTTTTTTTGCAACCTCTTGCGCTTTGTTCCATATGTCGGTAAGTTTCTTTTCTGTGAACAATTCCCACTCCTTAAACGGATTCCCTTTAGAACTGGGATCATTTTCTGTAACAAAATCGCCTTTCCAAGAGTCGAGAAGATTTCCATCTTCCATAGATGTGTGGTGATTATTTTCTATAAACTCCTCAGCCGTCTTATATTTCTTTGCCTCTTCGGCTAGTACCTCGGCTTGCGTGGCTTGCGTGGTTTCTTTGCCATCTGGTCCCCCTTGTGGTGTACGCACCTTTGTTGTGTTTGCTCCGAAATCAAATGACGTATCGGCTTCAGTCTCAACCTCCTGCTTTGCTAATTCTTCATCGTATATTTCTTGAATCTGTGGCTCTATGCGCTTTTTCTCAATATCCGCCGTTTTAAGCCCTTCAATTGGTTGTTGAGTCTCAATACCTTGCTTTTGCGTTTGAGTGGCAATCTGGCTATCTGTAGGCTCAGTGGCGGCACGTAGCCGTGCATTGCCTGCGTCCCATTCCTTCATATGCGCATCTATCTTTACTTTCGCGGCTTCTGGTGTAAATTCTGAGGCTTTAAGTGATAGTGTTGACCCGCTCGGCGCGTCAAAAAATACCTTCCCCTCTACAACTTCCCCGCTTTTCTTGGTGTATCCTTCTTGTAGTCCTCTAAACTTAATACCGGACTGTTCGGCTATTTTAGCGAATTTCTCTGCTTCCGGGATAATTTGTGGTTTTTTAGATGGTAAATCAACCACTGGATTTGTGGCTTTGCTCGCTACATTAACGTCGCCCCGGCTTCTTTCAATAAGTGCGTCCATTGCCTTTTGGTTTTTGGCAATATCAGACTGTGTTATTTTTCCTTCTTTAAGCCGCGCTTCGAGAATAGATGCTTGCTGCTTAGGGCTCAGTGTCATTAATTCGGAAGGTTCCTTGATCCCAAATAATTTCTTTACTCGATACCGTATACCTGAAAGTTTCCCCTGCATTTTTGGTGATGAAAGTATTTCTTTCGCTTTTGTTCCTGCTGCTCTTAATTTATGGGCCATTGCAAATTCACCCGCTAACTCAAGAACATCAAGAGCGTTTCCTATGTTCTGTGGTATTCCCATTGGCCCGATCACAGCGGGAGAAGGAAGATTTAATTTTGCATCCATTACGTATTGAGGGTACAATTTTTTCACGGCATGGCGTTTCATACCTGACAGGGCTTTTGGGATACTGCCCCCCATCTGTCGTGCGATTTCCGCGTCTTTAAGCATAAGCGGCACTTCAAAAGACGGGTACGCAAGAAGTCCAACCCCTCTCATACCAAGTCCATAGCCCTCTTCCATGCCAGGCACTTCCTGTCCTGCCAATTTTCTGAGAATCATACCGGGAAGAGTTCCCCCGGCTGCATTGATAAGGTTGTCTGCAAGCCCTTGTTTGCCACTGCTATAAATATCACCGACCATTTGAGCCTTATCTTTGACCATATCAATAACTGGCGACACACGCTCAGTAATCGATGGCCCAGGCATATCAACGGTAGGCTGATTATCAAACGATAAAGACTGCCCTTTCCTCAATTCTGCGTCTTTGCGTAACGGCTCACTACCGTCTTGCTGCTCCATCTTTTGTGCGAAGAATTGTAAAGGGGATGTCTCGTAGAATTTTGGTGCGCGTATCTCACCTTCCCTCGGTACTGGTCGTCTTCCTTGTTCTCCACCAGTTAATACATCAGCCATTGATACGAACGGGCTTTTTTCCATTGGTTTCTTTAGGCGTATTTCTGCATCATCATTAAATTTGAACTCGTCTCTCGTGTTTAACGACTTCGTGAATTTTTCTGTAAGATCACCATACGCATCTGGATACGTTGATGACAATTTGCGTACAACTTGATTGTCTTTCAAATCGCTATACTGAGGATAATTCTTACGGAAGTTTTTCAGTTCTTGCATGAAAACCTCTATCTTATTCCAAGTGGATCGTTGTTGTTTTTATTTTTTTTATTCCCGGTCATCATTTGCGGTTGCATACCTAAAGATTGTGCCATAAGCATGTCAAACGCTGTCGGCTGACCTGCTGTCTCAGCTTTAGCATTATAATACTTTTCTTTTGCTGCATCAAGTGCTGTCGTCGGTACTCCTTTATATTCGTACTGTTGTCCAATACCAGCAATCCTAGATAACAAACCTGCCAATCCTTCTTGTGTCTGATCGGGCTGGTATCCTGATTCTCTCATTTTTGCTGTCATGAGATTATCTTTCATACCAATTTCTTTGTTCTGTTGCGCTCCTGATGCTATTGACGATAATATAGCCGACATGTTTTCCATCCCTGACCGTTTCCGTCCTTGTTTATCCCAATTTGCCATGTCTTGATACGAGAATCCACCTGCCATAATATCTCTCCCTTTTTACGCTAACATCATAATGTATGGTAACATTTTCGTTAAAGTACCTGCCATATCTTCACCCTGACCTTGCCCAGGTGTGTACGATTGTGCATTATATGGATCGTAGCTTTTACCACTGAGTCCTTGCATGACTTGAAGCGGTACGCCTGCTCCCTGTGTTTGGCGATTAAATTCGCCGTAATCTCTATCTAGTCCAGCTTGATCTACTTCTCGCGGTATAGCTCCGACCGTACTTCCTGCGCTTATCTGTTGGAGTGGTAACTGTTGCATCATCTGTGCCATTCCCGGTGCTTGTCCTGCCGCTGTCCCCATTCTTCCGCGTTCGTTTTCATAAAGCTGTCCGAGGAATGTCGAAAGGTTATTCGTTACGTTCTCATTTAATTTGCGTTCCTGATCGTGGCGCGGATCTGAATGCAACATGCCACTTCTTGCTGCGTTATGGCGAATTGCTCCGCCTGCTTCTTCTGCGTCTTTTAATATCCCTCTCTTGTAATCCTTGTAATACTCTGAATCGCGAGGATTGTACTTACCACTCAATACATCTGTATTGTACTTATTAGCTGAACTGAGACTTGACGCTTGTGGTTGCTGCATGAATGAACTCAACATATTTTGAGACATGTTTTCATTGTTTGTCATTGGTGATGATAGTTGCCCGCCATACGGTTTTGCTGGCTCGTATGGGTACTTCTCAAGTGAATCGTTTGACCAGTTGTATAGCTTTTCTGCACTCATGTACGGATAATCAGGGCGCGGGGCTATTTTGTCATCTCCTCCACCAAAAAATCCACCAATTGCATTTCCAATAACTCCTCCGGCAACTGGATTCCCGCCGAAAGCTCCGGCCACAGCACCTATCCCCGTACCCCACTTTTGCGCCGTTGTCATATTTCCCATAAGCCAATCCCCTTTTTTACTTTGCCGCGCCTATTGTTTAGGTTCGGGGCGTTTTTATTTATTACCTTCGTTATAAAATTATTATTTAGCAGTCTCTTCCCGTGAACCAACGGTATCTTTTATATAATGAAAATCAAATTCCAAGAAACATGCATTCCCTGTGAATGTATCAGCAGCTTGTGAGGAACTTCGACGAGTCAGGCGACATATAATCATGTGGCTAATTGTTAAACCCGCACCGTCGATCATCTCAAAGCCACTAAGTTGATGTTTAAATGCTATTCCATCAGCTGGTACAGTTATCTCGATTGTAGTTGTTGCCCCAAAAGTACCATCAATATTCACTATCGTGTATTCAAATGACCAGTAAACATTCCCTGTATTCGTCGTGTCTGGTGTCCAGTGAATGTGCGGCTCAATGTCGCTTCCCTCTTTGTAACTATGAGGCATCTGGGCAACAAAATGAACTGATTCATCGTCTGCATTGCTTGTGTCAAATTTTAAGGCAAATAACCCACCGATTAGACTTTCAAAATTTGGCTCTGATTTCAATGGGTTTAATTTAGTGTTTTGTGCGGGAACCCTTAAATCATCCCATACAGTAGCGTCACCGTTAAATTTTGCCGTCCCGTCAGCCTCTATTTCAAAATAATTCCCGCCTAAAATATCCCCGATCTTTGCTAAACTTGCAGATACTGTCCCCGATATGTTCACATTGGTATTCACATTTAAATCGCCAAGCAACGTACCGCCCTCGATACTCAATGTACTATTCTCAATTGAGCGCAAGATTATATCTATCGCGCGTAACAAATCCTCAAGAGTCCGTGACCCTCTATGAGCGTAACGTATCATTCTGGATCTCCTTCTTCGATAATAGGAACAATCTTGTTTCTAAGTAAGAATGTTGAGTTCCCTTGTTCGTTGGCGATCTTGTATCGTATCTTGCGAGTCATTACGTCTACGTGTGCTTCATAAAACGCCCATTCGTCAGTAAGGGACACGTACCCTGTCCACGCTGTGAAATCAGCTAGGCTCAATCCGTCTTCAATAGCTGTCCACGTTTTACCTTCGTCCTCTGAATAATAAACGTATATCCTGTCACCTGATGCCTGGAATCCTTTTGCCTCGAAACGTATACCCAATGATCTATCGCTTGAGAACGGGACACCTGATGTCTCGTATATATCGTCCTTAGTTTCAATAGAAGATTTAATCGTGATGTTTCCATCATTGTATTTTTCTTCGTCCTCGTACCATGAGTTGCCGTCTTTGTCGCCTTCAATAAGAATCGGATAATTACTTTTAAGCGCACCACTCAAGTCATCAATCTGGACACCTGCCATATCGTCAATTGTCCCGTATACCGATGTAAGGTCATCAATTGAAACGATTGTATCTTGCAGGTACGAACCAACTGCCGTGATATTAAGGCGTTCCTCAATCCACCAAGACCACTTACTTGTAACTGTATCTAAGCAATAAACTTTATTTAAGTATTCACCCTCAGGAACGTACAATTTTACTTTCTTGTACCGCTGGTCATATATCATTACCGCTCTGTTCATATTCCCTGCCGTCGTATCTTTGAACAATCTTTCATTGATCTTTTTATCTGTTAATCCTTGTGGTGCGCTGTTAGGGCTTGCCCAATAATAGACATCATCGTACCCTAAAAAGAATAACCCACCATTCTTCCACTTGGCAACTGCCCTCGGTGCGCGTAATCCTATGTTATGCACTGCAACATCAAACGTAAATTGGTCGTCTGAGTTCCCTAACCATAATAGATAAATGCAATCAGTCTTGAATACAGCTACATAATCATCAAAATACTGGACACCGACAATATCAGATATGTTCTGATCTTTTGTCATGTTGTACGTCTTTGAGTTTGTTCCTGTAGTATCGTTTGGTAAATCAATATCTGATGATCGAAACCGAAATCCGTACCTTACTCCACCGTCTGTCAAGTGGAACGCTAAAAGGTATCCCTGATAATAAAGAACAAACCGTGCCTTGTAACTTGTCCATGCGCTCATATCAGCAGTGTTCCCTGTCCCTGTATACTTCCTGATATTGTCTTTCCCGTTCGAGAATACAACATACGGCGTACCTGTTGCGCTGTCGTACACTGTGCAGTAACTTATGAAGTTTGTAATTGCTCCCGTTAATTCTGAACCAGTAACGTCTGTCCACCCTGCCGATGAACGGTAGCACACTCCTGTTGTCGTGAACAATAAAAACTTGTTGTAGTCACCTATCTTGAAATGGTAATACCCAATCACGATACCAGACACAGACCCATACGATGTCCTTCCCGGACGTTGCCCGAAGAAGTCCCC
>Ga0307928_10002384_pt1 | contig 14448 bp, 11 predicted proteins | sample AceLakmetagen232_FD_201815 | JGI IMG/M metagenome (GOLD analysis project Ga0307928, IMG submission 201815) | Saline water microbial communities from Ace Lake, Antarctica - #232 | ecosystem: Environmental > Aquatic > Non-marine Saline and Alkaline > Saline | place: Antarctica: Ace Lake... | reverse complement strand
GAAATTACCGAAGCAGAAGGAAGGAAATACCAAGACATTATTGGTAAAGAATACCAATGGTCTTCTTGGGCTAAAAAAGACTGGAAAGATAAAGATGAATTGGTTCACTTTGTTATTAATAAACTTTTTCCTTATCTACGAAATCTTAAAGGGACAAGCGAGAAAGAAAAAATCGGAGAGATTTTTCGGGAGTTGGACGGTAATAAAATCCGTTCTCCTTATACGATGTTAGACGTGATTGATATTCTGGATAGGATTGAAATGGTTCATTACCAAGATACGCATTTTTTATCGCAGGTATATGAAGAAATACTTCAAGAAATGGGAGCTGAAGGTGGCTGGGCTGGTGAGTTTTACACGCCCCGTCCAGTCATTCGCTTAATGGTTAACATTATTAAGCCGAAGCTGGGCGAAACTATCTTAGACCCCTTTGTTGGTTCGGCTGGATTTTTAGTTGAGAGTTTTCATTATATTGAAGAAAACCTTAAGAAAAAAACAAAACTTGGTGTCAAAGAATGGAAAACCCTACAAACAAAAACTTTTTACGGGCAAGAAAAAAAACCTTTGCCATTCCTTATTGGTACAATGAACATGATTCTTCATCGGATTTTAGTTCCGAATCTTATCAGAACAAATACTCTAATGGAAGATGTTCACAATGTGCCCGAAGCTCAAAAAGTAAGTGTAATTTTAACTAATCCTCCGTTCGGAGGACAAGAGCATCAAATAGCCCAAAGCAATTTCCCAATTCCGGTAGCAGCAACCGAAGGATTAGCTTTGCAGTATGTTATGAGGCGGTTAAAGAATGGTGGACGTTGCGGAATAATATTGCCTGAAGGACAGATTTTATTTGGTGGAGGAGCTTTTCAGAAGATACGAGAGGAACTTTTAACTAAGTTTAAGGTTCATTCAGTTATTTCATTACCACAAGGCGTATTTGCTGCTATGGGAGCAGGAGTAAAAACGAATTTGGTCTTTTTTGAAAAAACAGGTTCTACAAAAGAGATTTGGTATGGTGAGATAAAAGGCAAGTTTACTAAAAAGAAAATCATTCTTGATTCGCATCTTGAAGACGTATTCAAAAAGTGGCAGAAACGGGAGGCTTCTGAAAATACTTGGATAACGCCGATAGAAGAAATTCAGAAACGTAATTTTGATATTTCTCCGAAAAATCCAAATAAGATGGCTGAGGAAGAATTACCAGAACCAGGAGAATTACTTAAACGAATTGTAAAATCTCAAAAAGAGACAGAGCAGATTTTAAATAACATCAAAAAGATTTTGTGATTATGAGCAAGTCAAGATTGAGAAAATTAACGCTTAAGGAGATTGCATCTGTCTTTATTGATGGCGATTGGATTGAAAAGAAAGACCAATCAAATAGTGGTATTTTACTTGTTCAGACTGGCAATGTTGGACTTGGATATTATAAGGATAAAGTAGACCGAAAATTCGTTAGTGAGGAAACATTTAAGCGGCTTAAGTGCAAAGAAGTTTTTCCAGGCGATATTCTTATTTCACGTTTACCCGACCCAGTAGGCAAAGCGTGTATTGTTCCAAATCTGGGGATAAGAATGATAACGGCAGTAGACTGCACAATTTTTCGCCCAAAGAAAACTTTTAGTGTTAAATACTTAAATTATTTACTAAACTCAAGAAGCGCACTTCAACAAGTTGAAAGGTTTCTTACTGGGTCTTCACGGCGGAGAATTAGCAGGAAGAATCTTGAGAAGATTGAAATATCCATTCCCTTTAAAAATAACCAGCCAGATCTTAATTCTTTACTGAAACTGATAAAACTATTGGGCAAACTAAAATTGCCTTGGGGAATTCAAAGAAATTATTACAAAGCGAGATAAATAAATTATCCAATAATAAAGATTGGAAAAAAATAAGACTGGGCGATTTCTTTGATTTGTATCAACCAAAAACAATTTCTGGAAATCAGATACTTTTAAAAGGTTCTTATAAAGTTTATGGTGCAAATGGTGTGATTGGTTTTTATGAAAAGTATAATCACGAAGATGAAGAAGTTTTAATGACTTGTAGGGGTGCAACCTGCGGAACAATAAATATCTCAGAAAAAAAATCTTGGATAAATGGGAATGCCATGATCATAAGACCAAAAAAATCTAATATTAGTAAATATTTTATAGCTTACATTTTAACTAGTATTGATAAAATAAAAGCCATATCAGGTGCGGCACAACCACAAATAACAAGGAAGTCCCTGTCTCCATTAGAAATTCCTATCCCTTTTGTAGGCGACAGACCTAACACAAAAGAACAAAAGAGAATAGTTATCAAATTAGATAAAATCAGCGATGAATTAAAACTATTATTAGAAAAATATCAAAATCAATTAAGTAATTTTAATAAATTAAAACAATCAATTCTAAATTACGCATTAGCAGGAAAATTATAAATCTATGCCATTATCAGAAGCAGACGTAAAAGCAAAATACATTGATCCAAAAATTCACGAAAGCGGATGGCTTGAGGAATTTTTAATTCGTGAATATCCAATTTCACAGGATAGGTTTTTAGTTGAAGGCGAAGAATATAAAAAACTGAATACTAAAAAGTTTGCTGATTATGTTTTGAAATATAAAGAGATAAACGTTGCTTTAATTGAAGCAAAAGCTGAAGACGAAAATCCCAAAAAACATCTGAGTCAAGCTCAAGATTATGGCAAACGATTAGATGTTCCTTTTGTTTACGTTTCTAACGGTAAGAAGACTATTTTGTATGACCGAAGAACTTTAAAATCTGAAGACGTTGAAACATATTTAAGTCCGGAAAAAATTTATCAAAGTTACATAAAATGGAAGGGTTTAGGTAAAATAAAAACGGATGCTTTAAATTATCCTCTCCATATTTTCAGTACAAAGAGAGTAAGAATTTACCAAGAAGCCGCGATTACAGCCATTATTGAAAATATTGTTAAAGGTAACAAAAAGACTTTATTAACTATGGCGACTGGCACGGGTAAAACCTATGTTGCTTTTCAAACTGTATGGAAGTTGATTAAATCAAAACACTTTTTTAGAGTTTTGTTTATAACAGACAGGAAGATTTTAAGAGATGATGCTTACGAACGAGACTTTGAACCTCTTGGCGAAGCAAGAGAAAAAATTGAGGAAGGTAAATTCAACAAGAATCGCAACATTTATTTTTCTACTTACCAAACCTTATTTGCCAATAACTTGTATAAAAAAATACCTAATGACTTCTTTGACTTAATTATTGTTGATGAGTGTCATCGTTCTCGTTATGGCGATTGGGGTGTTATTTTAGATCACTTTAATACTGCCCATCATCTTGGTATGACCGCTACGCCAAAACGCCAAGACAACATTGATGTTTACGATTATTTTGGCGAGCCTGTTTATCAATATAGTATGGGTCAAGCCATTGAAGATGGTTTTCTCGTGCCTTATAAGATTTATAAAGTTACAACAAATCTTTACAAAGAAGGACTTCACACAAGCGAAGCTGAAGAAGTTATTTATGATGACGAAATTGATCCCAAACAACTTAAGGATTTTTATGAGCCATCAGAATACGAAAGAGTTATAAATATTCCAGACCAAATAGAAGTTTTATCTAAAAAAGTAATTGAACTTATAGACAAAACGAATCCTTACGGTAAAACAATTGTGTTTTGTGTTGATATAATTCACGCCCAGAACGTAAAAGATGAACTCAACGAATTAAAAAAAGATGAGAGTTATGCTACTAGAGTAGTTTCAGGAGATAGAGATAATTTAAGGCCATTTCGGGATAAAGAAATGCCAGTACCGGTAATTGCTACAACCGTTGATTTACTTTCAACTGGCGTAGACATACCTCACCTCCAGAACATCGTTTTTATGCGTCCTATTAACTCTCAGGTGCTTTTTAAGCAGATTATTGGACGTGGTTCAAGGTTGTATGAAGGAAAGGGCTTTTTCCGAATAATTGACTTTACTAATGCTACTAGGCTTATTGATGAATGGGACATACCAAGTCCACCTCCTCTTCCACCCACACCGTCAGAAGAGCCTAAACCGCCCTTTGATAAATTATTTTTTGGAGTTTTAGTTGATGATAAAACCGAAGAATCAATTGCTAAGGTAAGTGTTACCGCTAAAATTGGCAGATGGTTTAAGAACGGAGCAACTGATGAAAATGGCGTTTTTAAGATTTTTGGATTGCCCTCTAATGATAGCGTTGGCTTTTCTGCTGAAAAAGATGGCTACAAGAAAGTTCATAAAAAGTTGAAGCCACAAAAATCCGAAGAAGAAACGCCATATATTTTTAGGTTAAAATCCGAAAAGATTCAAAGTAAGAAAATAAAAATTAAGGGGATTGAAGTAACAATTGAAGAAGAAATAGAGGTTGAATTTGAAGGTAAAAAATTATCTTATGCTGAATATAGAAAATATTCCAGCGAGAATCTAAAAAAGAAGATTCATTCAAGTGATGAGTTAAGAGAGATTTGGATTAATCCGGAGAAGAAAAAAAAGTTTATTAAAGATTTAGAAGATAAAAATGTTAATGTTGATCTTATCAAATTAATAGATAACCTTGGAGATATGGATAGTTTTGATATTATCGCTCATCTTGCGTTTAATGCTCCGCTTTTAACAAGAGAGGATAGAACGAAACAATTTTTACGTAGTAATGCTCAAACTATAGCTCAACATGGAGGCACAATTAGAGATGCTATTTATAATGTTTTAGATATGTATAAATATACTGGTGAAGAAAATTTATCTTCACAGATATTTATGATGCCTAATATGTATGCTCAAAAACAGGAAGTGCAGAAAAAATATCCCAACGGCTTAGCTGGATTTATAGGTTTTCTTAAGAAAAAGGTGTATAGCGAAATTAAAATATAATATACCAAAATTAAAAACTATATACACTTATGGAGATTCAAAAGATAAAAATTAAAAGTGATTATAAGCTTCCGGATATTATCCACGATATAGAAAAAGGAATTTTAAGGATCCCTCAATTTCAGCGTGAGTTTGTTTGGGAAAAATCAAAAGTAATTAAACTTTTAGATAGTATTTACAAAGAATTTCCCATTGGCTCTTTTTTCTTTTGGACTGCTCCAAAAAAATATTACTTTTTTTACAGGGATATAGCAGAACTTAATCTACCAAAACCGGATAAATACGAAAAAATGTCTCTCATTATTGACGGACAGCAAAGACTTACTTCGCTTTATGTAACTATAAAAGGTTTAGAACTTTATAAAAGAAATTACAGCAAAATTTGTTTTGATTTAGATAAAAAAGAATTTATAGACAAAAATCCAGACAACCAAAGGTTCATTTCTGTTAGTAATCTGTTTTCAGACAATTATTTAGATATTTATAATAATTTGAATTCCGAAAGAAAAGAATCTTTTCATCAATGTAAGCAGAAATTTGAAAACTACCCTTTTTCTGCGGTTGATGTAAGAGACAAGGGATTAGATGAAGTTTGTGATATTTTTGAGAGAATAAATCAGGGTGGCAGACGATTAAATCTATTTGATTTGATTGTAGCCGGAACTTGGAGCGTTGATTTTGATTTAAGAAAAAGTGTTGATGAGGAAAATGAAAAATTTGAGAAAAAAGGGTTTGGTAAAATTGACAACGAAGTTTTTACTCAAACATTAGCCCTTGTCTCTAAAGGTTCTTGTACTCGTTCTTCTCAGTTACAACTTAGAGAAGAGGACATAACCAAGCACTGGGGAAATACGATAGAAGCAATTAGACAGGCAATTGATTATCTGAGGAATAATTTGGGAGTCGTCCGTTATCTTTTTATTCCTTATAGAGGGATGATAAGTTTGACGGCTTATTTATTCTATAAGAACAAATCAAGAAATTTAGACAACAAACAAGTAGAGTTTTTGTCTTCTTGGTTCTGGCAGTCAGCTTTTGCTGAAAGATATAGTGCGTCAACTTTAACTTTAATGACCGAGGATAGAAAGAATTTTGATAAAATTGCGGAAAAGAAAGATGGAAAAATTCATTTTCCGTTTTCGCTTGACATTGATTCTTTAATAAAAATAAGAATGTACAGAAAATCGGCAATAAAAAATGGGGTTTTGTGTTTACTGGCAACAAGGCGTCCTCGCCATTTGAAAAATAATTCCCAGCTTTTATTGGGAGACGATTATTATTCAGATTTTAACAGCTCCGAGAAACATCATATTTTCCCAAGGTCAATAATTGGAAAGAAATTTCCTTTAGTAATGGTTCATTCTTTGCCGAACTTTTGTTTCTTGTCTGCGGAATTAAACAAAGAAATTTCAAACAAAAAGCCAAGCAAATACTTTGAAAAATTTGAAAAAGAGAACCTAAACTTTAGAGACACTTTAGGAACTCACTTAATAAAATATGATAATTCAATAAAACGAGACGATTATTCATCATTTCTAGGTTCAAGAGCAACAACTATTCTTGAGGAAATTCATAGAATAACTGGCTCAAAGATTACTCGGGTGATTGGCGAAAATGTTAATAAAGCAATAGATAAAACAGAAGAATCAATCAGAGATTTAATAGATAAAAAATTGGAGCTAGAAACTTTACAAGATTGGCAAGAAAAAATTCCAAATGATGTTTTTACCGAAGTCAAAAGAAGGGCTTTAGAATACACAAAGAAAAATCCTTCAAAAAGGTTTTCTGATTTTTCTTCAAGAGAACTATTAAACTTTTGTGATTTGATGGATTATCCAAAAATAATGTTAAAAAATTGGGATATTTTTTATTCTGATTTTAGGTCAAAGAGCGAACTAGAAAAAAGATTTATCAACTTAAAAGAATACAGAAACGCAGTAAAACATAATAGAGAAATGGCTTCTTTTATTAAGAAAGAAGGAGAAGTAGCCCTAGAATGGCTTTCAATGATATTAGAGAGGGCTTTAAGTCAAGAAAAACAAATAAGTACTGTTGGAAACCATTTATCGGGCATTAACCCAGTTACTAAAGAGCTTTTTCAAGAAATCACTAAACAAATTAAAAGCTTAGGTAAGATTAAAGAAGAGTCCTGCAAACTTTTTGTGGGTTATTGGAGAGATAAAACTAAATTTTTAAATATAAGATTTGCTAAAGACCGTCTTAATTTAAGAATTCGCATTCAAGGATATAAGCTTCACGACCCAAAACAACTTACTCAAGAGTTGAATACCAAAAATGATTATTGGAAAAAGATTTATAAAGATATTATTTTTACCTCGTCTAACCAAATACCAGATATTATGCATTTGGTAAAACAAGCTTACGAGAAATCCAAATAAATCTATTTAACAATAATGTGAGTCCGCTAAAAGTGAAACTTTATGATTGACGGAAATTAAAAAGCTTACAAAAATAATTACAACAAAGATTATGGAAAACAATATTAAAAAACAAGAACTTGATTTTGTACACGATGATGATTTATTGCCAGTCCTTGAAAGACTCGGTCTAAAGGAAGATTTTTTAGCCGGGGAAATTAAGTGTGTTTTTTGTGGGGACGTGATAACAAATGAAAATCTATCCTCTTTTTTTGAAGATAATGGAGTTAAGTTTAGTTGTAATAAAAAAGTTTGTGTCGATAAAATTAAAAAGAAATAGTAATTATGGAAGGTGCTAATTTAAATACTATTACGATAGCTTGGGGTCAATTAAAAATAATTTTGCCATGGAGCGGGTGGCTTCTATTTTTTGCTTTATTGGCATATCTATACAAAAGTCCTGACCAATTAGATAGTTGGCTGAAAAAAATTGACAGATTCTTATTAAAATTAGGTGCAAAACGAGAGAAACAATTCATTCAAAGAGATATAAGGTCACGTATCAACCGAGTTTCTAAAAAAATCAACAAGGAGGCAGAAGGGTTAATAACTAAGGGTGTTGAAATTGTATGGATTAACCAAGATAATATTGAATCATTTCTTAAAAAAGGAATCGTTATTGTACGAATGCGACATTATAAGAATCAAGATAAGAATATTGTCAGCGCAGCTACCCACTATGTTGAAAAAGGGATTTTACACACTGCTAAGATTTATCTGCCAGAGAAGATACAAACTGCCCTTAATTTAGCATTAACAAAGAAGATTCTTGCTGAAGAACAAGAAACTGGGACTTCAATAGATTACTTTTTTGCAAACATCTTACAGCCGATATTAAAAACAGATGCCGAATTAAATAAAGCTTTCCTAATAGTTGAGAAAATGGATAAAAAAGGGCTTTTTACCCGTATTTTACTACGCGAGATAAGACTAATGGGTAAAAGACTTTATCCGAGCACTCCTACAGCTAACAATTTTAAAGAAACTAAAGATTTTTTCAACTTTATTGAATCATTTGCTAATCTTGACACTGGAGATTTTATACGGGATTGGGAGTTTGTGCGAAATGATATTAGAATGGGGATTCTCTTTGTTGCCCAAAAAGGGAAAATAGAAATAGAAGGTTATAGACCATATATCAAGAGGATAAACGAAAAAATTAACCGAGGAGCACAAAACATCTATTTATTTGGTCGTAGTCAAAATAATATCAAAGCCGTGAAAGAAATTGCTGAGACTATTCAAGCCAGTAACAAAAAAATAGTAGATTACAGAATTGAAAAACACAGTTCGTTCCTTCGGAGTGAAATTGTCCCAGCGATTTGTATAGTGCTAAAAACTATAAAATAATATCTTATTTCGTTATCGTTATTTCTGTTTCCGGGATTTTAATTCAGAATGCTCTTTAAGACATTCTGTTTTATCTTTAGGATTTAGTTTTTCCAAAAACAATTTGTCAGTTATGCTCCAATCACTACTTTTCTCATCAACTATTGCTTCAATACCGTCATGTAGAAGGTTATCTAAAGCATCAGTATCGCTCCACCACGATGCATATCCAATTGAAAATCTATTCAATTCAATATCGCTTAATTCTCTTCCGAAGTTATCTTTAGCTAATGATTGCACCATTTCTTCTTTAACTGTCATAACAATAGCATTTGAACCCGCTATGTCTTTTTCCTTAATAAATCTAAATGCTCTGTTGTTCATATTTTTACTTTAATTTTTATTGCTAAACCGACCTTTAACAACTAGATAGAGAGGGTAAATCAAAGAGAGGTATTCCGTAGCTCCGGCAGACGGATTTAATCTCTTTTAGTCTCTCCTTTAACATCTCCATATACCCGAAGTCCTCTAAAGTTCGTTTAAGGTTTGAACTTGGGAGCTAACTCAAAATTTCTATAAAATCTCTTAATTTCCATTAATTTTTCCCTCATTATTGCCATATAATACCTATTTTCCAGGGTTATAATAAGCTTTGAACTGTGGGGGCCTATCTAAAAATATAATATACATTTTATTTTTGAAATGATTTATGTTAAATTAAAACAAAAGAATATGATTAGAATATCTCTAAGAAGAAATTCAGAAGTAATTAAAATCAAACATTTAAGAAAATCAATTTTTGATAAAAAGGACCTTATCCTTTTCGATGAAGCGCTTAAATGTTTTGAAAATGAAGCATATAGAGCATCACTTATTTTAATATGGATTTGTACTGCGGCATCTTTACGTAATAAATTTAAGGATATGGCAGTTCATGATTCAGAAATAGGAAAAATTGTGAAAGAAATTGAGAAAATGGAGAGGCAGGAGAAATCAACAGATAGGTTTATTTTACAAAAATCATTAGAAATTGGGGTTATCTCTTCTCATGAATATTTTGAAAAATTAGATCATATCAGGAACATGAGAAATCTATATGCACATCCTATTGGCAAAAAGCCAGAAATAGAGGAGGTTATTGCATCTTTTGTTTTGTCTGTAAATATCGTATTAAGTTTTCCTTCACGCCTAAGACATGGTTATGTGGAAAAAATTATAAAATCCTTATTTGAAGACCGTCATTTTTTAGATGATGATGATTCTAAAATTAAAGAGTATGGATTAGTTGTGGCAAACAGAATTGATCCCGATGTTTTGCCATTTTTATTTAAGAAGTTATCTGAGGGACTAGAAAAAATTTTTGACGATCCTGAATTCGGTATTTTTAAAAAACGTTGTTTTTTCTTTGGAGTTACCCTTTTAAAGAAATTAAAACCTGATTTATCTCATGACAATTGGAATATAATAACAATGATTCAAAATTCTCCTAAATCTATGTCACTACTTATAAGCATTCCAGATATTTGGATTTCTCTATCAGGACGAGTTAAAGATATGTGTTTTAGTCATCTTATTGAACCCGTTTTAGGAATCGAGATTAAACCCCCAACAGGTTTTTCTTTAAGGAGAGCAATAACTCTTTCTAAAGAAGGGTTACTTACAGGAAGGCAGAAAGAAAAATTAGATAAATCAATGAAAAAAGTGCCTTGTATTACTCTGAAATTAGCGGGGATACATTTAAGAGAATATGCTGATATAATAATAAGTGACTTAAAATCGTATAACTGGTATGTACAAAACCCAGCTATTATAGCATTAAAAAGAGCGGGGATAGATGAATGTTCTCAACTTGATCCTTCTGTACAGAAACAATTAGGTCGTAATGTTTTACAATCAGCACAAGGAGGAGCAGGAGAATCAGAATTTTTTATCTCTTCAATTTTAAATCGAAAAGAAATTTGGTCGAAATTTTTTATCGAAGGATTATTACTTGAAACATTAGTTAATGATAACTGTAAATTTCGTCTAAAAGAAATTTTTTTTGAAGATGTTGTTAAGATTACATTACTTCATCCATCAATTGTAGAAATAATTAATTGTGTAATTAAAGAAATTAAATCTTCTAAAATGTCTCGATTCTGCAAGATTGATGATTATTATGTATTAATGGATATCCTCAAAAAAGTCATTAGTGAAACAGATTCCCATTCTATTTTATTAGATTTAATAAAATCAATAGATATAGCGAGAAAAAAGGCAGAATTTCAACCTTCTTTTTAATAATAAATAACTTCTAATTCCATTTAATGTTCTGTAATGACAACAAAATAATATATCTTTTTCTAAAGAATAAATAGTTATTTTTTAAATTTTTGTTAAAAGAGAGTTTAAATCTACTAATCTTTCCTTAATTTCTGTCCAATCTAAGGTTCTGAACGTGTCCTGTAGAGGGAGCAAATTAGAACACTTGTTCGCTTGAAGCACCGTATCAAACGGTGTTTTTATTGCAAACATTAGCTTTCTGCCCTTGAGAATTAATCAAGTTCACCTGTGGATAACTTTTATAGAAATTTCTTTATTCTCTAAGTATTTTCAAAATTTCTCCTAATTTTACCTTTATTATATCTGTTTTTTTGATTTTTTTTAAATCAGAAATTTTTAGTTTTATCATTGACATGTCTTTCTGTTGTGGTAAAATAAAACCACAAAATGTTAGTTATAATTTTAATTAAGTTATGAACAAAAATTTACAAAAATTTGGAAATACTTTAAAAGAATTACGCATTAAAAAAGAATTAAGCTTAAGAAAAATGTGTAAACTAGTAAATTATGATCCAAGCAATTGGAGTAAAATTGAAAGAGGGAAGATGTCGCCGCCTCGCGATGAAAAAACTTTGCGGAAATGGGCTAAAGTTTTAGGGATATCAAAAGCAAAAGAAATTCAAGAATTTATTGATAAGGCAAACTTAGCACAGGGCATAATACCCCAAGATATCCTATCTCAAGCTAATGTTGTCGATTTTTTACCTGCCTTTTTTAGAACATTAAGGAACAAAAAACCGACAAAAAAAGAAATAGATCAATTGATAGAGTTAATTAAAGATGCTTAAAAATGGATAATAAGAGCACGGTTGTTTCCTATTTGGCTAAATGGCAGTGTAGACAAACAACAAAAACATCTCAAAACCCCTTATTTCATTAATGAAATAGGTTGAAAAAAAACAGCGCCAAGAGGACTTGACACTAGATTGCTAAATAGTGTAAACTGTAATTAACGCTGATTTTATGTTATTAAATAATATATATCTATGGAATCAAATAAAGAAAAAATAAAAGAGTATATAGGTGATCAAATAGCGCAAATTGATTTTCGTGCGCGTGCGTATGTTTTTAATGCAGACAATAAAAAACGATTGAATCGCAATATTTTTATACGTTTACAGTTTTATTTGGAAAATTTTTTAGAAGGCAATAAAGCATATAGATGGATAACACTTACGGGTCTTCGTGGCGCTGGTAAAACAACGGTTATGTATCAGTTATATTACGCCAAAAAAAACATTGATGCTTATTTCCTTGCTCTGCCAGTTGATGAAATAGTAGAAACCCTTAATAGCAATATTAGCGAAATCTTAGGCGCTTTTGAAGAAATTATTGGTAAGTCTCTTTCTAACTTAGATAAACCATTATTTTTATTTTTAGACGAAGTACAATATGACAATAAATGGGGCGTAACATTAAAAACATTGTATGATCGTACTGATAATGTCTTTATTTTTTCTACTGGTTCGGCAGCTGTAATTGTTAATACAAACTCTGATATTGCACGTCGAGCAATTTATGAAAAAATTTATCCATTATCTTTTACTGAATTTATAAAAATAAAACAGCAAAAAACGGGGATAAAAGGACTTGCTAGTGCTCTTCGCGATGGCATATTTTTAGCACAATCCGCAAAAGAAGTTTTTGACAATTTGACTTTATTAAAAGGCGAAATAAGCAAATATTACATAGATATTAGCCGATTAGAATTTGAGCGCTATCTTTATTATGGCTCACTGCCTTTTATGATTACTCTTAATAATGAAGCGCTAATTTACGATCAGATTAATAGATCATTGGAACGTGTGGTAAATAAAGATATTCCACAAATGCGGGCAATGACGCAAGATATCATAAGCAAAATCCCGGCAATTCTATATGCAATTGCGGGCATGGACCAGTTGAATTTTACAACGCTTGCCAAAAAATTTGGTATTTCTCGTCCCAAAGTAGCAGAAATATTTTCAACACTTGAGCAAGCAGAGGTCCTGCATAGAATTTATCCCGCAGGCTCGCATTTTAAACAAGTAACTCAAAGACCATCCAAATATCTTTTTTCTTCACCAGCGTTTCGTGCCATGTATTACAAAACAATTGGGAATACAATAACTGAACAAAACGCACGCGGGAAATTGCTAGAGGACTTAGTTGGGATGTATCTTTATCGTTTATTTAATAAGAAGCCTGGTTTTTCTCTTACTTATGATAGCGCAAAGGGTGGAGCTGATTTTATTGTTGGGATTGGAGAAAAGAAAATTGTGATTGAGGTTGGCATAAATAAAACAGAATATAAACAAGTTTTAAAAACGGCAAAAAAAATTAATCCTGCATATAATATCATTATTTCCGAGAAAACTCGTGAGTTGGAATATAATAAAGAAGCAAACACCGTAAAAATTCCATTAAAATATTTTTTACTAACATAATATCTGAATTCTATTGACAAGGCTTTATATCTGCTATATAATTCAAAATGTATAGATTTAAGATAAATTTGTATAGATTTATGAATTTAAAATTATTAACAATTAGTCAAACTTCTAAAATGATTGGAGTTTCTATCCAAACTTTGCGTCGTTGGGATGATTCTGGTAAATTACCCTCAATTCGCAAAAAAGCAACAGGGCATAGATACTATAAAGAAAATGATATTGAAAATTATATAAAAAATGATTTGAAAGACTTATTTAAGTTAGCAAAGCATTGGGTTTTTAATAATACGGGATTGGAGTTGCATCCAGATTTCTATTGTCGGGATTCTTCTGTATTTCAAGCGCGATTAATAAAATTAGAAAATGAGCTAAGTAAATTAAAAAGATTAAGCAAAACATTTCCTTTAATCTCAGCTATTGTTGGTGAAATTGGCAATAACTCATTTGATCATAATTTGGGCAATTGGCCGGATATACCAGGCATATTTTTTTCATACGACCTTAAGAAGGGTAAAATTATTTTAGCTGATAGAGGGCAAGGAGTTTTAGAGACCTTAAAAAAAGTTAAACCAGAATTAAAAAATCATCAAGATGCTTTATACACTGCTTTTACTGAAATTATTTCGGGTCGTGCTCCAGAGTATAGAGGGAATGGATTGAAATTTGTAAAAAACGTTGTGATTAATAATGAAATAAAATTACTTTTTCAAACAGGGAATGCCAGACTTAAAATTAAGAAAGATGATACGGAGATAAGGATTAAAAAAACAATCACTAATTTTCGTGGCTGTTTAACATTAATTAGATTTTAATTTTAAACATATGACTATCTTTTTAAGAAAATTTGGGACAACTTTAAATGGTCGGCAATTTGGCAGAGAATCCCTTGCTGCTTTTGAATCGTCTTTGAAAAAGGTAAAAGACAATGAAGAAGTTGTAGTTGATTTTGAAGGCGTTGTAACTTTTACTCCCTCTTGGGGTGATGAATTTTTAAGTTCTTTGCTTAATAGATTTGGCAAGCATTTGATATTTAAAAATACT
>Ga0307928_10002381_pt1 | contig 14457 bp, 21 predicted proteins | sample AceLakmetagen232_FD_201815 | JGI IMG/M metagenome (GOLD analysis project Ga0307928, IMG submission 201815) | Saline water microbial communities from Ace Lake, Antarctica - #232 | ecosystem: Environmental > Aquatic > Non-marine Saline and Alkaline > Saline | place: Antarctica: Ace Lake... | reverse complement strand
TTGGGAAGTATCTCGTTTATTGGATCTGTTGCCTTCTTGTTCAAAAGGGAAACTGGATGGTTATGTTCGTTATGGTATTAAATCATGGTTTAAAAAAGAGGGACATGAACAAAAAAAAGAGTGGTCTATTGTTGATCTTCTTAATCGTTTGTTTGTAAAGTTTCCTGAATGGAATAGTCGCACGATTTTGTCTAGTATTGGTAATGATTATCAAGTGAAAGCATATCTTTCTAATATTCAAAACAAGTACTATAATCTCAGGGCTTATAATATCAAAGTTGGAACGCTGCATTCCGCCAAGGGTTTAGAGGCAAATACGGTTTTTGTTTTTAATAATCATACTTCGAAGACTGAAGCCGAGATGCTTGACAAAGGTCAGGTTGTTATTGATGAGGAGAAACGGTTGTATTATGTCGGGATGACGCGCGCTATGGAAACATTGGTTGTTGTTGATAATTTTTTTGATACATACAGTTTTGATTTAGGAGTAAGCAATTAAAAAAAATATGGTACGGTATCGTACAGTAAAAAATGGGTTTATACGTATGATGCCCCCACGTGAAAACAAAGGAGGTAAAAAAAATGAATGAAGAAAAAGAAGACAAGCAAGATATGTATTATTGCTGTCAATGTGACAGTGCATGTTGGCATGACGAACATAATGAGTTTATGCGTTGTGGTATCCCCGATCATATGAAAAAAGGTTTTATCAAAGATGTGCCATTTGATATTTGTCCACACTGCCAGGATTTAAACAAAAAATATAAAGAACGTACAAAAGAGTTAGTAAAACTTTTTACACATTATAAACAAGATGAGTTTATCTCATCAATAAGCGCATGGAGTCTTTTAGTTTATAAAAAAGATTTTTTAACAAGTTTTAAAGAAGTATTAAAAAAACGAATGGAAGAAAGAGTAACAAACCTAGACCCAGGGGTTTATCGTGACGAGGCCGACAAATGAGTAAATCCTTTTTCAAAGACGATCATGGTAATTTGTATTTGATGAAAATTAAATATCAAAATCCATTCGACAAATCAAAAACAAATATAATCAGTGGAGTTGTCGCTGCAGAAACACCTGATAGTCTAAAGGTTCGCGATGGCAATAGCGGGAACCTGGTTTTGATCTGGAAGAAAGATATTATTACCGTTGCCAAAAAGGATAATAAAAAATCTGTTGAGCCTGTTTCTTCTTCTGTTAAAAATAAATATCAGGATGATAAACAGCAGGGAACCTTTTCTGATAATTTTAGTTACAGTAAATGGTGGAAGAACGAAAAAAATCTTGAAGAAGTTGACCGATGAGGTTGTTACCTCTGCTTTGTATGGCTCTAGAACGTGTTACGAGTGGTATATAACGACTTAACTCTCATTCTGAGGGTAAGTATAGGGGTAGTGGCCTAATAGTCAAACTGTAAGTACAATAGAGGTTTAGAAATGAAATCAAGAATAATAGATCCCGACCGAGATATAAAATTAGCAAAACAAAAAAATGCAGTAAATTTCATAGTTACTGGCAATATAAAATTATTAGCTCCCCTATTCAATCCATATGATAGGGAGCCAAAACCTCCTGTCGAACCTGAGCCTGAAAAGAACCTGTTGCATTGTTTCGCTTGTTGTCTAAACTATATTTTTTATTCTGATATTTCACTAAACAAATGCCCTAGTTGTGATAGTAGCCGGATCCAATTATTTAATTTGAATGATAAACATTTTTCCACTATGCTTAAAAAACTTGAAGCAAAGAAACAACAGAAAAGAAAACCAGTTTTTGTTTCGCCAAAAAATGCAAAACAGAAAAGAAAAACAAGTTTTGTTGTGCAGAATTCTGCACAACAGAATAAACATAAACGCGAAGCAAAAGAGGAGGTTGTTAAAATTTGAACAACGGAAGTGACGACTGGACTAACTTTAATTATTATAAACTGTCTAAACTCCCAAGAGGCATTAAGAAAGTTGTGTATCTCCTTATGAATGGAACAGAATTAATTTATATCGGGAGAACAAAATCGCTTTGGGAACGATTGCGTACTCATAAATCTAAAAAAATCTTTGATGGATTGTTTTTCTTCAATACAAATAAAAGATGGAAGGAAGAACGAAAATACATTAAACTTTATTGCCCAAAATACAACAGGAAGTGAAAAAATGAATAACCATATAATAAAATCTATAAACCCGGATCGAAAAGAGCTAACAGATTTTTTTAATAAATGTTTCACAGAAAAAGAAGATAAGATCATCCCTGAAATGTCGAAATCTCTTTCAATGGTTAATATAAAATCAATAGTTAACTCTAATAAGAAAGTAATATCTTATACTCTAAGAGATAATAGTAATCAGATACTATGCAGTATCTTATTTGCTATTGGAAGGCCTAGCTCTTTAAAACAAACTCTGCATGGTTTGCCTCTGGCTTTTACTTATAGAGTTTCTGGCATACTTAGTCGTCTTAGTCTGCGACAAAATACTCATATCGATAAAAAAAAGGATCTGGTTAGGTTGTTGCTAATCGGAACAGATCCACAATACCGCAGTCGTGGATATGCAAAAAAACTTTTGCTCTACGTTATTAATGATTTGAAACAACAGGGTTCCTTCAAGTTTGTTGCCGTTATGTCTAGTAATCCGGTTTCCCATGCTCTTTTTTCTAATAATGGCTTTAGTTTATTAGAAGATGTCACTGAGGGTAAACGAATATATCATTTCTTAGAGTTGGTAATGTGAACTTTATCATACAAATATTATTAGGTTTGCTATTGCTTTATTTGTCTTATTGGTTACATGAGCTCTTGCATTACGTTGTCTTATATGTCGGAGGTTTCCATCCACATTTAGGATTTGATCCGGTTTATCTACCTAAATTTGTTATGTCAGATTATAATAATCTCGATGGCTCCGGGGTTTATGATTGGTTTGTAAATTATATTCCTTATGTGATTATCATTCCTCTCTTTGTAGTGTTAACTATCTATTGCTATTACAATGATTATATGATACTAGGGATAATTACCATACTTATTTGTCTCGGACATCAATCCATGAGTAAGAATGAAAGGAAATAAGGGGTTTTAACTCTTACATCCTTAGACATTCGTTGACATATCGATATATAGGCCTATGAACGAGGGGGGCGGGCTATCTATACTTAATTAAGAGGATACTTATCCCATATGTGATTATCTCTAGGTTTGTTATTAATCCATCACTTTTTGTATTATAACATATGCAATTTATTCTCTGTCATATCTTATACATCGACTGACGTAGGCGAAAACTGCCTACAAACGCTCCCTCGAGCCAATGATATAAAAATTAATTATAGATGTTTGTACTATTGAGTATGTAGTTTGACGGAAGGGAAACAAACAAAAGGGCCTTATAATAATCATCATATAATATCATAAGTCATTGATTAGATCTAACATTAAGGTTTGTCAATATAAGCAAACCTTTATTATTATGTGGTGGAAAGTTTTCCACAACATAACCCCCTGGCTTTTACTTCTGCGGGGTGTGGAAAGTTTTCCGTAAGGTGAGTTTCACTTGTGGAAAGTTTTCCCTAAGTGAAATCTTCTCTTTTTACTTCTGCGAAAGTTTTCCCAGAAGTTGTTTTCTTCAGAGTGTGGAAAGTTTTCCACACTCAGACCCCCTGGCTTTTACATCTATTTAAAACCCATCCAAAAATAATAAATATATAGTACGTCATTCAAAGTTGCAACAGGGGTTGCAAACCCCGAGGGAGGAAAAAGCATTATGGAAGACGATCAGTTAACTCAGGAAGAAATAGATAGAATGAATCGGATCCATAGAGGTTCGGATCAGGATACTAGAACATCCGCATCAGGTTATAGCCATACACAAACAGATACAGGTAGACAGGAAACCGGAAGAGAGGCTGAAGAAAGTCAGACACGGGAAGGATTGCGTGGAATTTCTGAATCAAAAAAACGCATGAGTGAGATCGATGAGGAGAAAAAGAAGACCTCATGGCGGGATCGGGATAAACGCAGAACATTAAAAGGTGAGAAAAAAGAGTCTAAGGAGAACCTGCGTATTTCTAAGGAGCTTGCTGCGAAACATCTGAGACGAGAATCCAGGAAAAAGATATTAGAAAAATATGAAAAAACTGCTGATAAATTAGGGTCCACTGTTTCAAAAGGTGCAAAGGGTATACAAGGCGCGGTTGAAGGCAAAAAAAGGGTTCAAGCTACTGTCAAAAGTGGAACGATATATCCACAGAGACAGAATGCGCCTAGACTAAAAACCAAGAAAAAACAGCCCAGAAAACAGGCTTCTAGGACTAGGAAGAAAAGACCTGCTCCAATCGGTTTTCCTGAATTGATGGCGGGTAATCCATTTGTAACATCAGGAAGGCCGAGGGTGAGGAATGCTCCTAGACCTATTCCTAAATCTGCTTCAAAATTAGGATCAGTGCCAAGAGTAGGGCCTATGTCTAAAAGATCAGGCGACAGTTTCTTTGGAGGTGGTGGATCGTTCACCGGGAAACCTCCGATAAGACCAAAGGATAAAAATCGCGATGGGTTCGTTTCAATTGCTGAATATATGTCAGATCCAGTTGGTACAACCTCAAGAAAAAAGAATAAAAAACCAGAAAGTTTTTTTGGGAGTTTTTAACTATGACTGAATACGAAGAAGAAGATAATGAGGATAATGATTATGAGGAGGCAGCGGAGGGAGTGGATGCACTCCCGGAACAGAACACATCAAGCGGGGTTCTAGCAGAAAAAGAAAGACCTATGACTTACGAAAAACAGAAGCTGCATGAAAAACTCGAGACGACAGGTAGCTACATTAAAGGTGTTGTTTCAGATGATGGTTTTGTTGGTCCTTTTTTCAATATCAGGAATGATGCCCGGCCAAAGCCACAGAACCGTATTCACAACCGGACACATCAACATATACAGCATCACGATACACCTGCAGCGGTTGCGAAACCTCAACCTGTACAATCAAAGCATCAGAAAAAGAAGGCATTTCGCCAGGAGAAATCTAATTTAAGACGTTATGCGAGATACAAAGAATCTGGTAAAAAAGAAGATGTCACACTATTAAAAAGTAGAGATAAAAACAGAGATAAAAGCTTTGCAGTTACAAACTTTTTTAGTAATTTTGGATCATCGGAGAGGAGGCCGAGGGTTAAGACACCAAAGAATAAAATTAGTCTTAATAGTTGGTTTGAAAAATATTGAGAGTCATAGTTAAATGACAAAAAAGGGGAGTAGATGGTTTTCCATGAGAAAGGTTTAGGTCTTTAATCCTTTCTTTTTGCTTTGTCCATCTATCCCCCTCATATATCTCCTTGTCTAGGAGCTCTTCATAGTGTTTGGAGGGGAGGATTAGGTTTATTACCTATCCCCTAATCTTTCTCTTCATGCCCTCCTGTTTTCAGCCTTGCATAATATGATTGCAGACTTGTTCTAGTGCATCAAAGGGGCCTTTTAGACCTTGTTTCTTTATAGGAGGCTTCTCTGCGACTAATGGTTCTTTAGCCTTAGGCTGTGGTTCCTTTGCCTGGGTTCCTGGTTCACTATAACGCTTTGGTTCTCCATTGTAAGGATAGATTGTGCCGTTTCGTATGGTTATGAGTCTTTTGCCACTGACAATATTCTGAATACCATGTCCAGCTCTAGAAACACCTTTCCAGATCAGATCCATGCCAAACTCGTATCTAGTAACAGTTTTTTCGATTTTTTCGTTTCTCAACTGGGTTTTTTCTTGTTTCTCTTCTTTTGTTTCCTCTGTCTCAGTCTTTGGTAATGTCTTCTGTTGCTTCAATCTTTTATCGACCTTATTTAAACGATCGAGGTCTTCTTCTGTAAATGTGGTTTCATTTCTTAACGACATAATAGGTCCTACTCCTCAGTCTTAGCTCATTATGTGGTTGCACATATCTTCGATGCTATCGAATGGATCCTTTTGTTTCTTTTTATTCTCTTGTTTTGGTTCTTCTACTATTTCTTCTTCGATTTCGTCATCAGCCTCATTTATTTCTTCTTCTGGTTCTTCTTCTCCAAACATCTTTTATTTCAACTCCTGTTTTTCTTCTTTATTAATTTCTTGTGTTGTTTTTATTGCTTTTTTAATCATTTTTGTTGCATCCTTTCCCATTATATCCGCCATCCAATCCGCCATTGCAGTCATTGTTTCATATACACCATGCTTATCTATTATTTTTGCTAATTTGTCTCTAATTTCATTATATTCTTTTTGTTCTTCATCCATATTTTTTCACTTCCTTATATTGTTTTATTTCCAATCGCTCTATAGCTTCTACAGGTTACTTTATAGCCCGCCTGCTGCAGGTCCTTCACATATTGCTCTAAACAATAATAATCTATGCTAGACCGTGGTTTTTGTGCTTTAAAAAGAAATTGACGATTAGGCTTATAACCCCCGGCTGCATTATGATCCTGAGAGAGACTTGCTTCCTGGCGGGGGCAATAATCTTTCTTATTATTCATGTTTTCATCACCGACCCCCGTTATTAATAATCTGGTCTTTCTGATTGGTTTCTATCTGCTCTAATAGGCTTTTTTGTGCTATTGCAAGAGTAAGGTATAGTTGTACTGAAGCTTCATATGTTTCTGTAAAAAACCCTGTTCTCCAGACCCCGTCAGGTTCCTCTATGATATCAAATATTACTTTTTCTTTCATATATCTAGCCTCGCTTTACATCTTGGACACGCTTTAGGATCCTTCTTTCGGTTTTCCCATTCATATCCACACTTTAAACACTTCATAATAATAGTAATAGTAGTAATAGTATATATAGTTTATGGATAAAAACGTCAAAAAAGAAAAAAGAAGGGAATAAAGAGATGCACCAAAGGATTCAAAAAAAAGGGTGAGTGCATCCCCTCACACATATGGAGAGCCTAATATGTCCAGGAGTTAGGCGTGATAGATATACTTCCGAGTATTGGCTCACTAGCATTTATGTATGGATCTAGATGCCAGACGATAGTTACATTCGTATAGCTATCCTTAAGGACTGTCACTGGTGTATCATAAGTCACTGTCAAGCCTGGCGTTGTAGTATTAGAGATATCAAGTATATATGAGATATTACTATTAATGTTAGAAATATTAATCCAGTCGGTTATGTTGCTCCCTGGTTCGTAATCGTTAAAGTTTTTTTCTTGTATATTATCAAAAGTTAAGCTCTCGGAAGATGTAATATTGACATTGATCGTGCAGAACATCTCAATAAGCCCCGCAGTTGCAATCCCGACAAACAGGACAACAACAAATACTGTTAATGTTTTAAGTGTGGTTCTTTTAATACCAAAACCCTTATGCCTGTTTTTTGGTGTGATATCAATAGTTTCACCCGGCTCTAGGCCTCTTTCCTTCGCCTCGGAAATCAAAAAATCAACCCTCGCTTCTAAATTATCATTTTTCATATATATTTCCCCCTATAAAGAAATAAATGGGCAGACAGGATTTATCCTGTCCTCCCCCAATGATTTTAGACTGATACCATTGTAACCATACATGTGTATGTGTCACTAAAGGTATAGACATCAATCTCCAGATTGAAATTAAATTCTGTTTCTTCGCCTGGGGTAAACTGATAATCAGATACTTCGACATCGTTTTGAGTTATCGTTACATTTACTCCGTCTTCAACGAAATCTGTGACAAGGAACGTCATAGTTTTGTCTGTATCGACATCACTATTAAGCTTCAGAGAAAAATCCCAGTCAATACTATCTCCCCCGACTAGATCCGTTGTATCAAACGTGATAATTGTTTCTTCAGCATCAGCATACGCTGTATATGTTCCGGTTGAGTTGTCTTTAATTTCAAACAACTGATCTATTACATTCTCATTCTCTATTTTTACATAAAAGGTCATAAGCGCAGCAGTTGTAACAATCCCCGCGACTAACAATACCACTAAACCTAGTGGAAGGCCCTTTAATGTTCTCTTGCTTCTACTTCTATTTGATTTTTTTTCCATTTCTTTGACACCAAGCAACATGTAATATTGCCGTAGTATATAATGTTATGCAAAAATGCAGAAAAGTATATAAAGTTACAGGCATTTCTATATAAAGGGATAAAATATGGATAACAATATGCCAAGAATGTCGGTTTCACTAAGCAAAGAAACAATGAAAGAACTAAAAACAATAGCTAAAAAGGAAAATAGGCCGTATTCTAGACAAATCGAACATATGCTTAAATTTTATTTAGAAAATAAAGACTAAGGATCTAGAAATATGTTTTTATACATGAAACTCTAGGCTTTTTGGGTGACAAACACCTTTTTAAACATTTTTTTGTTTTTAGATTATGAAAAAAGGGGAGAGAATGTTAAAAAATAGTGACACACATTCTCAAGGAACTACTATATAAAGTTAACCCTTTTGCTAAAAATACCATTTATTGCTGAAAACTAATAAAGAGTAGTTACTCCTAATAGTGCCTAAAAACTATTATATATTTATGAATGCCGAGAGTGGGAATTGACTAAAAGGTAATACTTATAAGGCACTATATCTATTACATGTTGATAAAATATGATAAATGAGCCTGAAAAAAGACTACAAAGAATATTACAACAGCTTGACAAGGATCCCGATATACCAATACAAAATAAAGAACATATTAAAAAATTTGTTAGTTTTTTAAATGCAGAAGGCAAAGCTAAAACAAAACGGCAAATAAAATATGTGTTTTTGTTAAAACGATTATCTAAAATGTTAAAAAAAGATTTTAGGAAAGCAAATAAACAAGATATTATGGATTTAATAAATGTTATAGATAAATCTAAATCTCTTTTAAACAAAAAGAACCCTAAACCATTAAGCGACTGGACTAAACATGATTATAGAGTAACGCTGAAAAGGTTTTATCGTTGGCTCCGGGAAGACGAAGGCAAAGATTTCGGTGTTCGTGAATATCCTGTAGAGGTGAAATGGTTTTCTGCAAACGTGCAAAAAAAAACAAGGAGGCCTCGTCAGGTTCTTGACGAAGAGGATCTGCGCAAGTTATTAAATGGTACAACGAATAATAGAGATAGGTTTTTTATATATTTTCTTTATGAGAGTGGCTGCAGAATCGGTGAGATAGTCTCTCTTAGGCTAAAAGATATCATTGAAAACGATCAGTATGGTAAAAAAATAACTGTTTTTGGTAAAACAGGAGATCGTACTATCAGGATATGTGACTCGGCCCCCGCGTTAGATATCTGGCTTCGTGAACATCCACGGAGGAAAGACGTTGATGCGCCTCTTTTCTGCGGTATAAACGGTATATATCGCGGGAAAGCTATCGGAGATAACTATTTCAGAATACTATTGCATAATATCGGGAAGAAAGCAGGTATCAAGAAACCTGTTAACCCCCATTTTTTTAGACATAGCGCTGCATCAAGATATGCCCATACTCTCACAGATGCACAGCTAAATGATTATTTCGGATGGTATCAGGGGAGTAAACAAGCAGGTACATATGTTCATAGTATCGGAGCAAGGATAGACGATGCAATATTAGCGATGCATGGTAAAAAAAAGATTAAGAAAGAAAACGAGGAGAAACAGCCGAAGATTTGCCCTAGATGCAAGACTGTTAATGATTATATTGCGAATGTCTGCCAGGTTTGTAATCTTGGTCTTGATAAAAAAACGATTATGGAATATGATGAACAGCAGAAAGAAGCTGCAAGAGTTGGGCTTTATGCTTTGGATAACCCAGAGATGGGGGGAACACTGGGAAAGGGTTTTTATGAGGAAATCAAAAAACTAAAAGATCGTATAGAGGAATTGGAAAAGAAATAAAAGATTATTTTTTCTTTTCTATTTTAATTGTTAGTTGATCTAGTTTCTCTTCGATATCTTTCAACGTCTCAGCTAACACAGTAAAAATTGTAAAAGCATCTTTTGTTTTATCCTTAATATTTACAGTTTTATCTAGTATGGTTGCTTCTTGTTGTGCTTCTTTAAAGATATCCTCTGATTTTTTTAGTTGATGTTCTAAACTAATTATTCTTTGGGCTAAAGGATCATTTTTTTTAGTAAGTATAGGAATACCTTGCTCTAGTTTTTTTCTTCTTACTTCCATTTCATTAATGATTATATTTAAATTAGCAATAGGAGAGAGTGTTTCTTTTTCTAGTTTTTCTCTAATCGCGGATTTTACAAATTCAGCACGACTACGATATTGTAATTCAGGGTGGCTGCGTATTGTTTTTTCAACTTCGTCTATTAATTCTTTAGGCATAGAAATCCCGGTATAATTCCCTCTGCTACTTTCTCTAGGCATATTATTCAATCTTGTTAGCCATTTCTTCTATATATATTTAATGTTCCCATACCAATACCGAAACATTTATAAGTCGAATACTGATATAGGAACATTGTGGAAAACATGGGAGAAAGATATAACGGAATATCATTAAAAAAAACAATTTTAAAAGAAATCAATAAACGAATTGCGGGAGATCCTAACTATTGTAATCCTACAGATTTTATAAGAGCTGCCATTAGAGAGAAACTAGAACGATTAGATCAACTAGAACGCATTAAAAAAACAACATCGGGGTTGGATTAATGACTTTTGATGTTGATGATTATAAAGATTTTGAAGAATTTAAAACTAAAAATAATTACACCATGGCCGAAGCTCTAAATTTTCTTATGGATCGACTTGACGAGCTTAAAAAAAGAGAGGCAGATTTACTAAAAAAAAACTAGATTGAAACATAATTTTTCATAGATTAAATGGAGGTAGAAAGATGAGGGATATATATGGAAAGGATGAGAAACAAACAAGATAAATTTAGTGTGATTGTAACAACTGGTTTTGTAGGCCATTGCCCTATTGAAAACCTACAAGAATTAAAAGAGATTTTAGAAAAACTAGCTTTTTTAGATATTGTTTATTTTAAAACAACATCAGGGCGCTTATGGTTAAAGGAGGGTGAAGAGCGCTGAAACAAAAGAAAGGTGAGGCAACGACTAAATTTCTAGTAGATGAAAAACAAATAAGACAATTCTATAAATTTATAAATCGTAGAAACAAAAACCATAAATTCCAGGTGTTTTTACCAGACAACAAAACTAAAGGATCATTTAATGTAAAAACAGTTGAAGAACTTATACAGCGCTGCAAAAAATGGAATCTAAAAGGTTTATCTTGCCTATCAGTAAACCCAACATTAACAGATAAAACAAAAACAGATAGTATTACAGATATCGAAAACATTTTGTTTGATATTGATGTAAAAAAAGAGAGAAAAATAAATGGTGTATCAACACCTGCGGATAAAAAAATAGCATTTGAAACAACGAGAAAGATAAAAAAGAAACTAGAAGAAAAAATAAATCTAAGGATATCATTAGTTGCTGATAGTGGTAACGGATATCATATTTATATTCCGATTTATATTAATCTTGATGGCTTTTTCACAGGTAAAAACGAAGACGAAAACAAAGAACTCTGGGATAATTCAGATAATAAAAAAAGAATAACTTATCTTGAAGAACAACTCAAAAAATTTAATAATAATGTATGCGTGATTGATTGCATAAGCAAAGACATCATAAGGCGTGTTAAAATACCCGGAACATGGAATGTCAAAGAAGACATCAACGAAGAAGACTATAGACTAGCGAAAATAACTGAAACACATAAAGAAGTACTTTCTAAAATATGGATTGAAAGTAATACAAAAATTTTTAATGGCATTGAAATAAAAAAAGAAGAACCATCTATAATATCAACAGTTACAGAAGTACAAGACTTTGAAGAAATCCTAAAGAAAGATGATAAACTTAGAGATCTATATAATGGAGACTGGGAAAAAGAACCATATTGTTTAAACGAAGATGGAACAAAAAAAACTAAATGGACACGATCAGAAGCCGAACACACAATTCTTTGTAAACTTGTATGGTATGAACTCCCAGAAGAACAAATATTTCAAATAATGGATGGCTGCAAGATTGGTAAATGGCAGCAGAGGCCCGATAGTACAAAAAACCTCAGTATAAAATCAGCTATTAAATGGAACAATGAACACGGAGGAACAAAATCAGCTAATAGACAAATCCCTGTTATGAATGGTAAAAAACAAATAGCTATGCTTCATATTTTAGGATACAATAAATATAAAATTGTTAATGGTGACGAAACCGTTATTCCTACAACACAAGGAGAAAAAAAAGTGTGGTATATGAATCGATGGTCTCGTGATAAAATAGTTAAAGATTTTGTTTCTTTTTTTAGTTTACCCGATTACCAAGCTGAAAAAATAGTAAACAATCTATGCTCCCAAGCAGCAATAAAAATAAAACAACTCAGTAACGAGGGAGCATTCAAAGGATCTCTTGACGATGAACTTGAAGAAATACTTAACAGTATTTATAAAACTTTATGTATTCCCTCCGAAGATGGAAACATATATAACATTCATTTAGACAATGAAGTTATTAGTTTAACAGATATAGATATCTATGAAGGATCACGTAAGTTTTGCATCCAATATCTAAACAGGTTTCATAAACATATCACGATTGGTCTAAAAACATGGACTGAAGAATTTTTAGCAAAAATATTATCCCATGATTTATTAGAGATGGGAGAAGAAAAAATCGATACAGATACCGACTTAGTTTTTAAAAAATTCATGCAAAAAATCAAAGGGACTAACTTATATAACTGGAGTAACATAGAAAAACGTAAGGAACATCAAAATATAATATTTTTAGATACCGAAATCAATATTGTAATGGTTAGCAGTAGTTTCATTGAAAAGTTTTTTGAAATGCAAAGAATCTCAATCACTTATAAAATTAAACCTAATCAACTAAACAGTTATTTGCGGGATAAAAAAAGAAGTTTTCTTGTAGACAAAAGGACAACACAAAGAGTGGGTAACAGCCGGGAAAATTTTTGGCGGTTTGACGCAGAAAAACTAGAATTAACAGAAGAAAACATAATTAAAGACAACGAAACACAAGATATTGGTTCAAAAAACCTAGAAAGTTTCGAAAAAACAGATGAAAGTGAAGACAAAACGCAAGAGGTGATGACATAGGTTCTCGAAGAAAGACGATAATTGTCGTCAGCGGGGTGACGACATCCTTTATACGCACACGCGCGCGAGAGAGACCAAGACCCCCTATCATTATCAAAATATACTCAGTGTTGGCTGATGACATGACGACATATTGTATTAACTTGTTGTCGAATAAGGGTTACGTGTGTGTATATAATGTCGTCACGTGCGTCGTCACTCTCCCCTTTTGTAATCACCCAGGTGAAGACAATGACTAATTTTACTAAGTATTTTGGAATACCAGGCTCAGGAAAAACAGAGACACTGCTTACAAATATTGAAAAACTTGTAGACGAAGACATAGGAATTTATGATATTAGCTATGTAACATTTTCAAAACCTGCAGCTGAAGATGCGATAAACCGTATGAAGGATAGATTAATAGGAGAAGACAAAGAACCATATTTTTTTGGGACCATTCATGCTATCTGTAAACGATTGTTAGCCTGGGATTTTGGAACAGAAGAAGAAGGCTACTTGCGACTTGAAAGCCCTTTTGATCGTTTCAAATATCTGCAGGGATATGATTTAACATATCCCATTATAAACAACAACTCCCAAGAGATACCCGAAAATGTTTTCTCTGATTATGATCTAATTAACAAAACAGATGAAGAAAAAATCTTTGCAGTAATAAACTGGTGTAATCATCGATGTGTCTCATTACACAACTGGCGTTCTTCAGGGATTAGTTTTGAATATCTAGATCCAAATCGTGTTTTAGATATCTGCAAAGGATGGCTTGAACATAAACAAGAAAATAACCTAGTTGCTTTTGATGATATGCTTTTAGAAACACTTAAAGAAAAATTACACCCTGCAACACATATTCTTTTTGTTGATGAGTTTCAGGATCTATCCCCATTGTTGTATCGTGTTTTTATGCTTTGGAGTAAACAAATGGATAGTGTTATAGTCGGGGGTGATGACGATCAGACAATTTTTTCATGGGCCGGAGCATCACCAGATTTTCTTCTTAACCTAAAAGCAGATGTAAAAGTTTTAAACAAATCTTATCGTGTGCCATCTAATATTTTGATGAGAGCAAAAAATCTTATTGAAACAGTTGATGTTCGGCAACCTAAAGAATACCAAGCAGTAAAGCAAGGAGGACAGTTTATATATTTAAATTGTCCTTCTTTTGATGATATAGTTAAACATATTCCTATAGGTAAAACTGTATATTTTCTTTTCCGTACTAATCATCTTGCTTTAAAATTCTGCAAGAGTTATCTTATCCCTTTGGGTATACCGTTCTCTGGTTTAAGAAAAAAGACTCCGTTGCCTAATATTTGGACACGTAAATTGGAGGAGATACGTGACGCATTTTTGAAGATTAACCAGGGGAGGCCTTTGCGTAAT
>Ga0307928_10002380_pt1 | contig 14457 bp, 16 predicted proteins | sample AceLakmetagen232_FD_201815 | JGI IMG/M metagenome (GOLD analysis project Ga0307928, IMG submission 201815) | Saline water microbial communities from Ace Lake, Antarctica - #232 | ecosystem: Environmental > Aquatic > Non-marine Saline and Alkaline > Saline | place: Antarctica: Ace Lake... | reverse complement strand
GCCACGCGCGTTTTTTCACGGGTTTTGGCCGGCACGGGTAATACGTTGAACGCGCGTGCATGGGTGTTGCGGAAAACGGGGTATGAGCTGATGGGTAAACGAGGTCCAAAGCCAACGCCAACGCCGATTCTGAAGGTGCGGGGATCGTGGCGGGGCAAGGTCCGGACCGACGAGCCCAAGCCCGAGCGCACCCGGCCCGCCTGTCCCTCATGGCTACGGAAAGAAGCAAAGCGGGCCTGGCGCGAGGTCGTCCCGCAGATCGAGGCGATGGGCGTCCTGGGAAAATGTGACCGTAACGCCCTGGCGCGCTATTGTCAGACCTGGGCGAAATGGCGGGCGGCCGAGGAGGTGCTCATTGAACAAGGCGACACGCGCGAGGTCAAGGCAGTTACCGACGCCGGCGACATCGTCGTGCTCGACGTCAAGGATCGCCCTGAAGTGGCGCGCTCGATGAAACTCGCCGACCAGCTTCTGAGGCTCGAACAACAGTTTGGCCTGACACCGAGCGCCCGGGTGTCGCTGGCGGCGCCAAAGCACAAGCCCGAGGAGCACCAGGGCAAGGACAGGTTCTTCACGCCCCGAGCAGGTTGAGGATCCGGATGACCGTCGCAACGAAACAACCGACGAAGCGAATCACGAAGGCCTGGCGGAAGATCCTCCTCGGCATCCCGGGCTACGATTCGATCGCGACGGCCAAGGACGCCTGGTTCGAGCCGGACGCCGCACAGGAGCCCATCGATTTCATCGAGACGTGCTGCGTCCATATCGAGGGCGCGCTCGCCGGGCAGCCGTTCCTCCTGGCGCCCTGGCAGAAAAGCATCATTGCGAACCTCTTCGGCTGGAAGTGGATAGACGAGTTTAAGCGCACGGTGCGGCGTTATCGCGAAGCGCTCCTCTTCGTGGGGCGCAAGAACGGCAAGACGCCGTTTGTCGCGGCCATCGCGAACTACGTATTTTTCGTGGACGACGAGGCGGGGCAGCAGAATTACCTCGCGGCGTCGACCGCCGAACAGGCGTCCTTAGCGTTTCGCCACGTGTCCGGAATGATCGAAGCCGAGTCGAGAATGGCAAGCCGCGCGCGAATATACCGGAGTTTCAAGTCGGTCGTCAATCTCGCTGACGCACAGAGCTTTATCAAGGTCCTGGCGGGCGACGAAAAAAAGGACGCCAAGGCCAAGCACGGCGGCAACCCGCACCTGGTGATCGTGGACGAGCTGCACGCGCAGCCGACGCCCGACCTGGTGGAGGCGCTGGCCACGTCGTTCGCCTCCGCGAACCGGGCGCAGCCGCTCTTCATCCAGGCGACGACCAGCGACTACGAACGCCCGAGTATCTGCAACCGCAAACACGAGTACGCCTGCAAGGTGCGCGACGGCATTATCAAGAATCCGCGCTTCCTCCCCGTCATCTACGAGGCCAACCGCGACGACGACTGGACCAAGCTCCGGACGTGGCGGAAGGCAAACCCCAACCTCGGGGTCAGCGTTTCGTTGGAGTACCTGCGGCAGGCGTGCAAGGACGCCCAGGCACAGCCGGAGTATGAGAACACATTCAAGCGGCTGCACCTCAATATCCGGACCGAGCAGGCGACGCGCTGGATCGTCATGTCCGAGTGGGACGCCTGCGCCGGCGCGATCGACCCCGACGAACTGAAGGGCCATGACTGCTGGGTGGGCATCGACCTGGCGCAGAAGATCGACATCGCCGCGGCCGTGCTCTTCTGCCCTGATGCGGGCAATGCGCTGATCCCGTTCTTCTGGCTGCCCCGTGATTCCGCGGGAGAGCGAGAACACCGGGACCAGGTGCCCTACCTCACATGGGCGCGCCAGGGGTTCATCGAACTGACGCCCGGCAACACGATCGATTACGCCTTCATCCGCGAGCGCGTGAACGAGCTCGCCAAGGAGTACAACCTGGTTGACATCGGCTATGACCCGTACGACGCCAGTCATTTCGCCCAGGAGCTTCAGGACGAGGACGGTATTACGATGGTCGAGTTTCGCCAGGGCTTCATCTCGATGAACGAGCCGGCGAAACAGCTCCAGACGCTGTTGCGGTCCGGACAGTTGCGCCATGGCGGCAACCCGGTACTGCGCTGGATGGCATCCAACGTTGTGGTGCGGGTGGACTCCTCGGACAACATCCGTTTCGACAAGGCCAAGAGCAGCGAGAAGATCGACGGCATTGTCGCGGCGACCATGGCGATCGGCCGGGCGTTGCAGGCCGAGAAGGGCACCGCATCAGAGTACGACAAACCCGGTTCGGCGGGGGTGATATGGGGATGACCGGCGCCCAATTCAACGGCCTGGCGATGTTGGTTGCCCTTGCGCTTGTGGGCGTCGGCCTCGAGCTGGATCCACCGCATTGGGGGTTGGTCGTCGTGGGCGTTTTTATCTGGATTGATATGAGACTGCCGAGGGGGCGCAAATGAGTTCGCTCGCTGGATTATTTGTGCATAGAACGGGTGAAGACGGCCTGCCCTGGATGGCCACCATGGGAACGGGGTCCACGACCGCTGCCGGCGTCCCCGTGACCCCCGAAAGTGCCTTGCGTCTTGCGGTCTATTATGCCTGCGTCCGGGTGGTGGCGGAGGATATCGGCAAACTGCCGTTCGCCGTCTACCGGGATCTTCCGAATGGCAACAAGGGAAAGCTCGTTGACCACTGGGCCTATCGGCTTTTGCACCAGGCGCCGAATGCGGACATGGGCACCATGACGTTCCGGGAGACGCTCACAGCGCATGCGGTCGGCTGGCATGGCGGGTTTGCCCATATCACATGGAACGCGGCGGGGACGAAGGCGCTGGCGCTCAACCCGATTCACCCCAGCCGGGTGACCGTCAAACGAAACGCGAATAAGGCCTTGGGCTACGTGGTGAAGACCAACGACATCTCCGATGGGCCGTTCGGGTCCGTCTGGCTGCCGCAGAAGGATGTGCTGCATGTGCATGGCCTCGGGCCGCTGGGCGTCGCCGGATATGGTGTGGCGCTGTTGGCTGCGGAGACCATCGGGCTCGGACTCGCACAGGAGGAATATGCAGCGACCTTCTTTGCCAACGACGCAACGCCCTCCGGTGCCTTTGTCCATCCGGGGTCTATTGACGACGACGCGCTAAAGCATCTCAGGGATACTTATCTTGGGGGACATGAGGGTCGCGGCAAGCATCATAAGGTGGCGTTCCTCCGCGAGGACATGAAGTGGTATCCGATCAGCGTCGATCCGAAGGCGGCGCAGCTTATCGAGAGCCAGCATTTCACCGTCGAGCAGATCTGCCGCTGGTTCCGGATCTCGCCTCACAAGATTCAGCACCTGCTCCGGGCGACGTTCTCAAACATCGAACACCAGGCCATCGAGCACGTCGGCGATTGCCTCCAGCCCTGGGCCGTACGCTGGGAACAGGAATGCAACCGCAAGCTCTTCCGGGCGGAACCGGAGGTCTACGCGGAACACAATTTTGACGGTCTTCTGCGCGGGGATGTCGCCCAGCGGACCCTTCATTACCGGCAGATGTTCTCGATTGGCGCGTACTCGATCAACATGATTCTGCGTCTGCAGAACATGAATGGAATCGGCCCCCTGGGGGACATTCATTTCGTGCCCGCGAACATGGTGCCGCTCGAACGCGCGGCGTCCGCGGACGCGGCAGAGAACCAGGCGGGCCCCGGCAGCGACATTACCGGCGCGTCGGCGAATGCAATTGACACGATTCGCGCAGCCCACACGCCCGTATTCGAAGATGCCATGCGCCGCGTCATGACGAAGGAGGCTAAGGCCGTCGGCCGGGCGGCGACCAAGTTCGCCGCCGACCCGGACGGATTCGACGCCTGGAGCCAGGATTTCTTCTTGGGCCAGGCGGATTACCTCATCGAGGCGCTCTCCCCCGCATCGCATTCCCTGGCGATGCTCGCCGCCGAGGGGATGAATCCGGACGACGCGATACGCCGCTACGCCCGCGATTACACGACCCACGCGATGGCCGAGGCGCGGACGGCGTTTGCCGGTGGACATACGGGGGAATGGTGCAAAGCCCGCGGCAACGGTGAGGTCACTCAGGCCGCAGAACACGCAATTCAAATGCTCATGGAGGCGAATCATGCCGGATAAGGTCGAGGACGGGCGCGTTCGCGCATCATGCGCTGCACGCCATTTTGGGGCGTGGATGGTCGAGCCCGGCTGGTTTACGAAAGCGGTATCCGCCGTCAAGGCGGGACTCTGGCCGGCGGTTGAGGCATCCGTGGAGGATACCGACAATACCGAGCTCTATATCGTGGACAGCGCCGGGTTGGCAATCATCCCGATCGAGGGGCAAATGGTCAAGGGAGGGTCAAGCTTCGGCGGAGCCAACAGCGTCGCCATTCGCCGGGCCGTACGCGCGGCAGCCCGGGACAAGGAAGTTAGCGCCATCCTGCTGCATATCGACTCACCAGGCGGCACCGTCGCCGGCACGGGCGAACTTGCCGCCGACGTGGCAAGCGCTAACATGCAGAAGCCCGTATATGCCTATGCCGACGACGAAGCGGCCTCGGCGGCCTATTGGGTCGCCAGCCAGGCGCGCCGGATCGGGGCGAACCCGAGTGCCCTCATCGGTTCGATCGGGGCGTTCGCCATCCTGGACGACACGTCGGGACAGTACGAGAAGGACGGGATAAAGGCGATCCTGGTTTCGACAGGCCCCTACAAGGGCACCGGCATGGACGGCATGGAGATCACTGAGGAGCAGATCGCCTACGTACGGCAGATCGTCGAGGACCAGAACGAGTTATTCCTGCAGGCTGTGCAACGCGGTCGGGGCATGGCGATTTCAGACGTGCGGGCACTGGCCGACGGGCGCATTCACATTGCGGAAAAGGCGAAGGCCCTGGGCCTCATCGACGAGATCGGCAGTCTGGACGAGTTTGTCTCAGGTATCCGGAAAGAGTTGGGGGCCGACGAAGCCGCGCGCACGAGCGCCGTGGCCATTGATCATGGCGTCGGCCTGGCGATCGACATCCGAGAACGGGAATTGCGGGGGTTTACGCAGAGTCCCTAAACCCCCCGTCAGCTCTGACCGCGCAGAGACGCGGCTTTAGAGCCGGTACGGAAGAGGCACGATCCTTTAGCATGAGGAAGAGGAAGCGGCCAATGAAAGACTAAAGCGCTAAAGAACATCCGGGGTTCGATGTGACCGGTGGCCACCGGCGGCATCGACGCAAGATGAGATAGGCAGGCTGTTTGGAGCCAAACCTCCGAACAGTCTGCCTTTTTTCATGCCCCGGGCCCACATGACAGGTTGTTTAACGCGAGTAAAACCAGAATGAGGAGACAGGTATGACCCCCGAAGAACTGAGAAAGCAGGCCGTTGCGGAGTTTGAGGCGGCAAAGGGCGTCCGCGCAAAGGCCAAGGCAGAGGAGCGAAATCTGACGCCGGACGAGGTAACGGCGGCGGAGGAGCATCTCCGGAAGAGCGACAAACTGGAGGCCGACGCGAAGCGGATCGAGGATGCCGAAGCGGCGACCGGGGCGTTGGGAAGCCGCATCGACCAACGCGAAGCGCAGCTCGCCGCACCACAGCCTTCCCGGGTCCCCCTGGAGGATCCGAAGGCAACAGCCTACACCAGTGGCGTACGGGACCTGCTCGCGGATGACCCGCAAGGCGGGTTCCCGACGTATGGCGAGTTGTGTCGGGTGGTGCACGCGGCGAGCGGCCCGGGCGCACGGATCGACGACCGGCTCATCCGCCTGAACGCCGCGCAAGGGCAGACCACCACGGTCGGCGAAGAAGGCGGATTCGTCGTGGCGCCGGAGTACTCGAACAAGCTCCTCGAACGGGCAATGAACATCCTGCCGGTTCTGGGACAGTGCGACCGGCTCACCCTGGGCGGCAACTCGATCACCGTCATCGGCATGGCGGACCACGACCGCAGTGGCACAACGTACCGTCACGGCGGCGTGGTCGTCTACTGGACCGACGAAGCGGACCAGATCACCCGGTCAAGCCTCAAGTTTCACAAGGTCGACCTGAAGCTTGCCAAGATCACCGCGCTGTCCTACTCGACTGAGGAAGAGCTCGCCGACAGTTTCATCAACTTCGGCGACCGGCTCCTCACGAAACAGGCGACGGCGATCGCCGACGAGCTGGTCGAGGCGATCATGTACGGCAACGGCGTGGGCAGGCCGCAGGGGGCATTTGCCTCCGATGCCTGCGTGTCCGTGGCGAAGGAGACCGGGCAGGCGGCCGATACGGTCGTCTTCGAGAACGCGGTGAAGATGTCGGCCGCCCTCTGGAGCACCAGCCGTGCCCAGGCGAACTGGTATCACAACGCCGAATGCCTGCCGCAGCTCCGCACGATGTACATAGCGGTCGGCGCCGGCGGCGTGCCGGTCTACCTGGTCGGCAACAGCGCCGTTGGCGGCGCACCCAACACGCTGGACGGTCGCCCGATCTTCGAGACCGAGCACTGCGAGGCGCTCGGTGACGCCGGCGACATCGTCCTGGGCGACTTCAGCCAGTACCTGCTCGCCACCAAGGGCACCATCAAGACGGCGATGTCGATCCACCTGCGCTTCGACTACGACGAGACGGCCTTCAAGAGCACGTTCCGGGTCGACGGCAAGCCCGCCTGGGACACGACGCTCAAGCCGCGAAAGGGCGCTTCGGCGACCCGCGTGAGCCCGTTTGTGAAACTGGCCGCCCGCGCGTGAACGAACTGACGCGGGGGCGGGCTTGTCCCGCCCCCGCATGACCGCACGGTAAAAAAACGGAGACAGGATCATGGAAAACGCGAAGATACTGGAACGGATGAACATCGTGCCGGCGATCATCCCGATCGACTTGAACGGGGCGGGCGCGGGCCTCGCCGGCGACTGGGTCAGCCTGCGGAACTACGCTCGCTGCCTGGTGGTCGTATTGGCCGGCGACGGCACAGCGGGCCACGACATCACGATTACCCTCGCCCAGGCCACGGCTGTGGCAGGCACTGGGACCAAGGCGCTCAACTGCCTGGAGACCGGGCGCATCTACTCGAAGAACCATGCGACCGCCTTCACCGCCATCACCGCCTGGACCAAGGAGACGCAGGGCACGGCCGACGAGGTCTGGACCGACGCGGGCTCCGGCGAGAAAGTCGTCTTGATGGCGCTCGAAATCCGGCGAGAGGACCTCGACGTCGCCAACGGCTTCGACTGCATCATGGCGACGCTCACGGACCCGACGGCCGGAAAGGTCGGGGCGATGTTGTACATCCTCACCGACCCGGACTACCCGGCGGGACCGACGCTCATGAAGGATCCGCTGGTCGACTGACCCCATCCGGTGACGGCCGGGGAGGGACGTACCTTCCCGGCCGCATCCGGACATCCTAACGCAGGAGAACCCTGACATGGATACGAAACTGTTTGTACGAAAGCAGGCAGGCGGCATGTTCGCCGTCATCGACCGCGGATTCTGCCCGGGCAGTGTGTTTTTCGTCGATTCGAGCAACGCAAAGGCCAGCGATGCAGTGGGCTTCGGTCAGAACCCCGATGCTCCCTGCGCCACCATCGACTACGCGATCTCACTCTGCACGGCGGACAAGGGCGACATCATCTACGTGATGCCGGGCCATGCCGAGACGATCGAGGCGGCCGCGGCGATCGCGTGTGACATCGAGGGCGTGAGCATCATCGGCCTGGGCAACGGGGACAATCGGCCGACCGTCACCCTCGACACCGGCACGGACACCACCATCACCGTGACGGCCAATAACGTGACGCTCCAGAATCTCCGGTTCATCAACACCCAGGACGCGCTCGTGGTGGGCATCGCCGTCACCGGGACCTACTGCACGATCGAGGGTTGCGAGTTCATCGACGCGGGGGCGGACAACACGGTCGACTGGATCACCGCCTCGGCGGCCGCCGACAACCTGCGGGTGCTCGACTGTCGCAACGAGGGCACCGACACCGCCGGCAACGAATCCTTCATCTCGATCGGCGCCACAGCGCACGTGGAGATCCGGAACCTCACCAGCCACGGCGACTTCGCCGCAGCCAACATCGAGTGCACCGCAGCCCCCACTGACATCCTCATCACTGGCTGCCACCTGGAGAACAAGAACGCGGTGGACGTCTGTATCGAAGGGTTTGCCGCGGCGACCGGCTGGGTGTCTCACAACTGCCTCCACATCGCCACGGACGGCGAGGATAGCGGCATCAATACCGGCGGCACGCTGGCGCTCTTCGAGAACTACACGGTGAACGCCGACGCCGAGACGGGCATGATCACCGGCACCGTCTCGACAACGTAAGCGGACTGGGAGAACAAACTGTGAAGCGCGTGATCATGGTGAGCGCAGTCGGACCATATCGGGAGGACCCGGGCGCCGCCGAAGTATGGGCGGTGAACCGGGCCTTCAGACATCAGCCGAACGCGACGAGACTTTACTTCATGGACGACCTCGAGGCGTTCGAGTTCGAGTTCGCCCACGAGGTCGCGGAACTGGATATCCCCGTGGTCTGCAGGCGCCACGTAGACATGATCCCACGCAGCGAACCGTACCCGTTGGCCGAGGTGCTCGCCGCGTTCGGGGGTATTCAGTACTTCACGAGCACCACCGCCTACATGTTGGCCGACGCCATACGGCTCGGCTTCGAGGATATCACCCTCCACCGGTTCATGGAGTTCCCGCACGCCGAGGACTATGCCCCGCAGAAACCGTGCCTTGACTTCTGGTGTGGCATGGCCCTCGGCCGCGGGATCCGCCTCCGAACGAATCAGGCTTCCTGGCTGTGTAAGCCGTTGCCGGAAGAACCTGCCCTATACGGCTACCAGCGAAGGAAGGAGCTGGAATATGCTTGAGAAGAAAAAGGATTATGACGCGATTGAACTCATCGCGAGTGCGGCCCGGACCGCCGCGACCGGCAATGGTGACGCCGTGCGCATGCCCGGGATGGTCGCCGGCTTCGGCCTGGTGCTCGACGTGACGGTGACGGCGACGGCGGTCGGCGATCTCCTGGATGTTTATATCCAGACGAAGCTCGACGGCACCAACTGGCTCGACGTCTATCGGTTCACGCAGTGCCTGGGCAACGGCAACGCGAAACGCTACATCGGCAAACTTGTCGCGGACACCGCGCTCACCGAGTTCGAGAACGGCGCCGCCCTCGGCGAACACACGGGGCGCGCGCTCCTGGGCGATGACTGGCGGGTGCGCTGGGCGATTACGGATGCCGGCGCCGACGACGCCAGCTTTACGTTCTCGGTCACGGCATGCCCCATGTGAGCTGATAAGGCAGGTGGACGATGGGATTGAAACGGACGATAGCCCCGCGAGCCTACCCGGTGACGCTCGACGAACTGAAGCGTCATGCCGAGGTCGTGGCGAGCGACGATGACACGAAGTTGACCGGCTACCTGGCCGCGGCGACGCGCGCGGTCGAGGAGTCCCTCGGCAAGCAGCTCGTCGTGGCCACGTATGAACTGACGATGGACGCGCTGCCCAGGGAAATCGTCTTGCCCCGTCCGCCCCTCGTCTCGGTCTCCTCGGTGACCTATGTCGATACGGCCGGCGATACCCAGACGCTGACGGCAACCTACTACACGGTTGATGCGGCGAGCTTCATCGGGCGCATTGTGCGTGCCTATCAGAAAGTCTGGCCAAGCGTCCGCGGCCACACGAACGATGTGGTGGTCACCTATGTGGCTGGGTATGCCGTGCCCTTCAGCGTCGACGACGACACGCATGTGGCCACGTTCCTCGGCCGGAACCCGGTCGACGGGGAGAGTGCGGTGGTCACCGTCTCCGGCGGCACCGCCGCGGCGATCCCGACGGGGCTGACAGCGCAGCAGACCTACTATGTCCGGGACGCCGACGGGGCGACCTGCAAGTTTGCCGCCTCGGCGGACGGCGAGGCGATCGAGATTACCGCCGGCAGCGGAACGTACTACTTCGGCGAAGTCCCGTTCACGGCTCGCGCGGCGGTCCTGCTTCTGGCTGCTGGTATGTACCGCGACCGCGAGCCGGACCCGGCAGTGCAGTTGCTCCGCAACGAACGGATTCAGGACCTCGTCAATCTGACGGGACCCGTAATTGAGGTGAAATAGGGCATATGAACGCCGGCGATCTGCGACATCGGGTCACACTGCAAAGCCTGACCGAGACGCGGGACGGGGCGAACCGGGTCACGGGCGAGACCTGGGCGCCGGAGGCCTCCGGCATACCCGCCCACATCCGCCCGATGACGGTCAACGAACGCATGCTGGCTGGACAGACCGCCAGTCGCAGCACGCACATCATCCGGATACGGTATCGCTCGGGCGTCACCGCCGCCATGCGCCTCGTCGACGAGGAATCGGGCACGCGGGTCTTTGAGATTCTCGGGATCCGGGACCTCGAGGAACGGCATCGGGAGATGTTGATCGACTGTATTGAGGTCGGCGCCGAGGTCGGCGCAGGTTCGGGTTCGGCTTCCGGTTCGGCTTCTGGTTCGGGTTCTGGTTCTGGCAGTGGGAGCGAATAACGATGGCACGCACGGATGTTGCGCTTATCGGAGCCGAACAACTCATGCGCAGGCTTGACATGTTGCGCGGTTCCACGCTCAACCGCGTCATGCGGCCGGCCATCAACCGGGCGCTGACGCCGATTGCGCGGGCTGCAAAGCAAAAGTGTCCGAAGGAGTCCGGGGCGCTCCGCCGCTCCATCGGCAAGAAGACGATGATCTCCCGGCACGGCGTCATCGGCATGGTCGGCCCGCGCACCGGAGAGCAGTACACCCGCGAATTGAACGGCAAGAAGCGTGTGCCCGATAACTATGCGCACCTGGTCGAGTACGGGCACGGCGGCCCCGGCCCAGCCCCAGCGCACCCGTTCCTCCGGCCGGCGCTCGACGAGAACCGCGCGCGGTCGTTGGCCATCGTGGCGAATGTTGCGGAGGAGAAGTTCGACCAACTGGCCGCAAAGGCGAGGCAGGTGCAGTAGATGAGCATCGAAACGGCGTTGACATACGAGGCGACGAACGACGAAACGGTGGCCGCCCTGATCGGGTCGCGATTCTACCCGATCGGCGAGGTGCCGACGAGCGCCGACCGGCCGTATGCGACGTACCAGAAGATCTCCGGCCTCGGGCATCGCCACCAGACCGGCACCAGCGGACTGCACCAGGCGCGCTACCAGATCAACGTCTACGCGGATACGGGCGCCGCCGCGGATTCGGTTCGCGACGCCCTGTACGCCTTGTTCGGGCGCTTCGTCGGGAATATGGGCGAGGCTGGCAGTCAGGTTGCCGTGGACCTGGCGGCGGTCGAGGACGACAGCGTGAGTTTTGAGACGCCGGCGACGGCAAAACAACGCGGCACGCAGATGCGAATAGTGGACCTTATCGTCTGGCATGAGGAATAGGCTAATGAAGGAATAGCGAACATCCGGGGTTCGGCGCCGACCGGTGGCCACCGGGCGGACCGACGCAAGATGACATGGGCAGGCTGTTTGGAGCCAAACCTCCAAACCGTCTGCCTTTTTTCATGCCCCGGGGCCATATGACATTTTTTCCGACAGGCGACAGGAAAAGGATGAGAGGAGCAGACCAATGGCATTTGTAAGCACGGGCATCACACTGTTATTTGGGACCAGTGGGTTCGAGGCTGAGTTTCTGGACATCGAGCCCCCGGCGTTTGAACGCGGGTACGTGGAGACGTCCCACCAGGGGACGACGGGGGGGCACACCTTCACCCCGAAGGAGTTGATCGATTACGGGGAACTGGTCGCAAACTTCGCGTTCGACCCCGCCACCGACCCCCCGATCGACGGCGCGGCCGAAACGGTGACGATCACCTGGCCGGACGACGAGACCTGGGTCGCCACCATGTTCATGACTAGCTACAAGGGCGGCGGCACATTCGAGGACAAGGCGGTCGGCTCGGCAACCTTCAAGGTGAGCGGCGCGGTCGCCATCACCGACGCCAGCGCCTCGGCGTCCGCTTCCAGCTCCGGATCCGGCACCGGATAACCGGCTGGCGGACAGCGCTAGCGCACAATGGGAGGTGACTATGGGTTTTTTAACGAAGGCAGCGATTCTCGAAGCCTCGGACCTGCCGTTTGAGGATGTCGAGGTCCCGGAATGGGGCGGCACCATCCGCGTGCGGACCATGCCAGGATATGAGCGCGATACGTTTGAACAGGCCATTGCGGACAGGACGCCGAGCAAAAAAAGCCCCGTCAGGGTGGCGGGGATGAAGGCTCGCCTTGTCGCGTTGACCGCCTGTAACGAGACGGGCGAGCTGCTGTTTTCCCTGGCAGAGGCCGATGCGCTGAACGCCAAGAGCAGCAAGGCGCTCGACCGGCTCTTCCAGGTCGCGGCGCGGCTGAACGGCATGACCGAGGAAGACGTCGAGGACCTGGCAAAAAACTGAGGTCCCGGCCCGAACGCCGCGCCTGGTTCCGCTTGGCGCGGGACCTCGGGTGTTCGGTCCGGGAGGCGCAGGCACGGATAGATTCGCGGGAGTTCGCCGAATGGATGGCATGGTACGGCTTGGAACCGGTGGGCGATGCGCGCGCCGATTGGCACGCGGCGCAGATAGCGTATATCGTCGCGAGCGCCTTCGGTGGCTCGAAGAGGTTGAAGCTGACAGATTTTCTCCTGCAGTTTACGCCCCCCGAGGTCCCGCGCGATTGGCGCGACATCCGTTCGGATCTGCGACCCTGGGTGGCGGTGCATAACCGGCAGGTAGCCGAAAAAGAGAAGGCGGAACATGGCAACGACGACAATAGGTAAGCTCCTGATCACGCTCGGCGGCGACAACAAGGGCTTCCGGAAGATGGTGAACAGCACTGAGAAGGTGCTGGGAAACCTGCGGAAGGGCGTCCACCAGATGGGCGTACAGGTCCAGCGGGCGGGCCTCGGGATGCTCGCCGGCGCCGGCGCCACGCAAGCGGCGCTCACCGGCATGGTCCTCGGGTTCGCCGGTTGGGGGGACGAAATCGCCAAGCAGGCCAAACGCATGGGCGGGGTCTCGACGGAATGGCTTTCCGGCATCGCCTATGTGGCGCAACTGACCGGCGGCGAGATGGAGGCCCTCGAAAAAAGCACCAAGCGCATGGCCAAGACCATCTCAGACGCCAGCGACGGCCTGGCAACTTACGTGCGCGCCTTCGACAAGGTGGGCCTCAAGGTGGAGGACCTGATCAACCTCTCGCCCGAAGAGGCGTTCATGACGATCGGCGAGGCCATCGGCAAAATGGAGAACCCGCTCCTCCAGGCGGCGGCCGCCCAGGACATCTTCGGCCGGTCGGGCACCCAGCTTCTGCCCATGATGCAGCTCGGGGCCAAGGGCATACATCATTACATGGAGGAAGCGAAGCGCCTCGGCATCATCCTGACCAAGGAGCAGGCTGAGAAGGCGGAACTGGTGACGGACATGATCACGCGCATGAAAGGGGCCTGGACGGGCATAGTCCGGGTGATCGGGGCAACGGTGGCGCCCGCCTTTATCCGCGTCTCCACCTGGATCTCGAACATCACTGCCGGGATAGGCCGCTGGCTCGACCAGCATCCGAAGTTCATTACCGGCCTCATGACAATCGCGAAGTGGGTTGCCGTGGCCGGTGCCAGCTTCATCGTCCTCGGCGGCGCCATCAAGCTGCTGTCGCACCTCATCTCGCCTGGCGGCATCTTCACCGTCGCCGTTGCCGGCATCATCCTGTGGAGCGGCGCGCTCGACGGCCTGGTCGGGAGGTGGAAGACGACGGTCAGCGCCTTCGAGATAGGGGGGCGGACGGTCGGTGAGTGGGCGCAGACGGTGGGCGCAACCTGGGCGGCGCTGGTGCCGACGTTCAAGGCGATCGGCTCCGGGATCCTCGCGACGTTCGGATGGCTGTGGGAAAGCATCAAGTACGGTTTCCAAATGGTGTGGGCGGATGTGGGGATCGGCATCGGCAAGATGTTCGATGAGATGGCCGCGCAGATTGAAAACAGCATCAGTGCATGGGACCCGATCGGCGCAAAGCTCAAGCAGGATACGGCGAATGCACTGCGGACTATCGGCGGCGCGGCGACGGATAGCGGCGGGCGGGCGCTCGCCGCGTCACTCACGGGCAAGGACAGCGTTGCCGCGGCGGCCGACCGGGCGCGCGATTCCTGGGCGAAGGTCCCGGGCGTGGTCCGCGACAGCTTTGCCGACATCGCCGACATTGGAGCGGACGCCCTGGCCGATATCAAGGCGAGCGAGGGCGGTCAGTTTATCGCCAACCTCATGGAACAGGTGAATCAGGATTTCGACGAGTTTGACGCGCAGACCCGGGCGCGGATTGCCGCATTGCAGGGGACAGGCGGCACGGGTGGGCTCGCCGGTGCCGGCAAAGCGACTCCGGCGGCAATAGAAAGGGGGTCCGCGGCCTCATACAGCATTGCCGCGGCCGGCACCTACGGGGAGCGTGCGTTCACGAAGACCGAGGGCTTCACGCGGCGGACGGCGAAGGCGTCGGAAAAGATGGCCAAGGCGCAGAA
>Ga0307928_10002378_pt1 | contig 14474 bp, 20 predicted proteins | sample AceLakmetagen232_FD_201815 | JGI IMG/M metagenome (GOLD analysis project Ga0307928, IMG submission 201815) | Saline water microbial communities from Ace Lake, Antarctica - #232 | ecosystem: Environmental > Aquatic > Non-marine Saline and Alkaline > Saline | place: Antarctica: Ace Lake... | reverse complement strand
AAATCGTTTTATTTAGATCTATAAAAGAGCCATTATTTACAGCGTTGAACATCTGATCTGTTGTGTTGAATTGTCGAGGTAATTTTACAAACGTGCTGTTATCGACGGCATTAAACATATCATCTGTGCTGTTGAATTGTCGAGGTAGCTTTACAAAAGTAGAATTATCAACAACGTTGAATATTTCCGCTGTCGTGTTTCCGCCGAACATTCCGGTTAATTGTGAGCCATTGCCATAATAAAGGCCGGTAACATTCAAATCATTACGAACATAAGCGGATCCATTAACATTAAAAGAAGCATTAGTCCAGAGCTCGCCAGCTTGGGAGCTTAATAAGACTGATCCAATAATTAATGATGTGAAAACGGCTGCAACTGCATAAATTGCGGCCCACCTTTTGTTTGATGATCCTAAAGATTTAATATTGTCAAGTAAAGGAATTAAATTCTGTGTGAATGATTCCCACGCAACTCTTAAAGATCCTCTGCCTCGGGTTGTTGCCATTTATTCTACAATTCCCTCGTCGAGTTTCTTTCGTGCCCTTGCTTTTGCTTGCTCATTATCTTCTGCCATAATATCACACCAAAGACTTTTTTAGGTTCTCTAATTCAGCCAAGCCCTCAACATTCGAGATCTTAACCTTAAAAAATGTTAGATCTGCGCCGGCTGTTTCTGGCAAAGCCCAGATTTTAATAATATTATTCATTCCAAAAGTAGCCTTGAGATCTATACTCATAGTTTCGCCACCCCAGAGTTTAAATCCTTTAGAATTACTAACTGAATTATAAGGCCCGACAAAGTGATATTCGCCCGTGGCTGCTTCAGATTTTATTGTTATGCTTTCGCCACCATAAAGTTTACATATAAGTTTGGGCGCTGTCGTGCTCGGGCAATCTATTAAATCAGCTTCCCAATGCTTTTCGGTGTCGGCTGCCATAAGGGTAATATAAAAAAAGAAATATATAAACCTTTCGGTTCAATATGTTCTCAGTTGTTGGATAACCAACCTTGCTGTTGCCGTTCCGCCCAGGCTTCCCGCTTCTAATCTTGCCTGTAAGGATCCAATTCCTCTGACGTCATACCAATCATTAGGATCTGATTGCTGTCCGCAGAATATTGCAACGCAACCGTGTGGCGCGTAACCCTCAACATTAACAACCGCTTCTTTAGTTCCCTCACCTGTAAGATACATTCTTCCGCCGAGTGGATAAGCTGTCAATTGCTGCGATGTGTCGCCGTCAGTTGTTGGCAAAACGCCTAAACTATACTCGTAGTCAACTGCTGTGTAAAACGCAACTGTGCCGGTTGTTATTGCTGTAACAAGTGGTTCTTCCCATTTTCCGTATTCTGGTGCAATCATTTTCAGATATGCACTAAGTCCAATATCAAAAGGGATCCTTTTGTCGTTATCTTCAGATATTTTAACGTCGTGGATTATGCTTGTTACATCGTAACCGACATAAAGAGCCTGAATCATCATACGTCTATAAATGTAATCAGTTGGCAAATCGATGTATTCATAAGAATCATCTGCGCCGATCACATAAGCGTAATGCTCTTTATTCATCAAAAACCCTCTTGGGTTGCAAACCTTCTGATCGAAAACGTGTGCGTATATTGCTAATGACGACGTTGTGTTGGTTGTGCTTGATCCAGCTGTATTGCCGACTTTATGCGTTACTTTCAGCTGCAAGTTCTTAAACTTCTTGGGATCTAAAGCGAGCTCTGTGTCCCAAAGCCAACGGCCGAAATTCATATTAAAAATTCCAGTCCAGACATTTGCGCTGACGTAAGAAACTACGTTTAAAGGCGTTTTGCCTGTATCGTAAAAATCTGTTGCCTGGCATTCCTCGCCGCTTAGCGAGTATAAAACATCTGATCCGTCAACAAGTTCTATCTTACTTATTCCTTTTGCTGGGTGTCCGTCTGGCACACTATCAGCATTTGTCCCTCTTAACTGCAAGACGAGCCTTGAAATTGGCTGTTGCACATTAATATTAAATGTGTCAGTCTGATCGTCTGTTAGTGTAAGGGTTGATTGGATTGTTGCTAATCTATAATTCATCTTTATCAGTCCTCATTGGGCTTGTTTGGCCCTTTATTTTCATCTGCTTTTGGCTCTTTCTTCATTATTAATCACCGGAATTTATTTGCCTTTTATTGCGTGTAATGCTGCAACAATTGGTTTTACTCTGCCGTCAACGTTAGCCATTGGATCAGCTGATCTTGGTGCGATTGAAACGCCCTCAATTGTGCTTATAACTTTTGCTATCCCTGTATTAAACTTGCCTTTTGCTGCTGTCATTCCTGGCCCAATTCTTGAAGCACCCTTATTCAATGCTGCGCTTTGCCATTCTGAATCTGAAACTTTTGAAATTCCAGCTGCTCTTGATTTGTTAGATATAGCTTCGCTCATCTTTTGGCCGAATAAATCCTCGCCCTGAATAGCCTTAGCTTGCCAATCATTAGTATTCTTTACTCCCTCAGCATATTTTGCGGGTGCTCTGCCGATTCCAGCTTCCCAATTCTTCTGGGTTGCACTTAGTCCTTTAGTCTTTACCATTTAATTTACCTCTCAAAATTTATTATTTATATATAATTGTGTCAAAATATATATAGTTTTCGGAAACTATGAAGTTATTGACACTAACCAAAAGGCTTTAATATAAGAAAGGCCTACCCCGTAAGCAGATGTCGCATAAACCAAAATGCAAAATGTGCGGGCGAACCGTAACATCTGTTTCTAACGCGGGATATTGCCCGGCTTGCCAAATGCGCCGATGTAGAACATCAGTAAGGCAAATGCGTAATAAGAAGGGCAAGATATATAAACATTGGAAGTTAAATCTGCTTAATGCTATTAGAAAACAACCTATGTGAATATAAAGATCTTTGCGTTTATTATAATCGGCAAGTGGAAAACAAAAAATGTAATGGTTACGGCTCGATTATAAGGTTTGATCCAGTAACTAAGAAAATAGATAATATAGATTGCCTAAAATACTTTTTAGAGTTGTATCATAAATGAAAGAATCCGATATGCTCAATGCCTGGCTCTGGGAAAAGCACAGAACAGATATTCAATGGCGCAGAATCCGTTTAGGAGTTCTGCCGACAAAAGAGCTCGCTCGAATGTATATGTGTATTCTGCGCTGGGCTGACGCAATTGTTTTGCACGACGGAATTGTTTACATTGTGGAAGCGAAACTACGGCCGGCCCCTGGTGCAATCGGCCAATTAGAGTTATACAAGAAATTATTCTTACAAACCCCAGAATTTGAACAGTATAAGAATTGGCCTATTAAATTATTGCTGCTTTGTGCTGAACCAGATATTAATATGATTGAGTTCTGCTCTGAGAAAGATATAATTTATGAGATCTTCACAGAAACGCAAGTTAATAATACAAGAAAAGGGCTTTTTCAGCCCATTGTATAAAATAATTTAGCATTGCCTAACGTATTTCGGCCCAAGTTTGTCAATAAGAACGTCTATTTCTGCTCTTTGATCTATCGCCTTTCGCTTATGGTAAGACATCTTAATCATTAAAGCGCTGATCTTGTGCACAATCTTGCGTTCTTCAGTTGTATATTTGCCGAATCCCATTATTAAACCGGAGAGGACACCGTTTCGTTTGTTACGCTCGGTTCCTTTGACGGAACCTTAGCATAAATCACCTTTCTCATTGATCCCCTAACATTCTGCTCGGTTACGAATACGATTACTTGCTTATCGATCCAATCGGGCGTATGTGTTCCGTAAGTCTTAGCGACTGCTCTTTGACTTGTTAGATTCATAGTCCAAGATTTGACTTTGCCGTCTGGCAATTTAACAGAAATCTCAAAAGCCTTGACGTCAGCTTCTCCCTCTGGCCGTGGTATGAACGTGTCTTTTCCCTCGTCTGTAAAGGTAAGTGTAGCTTCTGGCTCAACATCTTCAGCTTGCAACCATAAGTTTAGATCTAACTCAACCAATTTATTGGCCCCCGGAAATCTTTGCTTTGATCTCGTCCTTACTTATTGGCTGGGTAGCTGGCGCCGCTTCCGGTGGTGCCGTTGGTTCCGGCGCCTGTGCTACTCTCTTAGCCATTATAACCCTTTGTTCTGCCTGTGCAATTTGCTGCTTTAATCCTTGTTCTAATTGCGACGCGCAATTTAAGCAGACTTCGCAAACAACATTCTCGCCTATTAATACCGGTTTTAATGCTTCCTCAATCGCAACATCTTTGCGGCATAAGTCGCAATACATACTTTTTCCCATTGTTCTCACTCTCCATTATATTTTTATTCATACTCATAAAAAGGGCATATACCCTGAGCATTTTCAGCATAAGGACAATGATAATCATAATAATCGCAATCGCCATTATCCTTTAAATGCTTACATTGTTTACTCATTTTCATCTGTCAGCTTTTTTTGTTTAGGATCTCGCTCAATCTCAAAGAAATTGAGTTTATTGCCTGGGCTGAGATATTTGCTTCGCTTGCGTCTTACTGATCGCTTCTTGGATTTCTTCATTTGTAGGCCTTTTTATTCCGTTTGCTTCAAGACGTGCAATATCGTCAATCGTTGCGAGGATCAGACTTTGAAGATTTGTATAAGCTATGTCTGTATTGATCCGGCTGATCCTGGCGTTGTCGCGCTGGTTCTGAAGATTAGATAATACTTTGCATAATTCTTGCATTTTTAACTGTTTGTCAGATAATTCTGCGGTTTTCATATTTCTGGCCCCGTAGGTTTTGGCTGAACAATAACGGTTTTGACGATGTTATTTTCCATAATAACGTAACCAAGTTCGGCCAGCTGATCCAATATTTTGAGAATAGTCTTATCTTGGAAGCCATACTTTAAACAAAGTTCGGCAACAAGTTTATTCTTATCAACTTCGCCGGCTGCGTGCACGGCGCCCATTATGTATTTTTTCGCTTGGAGTTTCATTTCCATATATGAAGTCATTCTGTTTCGATCTCCGAGGGTTGATCCTTTAAACGGCGCAACTCCCTTGTAATGGCGCAATTTATGAAATGCGATCGGCTTTTGAATAAGCCAGGGTATTTTTCGATAGCTTGATCTACTTGCTTGATCAACTCGTTCTGAGCATAAAAAGACACGTTATTCCCCATTTCTGCCATTATAAAAGAAGAAGATCTTCAGATTATTTAAGTATTTCGGTAATATAACATATATAACAAAAAGGAATAATAAATATTAATATAAGCAATTTGGCCCTTGTGTGTGATGTTCCTTTTAGATTACCTAATCGAAAAAGCACTTAACACCGGTAAGTAAATACCTATATATTAAATATTATATGTTATTATTATTATTATTATTATATTATTAAACTATTAAATTATTAAATTAAATTATTAAATCTTTAGATATTGGCTCCAAATAGTAGCAAAATCCGATTCTCGACCACAGCGCTCAATCAGTATTTAATTATCCCGGTTATTTTATAGACACGGCCAAGTCTGGCCGTTAATGTTATTAGATCTAACCGGAATAAATAAATCTTCAATCGCGTTGCGGCACTCAAATCAACAGGATTTTGCCGTATTTGTCGCTATTTCTATGACTCCGCACTTTTTTAGTAGAATGTAAAAAAGCGCTTCGTTCCAACAAGAGAATAAAGCGCGGTGGTGCCTATATGGCAACAGAAAAACAAATTGAGTGGCTTAGCAAGTTGGCTAAGTGGAAAGGCAAAAAGGTTGACGTCGAGTCAGTCCGGAAATTAAACAACGGGCAATTAGACGAATTATTTGAGAACCTAAAGAACATTAAGGTTATCAAAAAGCAACCTGTCGAGAAAGAACAACCAATAAAGAAAATGCAAATCAACTATGCACGTTTCGGATTGGCTTGCAAGATCGTTCTCAACAATGTCAACTTTGACTTCGTTTTCAACGATTCTGACAGATACATAAAGAGGGTGTTGCAATATTATGAGTTTATGCAACAAGCTGAAGAAGCTCTCGAATCAACATACATAGTCGGCGAGGTTGACGCCGACTTACTTCGAGATGAACAACGGGACGGAAATTTGATTATGGCGGGGTTGATGTAAAAATGGCAGAACTAAAGCAAGAATCCAAAATGGGCTTATCGTTCGAGCTGCGCAACTTCACAGGCACCGAGAAATGGTATAAAACACAATTCGGCGGGTTACTATACACCGACGGGATAAAATACCTTGCTGAGCAAGCTGGCGCTTATTGGCTCGTTGACGCAATCGCGTCCTACCAGCCGGAATGGAAACATATCCCATTCCAGATATGGCGTTTATCGGTTGACAAAGATAAAACTGCGCTTCTAACAATGCAAGAGGATGACGGCGAACCAAGCATTGTCGTGCAAGACATTGGATATTCGGATTTTCCTCTGAAAGAAATAACCCTATACGTGGAAAACAAAGTTATCTGTTTGCCGTCGGAGCGTTAAAATGGATAGATTTATCGCATACAGCCCTGAAGAGGGCCTGTATGTATATCGAAATGCCAACGAACAGCTTGCAAAGAATAAAGCCTGGTTCGACGGTTATATCTATCTCGGGTATGAAAAGCGATTCTTGCAACACTTTGCCGACTTCGTTCAATGGTTAGTTGAGGAACATTAATATTTTTTTTGCTTCGTCGAGAAAGAGCTCGAGCCCACGCAGAACCCTTATCGTAAATGTCCCGGTTTTTGCACCGGAACATTTATCGAGGGTTCCGCTTGACGGGCTCTCGCTCGTTACCGTCCTTTTTTGCACCCGTTTGACGAGGTGCAAAAAATGATATATGAAATTGATGAAATCTTAGGTTGGATCGAGCATAATCTCGAGTGTGAGGATAACGGCGGGCAGTTACCTTAAACGGTTGTTTTTTTTGTTGTGCCCTTTCGCGCTCGCTTCGCTCGCGCGAATCTTGTTAACAACATTTTAGACACTCATACGCTCACTATCGTATCGTTCGCTTGTCGAACGGGCCCATCGACGCTATTGCGCTCGTCCGGGCCACGTCCTCGCGCACGAACGTTGACTCTCGCACCGGCTCGTTATCTCGAGCGGCCTTCGGGCCGCCCCGCTCGCTTCGCTCGCGGCCTTCGCTCGCTTCGCTCGCGCGCTTAGAATACAATATATTTGTATCTCTTTAATGATACATTTATATATCATTGATTAATGTATATTCTCAAGAATATACTCAAATGATGTAGAAAAGGATCATTTCTTCTATATTTTTGGTTATTTCTGTTATTTTTGGGTGTTTTTCTGTTATAATTGCTCGGTTTTAGGATTAATTCTGTTACTATTGCTATGAGGTTATTGTGAAAGGTGCGTATAATATACACAAAATTGGTTAATAATTAGGTAAGAATTAGCTAAAAATAGGCAATAATGGGACAAATGGAGTAAAATAATTATAATAAAATAGGGAATTAGTAAAAGATTAGTGATATTATTCTATGATTATATATATTAAAAAATCCTTAACAAGGTTTTGATTTAAGCGAAAACTTTAAATATTCCAACAATTACTATAAACCCATGAAAAAGAAACTCTCTGGAAAGGAAATCTCGGATATTGAACAATCAGCTAAAGAATTGCAAGAAAACGGGGTTGACTTGTAGAGGATTGTTCTATGGGTAGGCTCGCCACTTGGGGATTTTATGACACTCCTGTTCCTGTTACGGCTTCAGACACCGAAAAGAAAACAGCCCCCTTATATTCTGCGGGTTCGGGAGATCTAACAGCCGCAAATTTAGATCACGAACTTATAAGAGCAACACATTCTTTCTCAGACTCAGCCCCAGGAAAACCAACCTGGTCTGAAATAGAATTTTATTACTGGCCTACTCAAACATCTCTTAAAAAGGTAAGGGTAGAAGCAGATTTCGGCGAAACTATTGATGTTATGAGCGCCTGGATCGCTCACAAGTTATTATCAGAGATGAATAAGCCTGGCGAGTATAGAATTTATTGGCGTGCTGAGGGTTACGACGCTCAGGCTGTTGTCTTTACAATGACTGAGAGCGGAGAACCGCCAGAGCCCGAAGTTGATCTTGTTTTCACAAGAACGAACGCAGATCCGGAAACCTTCAGCGTGCCCAGCTCAGTAACCTTTACAACACCTTTATTGAATAATGGCGACGCAGAAACCGCTTTTGATTTTGAACTTCATATAATAAAACCAGACAACTCGACAATACAGATTTCTGACTTAGACGATCAATCTCTTTACGCGCATAATACTTGGGATATAATAACCAATATTAACCTAAATGATCTACCAGATGGATCTTACGGCACACTTGTTGGTGCAAGGAATCCAGCAACAAACGAGATATATTCTCAAAGAACAGACACAGACGTTTTTACTATTAGCGCATCAGCGCCACCAACGGGCGACGGGGTTGTATTAACAGGAGTTACACCTTCAGAAAATAACTTTGCTAATCCTAATAACATTAATTTTACAATAGGTTATAATAACTTTGATGAAACAATAACCGCCGATGTTAATGTTTTTCTAATAAACCAGGCAACAAGCGCACAATTGCATATATTATATCCAAAAAGTGTTTCCTTCATAAACGGAAATTATAGATCTCTGATTTATTCCACACCTTTATCTCAGCCAGAGCCGGGAATTTATGATATACTTGTTGAAGCTGTTAATCCTTCCAATGGCGTTGCAATAGCTAATTATACAAATATTGGCGGACTTACAATCATAAGCGCCGGGCCAGAAGATCCAGAATTTACAATTACAAATATGTCAGTAACTCCAAACTCAATAATAATGCCCGACGGAATAACCGTCAAAGCAGATGTTAAAAATATCGGACTCGAAACCGTCGAATTTCTTCTTGCATTAGATCTAGTTGCACCAGGCGGCGGAAAAACATCAATTGGAGTATCAAGTGAATATTTGATTACACCAGGAGAAACTTTATTTACAGAAAAAATTCACCAATATACTGATCTTGTTAACGGAGTTTATAACATCGAAGTTGTTGCCGTCCAAATAGGAACCGGACTCACTTGCGGCTCGGCTCTTTTAGTTGGCGCGTTTGAAGTAACAACAGAAGCACCGTCTTTCTGGGAAACATTTCTCGATAATATTGGACTCACAGCCCTAATTAATGTCTTGTTGGGTTTAACTCAACCAGCTTTCAACGCGCTAAATACTATCTTTAATGTAATGACTGGCGCGGATTTTGTTGAATCTGACTCAGATATAATAAAAGATTATTTGCCTGGTTTTGTCGCTTGGAATGTTATCCAATGGGGCAAAATGCTCAACGATGAAAGCAGAAGTATTCCAACAGAAACAGAAATGATTTATATTATTGCTCTTGGAACCGTGATCGTTGCAGCTGTCCCAGCTTGGCAAGCACTCGGTTCGATGATTGCAACCGGGCCAGCCGAGGGATCCGCAGAAGCATATTTAGCAAAATATTTCCTAACGACAACCGCCTCAAGCGCGCCAGCAGCCGGATCTTTAGAAGCAATCTTATTAGGAAGCACCGCCGATGCGGGAGTTGTAGCAACCGCAGCAAGCACGACAACTTTAACAACAATGGGAACCGTATTTGGAACGGTTAATTACTTACATCTTATGAAATGGATCGCTATGGGAATTATCGGCGCTGATTCTATTGCGACGTGGTTGGCTTCAGACAATATTGTTACAGGCACAACCTTTCCGATGAACAGATTAAAAGATATGGTTGAAGCCGGCACGGTTACAAAAGAGGACGCTCTCGAGGAAATTGCAACTATTCAAGCCTGGAAAACTTATGCAACCAACTTTATCAGCATTTCCGGAATAGCAAACCCGTTGATGTGGTTATTTAGATCTCTATTTATGAAAAATACTGAGTTGGCGCAATTAAATATCGATCAGATAAAGGCGCAGATCGAGGGAACCGGGCCAACTCCCGCAGAAACCGGCACCTTAGTTGTATCAAGCATACCAGCTGGCGCCAGGGTTTATATTGACGACGAATTTAAATATGAATATACTGATACCACTTTCCTTGTTGAGATAGGCGCTCATACAATAACCTTAAAAATGCAAGATTTTGATGATTATTCCGGTAATATTAACATGATCCAGGACACAACGACAACCTTTTCAGCGAATCTTTCAGCTGTTGAGCCGAAAATGAGGTTGACTATTTGGAGTGTTCCGCCTAATGCAAGAATTTATATAGATGATGTGTTTAAATACGAATACACAAATACGACATTTAGCGCGCCAGCTGGGTATCATACGGTAACGCTCAAAAAAGAGGGTTACAACAATTATACAGCAACTTATAATTATCTTGAAGGATCACAACAAGCAATTAATTTCGACATTGCAGCCGGCGACGGAATAATCACATACCCGATCGACGAGATTGAATTTGAACTCACTCCGACCGTAAATACATACAATTGCTGGAAAGTAAATATTTCAGCAAAGAACATTTATACCGGCGAAGCATTGAACGCCTGGGTGCTGATAGACGAGATTTATCAGAGTGGAACAACACCTTTAGACGTTTATTTGGTTGAAAGATCAACTTATAATATTAAATTACATTTGGCCGATTACAAAGAAGCGGAACAAACCTTTACAACCGGATCATTACCTTAAATCATATTCATAAAAATTAAATGGAGTTGATAAATTATGGCAGAACCGCCACCAATGGTATTGAATATTGATATGGAACCAACTATTAGAACTTGGAATACTTGGGCCGTTACAATTAACGCCAAAGATGTTGATTCCGGCGACACGCTCGCTGCTTGGGTATTAATAGACGATGATTTCCAGGGATCAACAACGCCAATGGTTGTTTATCTTGCGCCGAGTTCTACTTATAACCTTAAATTAAGAGCAAAAGGATATAAACAGACAGAGCAAGAAGTTACAACCCAATCATTACCAACATAATAAACAAAATGGTAACCGGAACAACCAAAGCTGAGATAATATTTGAAGCGGCATACATTGATCCGTCGAGGATCATACAACCAAAAACAGATACAGCCACAACATTAACCGGGCCAGATACAACTTCGTTTTCTGACACGGTTGTTCCAATGGCTCACAATCCTATAATTGAGGGAAGCCGCCGACTAATTCTTAACATAGAAACCAACGGCCTTGATCCTTTCGTAAATCGGATCGTAACGATTGGAATTCAGGATCCATTAAAACCAAGTGAACCGCCAATAATTATTATGCTCGACGACGAGGAATATATGATTAAACTTCTGTTTACAATGATCCAGGACGGCGATTATAATGATCTCGTTGGTTACGGATTAAGTTTCGATTATAGATTTATTCTCATTAAGGCAATGAAATATAATATTGGTTGCCAAGACTTTTACAATTGCGGATTAATTGATCTAATGCAAGCAGTCGCCCAGGGTAAATTCTCATATATGTATTTCCCACAGAAGGCAACATCTTTAAGTAAAGTATCGGCGTATTTCTGGGGCTTCCCGAAAATATTCCCGGACTTGCAATTATTAAAATATTATGCTGAAGGAGATATGGAAAAAGTAAGAGAGTTTGCGATTGATCAGATCGTTAGAACTTTCGCTTTATATTCGTTATTCTTCAGACTTATTTATAGTAAATTTGATCCAGACACCCTCGGGACACCAAAAGAACCAGAAAATCTACCAGGAACATCTCAAGATACGATCACCTCTTTTTCCTCGGGATCTGAAAGCGTGAGCGCTGTTTCTAACGGAGTTCCCCCTGCCGAAATTAACTCTTTGCTAACAATTCCCGAGGTTTCTGATACTAATGTATTGAACTTTAAATGTCCGCAATGTCTGGCAGAATGGAGTAATACACAGCTAAACGGATCTACAATATGCCCGATTTGTGGCACAGAGTTGAAAAGAATATGACAGACAGCAAAACTTTTATAAAGATCACTAACAGAGATATATACCGGAAATTGTGCGGCATAGAATTAAGAATGACTAATATTAATGTAGTTATCGGCTGGCACTCTAAGGCAATAGCCGCCATAATCATAATTCTCACGGTTCTTATTGGCTGTATTGTTTAATAATTAAGTAGTTACGTTATTATCCAAAACCGTGCCTGTTCCGTTATCATCAATATTAGCTGTTGTATTGTTCTCAAAAACATTACTTGTTATAATATTATTAACATTATTTGTGCTAATATAAATTCCTTTATCATTAGATCTTACAATGTTCCCTGTTATAATGTTTCTATCGCTTGTATTAAGGAATTTGCTGATATAAATTCCTGATCCGACGTTACTTTTAACAATATTATCCTTTATTATACAATCATCAGCCTCAGAAATTAATATTCCGTTTAATCCATTATTTGTAATTGTGTTCTCATATATATATTGATTAGAGCTGCTTGCCATTTCTATATTTAAAGCATTAGATCCCATATTGTCAATAAAACATCTCATTATTTTGCCGTCTGTGCCGTCAAGAACTACAATTCCATACTGAGCTCCGGTGCTGTTTCCATAAAGAAATAAACTATCTAAAATAAATCTGTTTGCAGTTGTTGTGTTGCCTATATGGATCATTATAATCGCAGCTGTTGTCTGAATTTTGGTGCTATGTCCGGCGCCAACAATAGAAACATCTGGCTTATTTATTGTAATAGCTGCGGTTATTGTATAAACTCCTGCCTTAACAAAGATCTGGCCGCCTGTTGCCGGCAATGCGTCAATAGCACTCTGAATATCAGTATAATCGCCGGATCCGTCAGCTGAAACTATCAAAGCCGGCACGACTTTCTTAACCCAGAAAAACATACTCATTGACACTTTAACGCACACCCACGACGTAAACAGAAGCAGTTTCGCCCGTCGCACAAATAAGATATATATTTGTTGTTGGTAAATCCATCATCAGACCAGCGCCGGCCGGGATCATAAAATTATCAGTATCTAAACCGGTTATTAATGAATAATGAACTGAATAAACTCCATTATTGTATATCAAAAATGCCTTTACTTCCTTGCTAAATGTAATAGTTGTTTCTGAATCTGTTACATCTGCTTTTTCTTGTTCTTCTTCCTGCGCTGTTGTGATCATACGCGGAAAAAAGTCCGGCGATCCGCTTGTCATTATTTGTCCTCAGATATTTCCTTTGGAATAAACTTAATACAATTATCAATCATCAATACAGAATCGCTAAGGTGTTTTATCAGCTGTCTGTCAATTTCCTCTAATGATGAATAATATTTGTAGATCCCTGATAGATCATTCTTAATACTTTGCAGTTTTTCCCAATTAGTTTTATTTGCTATTTCGACCACCTCTTGCCGGGCACGGCTGCCCGCTTAATATCCTACGTCCAACGTTGCCTGTCTGTGCTCTTTGAAAGCTGTCCTTATGTGGGCCGCTTCCGTCTTGTTTTGCTCTTTCATTTATACCCATTGTTAATTCAACTCCTCACAAATAGTGATTTTAATGCTGCAACAATTCCCTCATAAGCGCCAACTGGTTGCACCCATTCTTTAGGAATTATCAAAAATTGCACATCGATTGTATGATCATAAGTTTCGTCCTCATTCCAGGCGCTAATTGTAATTCTCTCGGGTGGCCCGAGAATTTCATACATAACCGGATATTCAAAAACGTAGTTATCGCCGTGAATGTAAGCGTCAAGCTCAACAGGTAAAAACGGGTGCCCTTCGTGAAAAATACGAACCTTAACTAATCCGGCGCAGCCAGGCGGAAAAGTGATCCAAATACGATAAATTACGCCCTGATTAACCATAAAAGACGTGTTTGTAGCTTCTGATTCGGCTTTGTCAGCCGTCAATGTTATGTGTTTTGAATGCAGCATAATCTATTAAAGAATAAGCATATATAAAAGATTATCGATTTAAGCGCGCTTCTGATACTTGACAAAATTAATGATCATATAAGTTATTAAGCTCGCGATCGGTGTGTATTTAGGCGGAACCTTAGCCAGAAATGCTATAATTGCCGGCGTAAATATAACAAAGTTATTGCATACGCTTTTCCATAATCCAATCCAAAAACTATATCCTGATTTCATAATTGTAATTAAATACACTCACAAGCAGTATTACTATCGTGAATTACCTTCCAATTTGAACCTGTGTAACAGCAAACAAAATTACATTCAGATTGATAAATACACAAACCCTCTATTGGGCTATTAATAGCATTCATCTGGTTAATAGTCATAGTAGGGAAATGAAAACCCATTGTAGTTGAATCTAAAAATAATATTGAAGCATTGTTTTGTGTGGCTGATCCAATGCTAACAGATCCAGCATTATCATCAACATAAATCGTTTTATTTAGATCTATAAAAGAGCCATTATTTACAGCGTTGAACATCTGATCTGTTGTGTTGAATTGTCGAGGTAGCTTTACAAAAGTAGAATTATCAACAACGTTGAATATTTCCGCTGTCGTGTTTCCGCCGAACATTCCGGTTAATT
>Ga0307928_10002377_pt1 | contig 14475 bp, 15 predicted proteins | sample AceLakmetagen232_FD_201815 | JGI IMG/M metagenome (GOLD analysis project Ga0307928, IMG submission 201815) | Saline water microbial communities from Ace Lake, Antarctica - #232 | ecosystem: Environmental > Aquatic > Non-marine Saline and Alkaline > Saline | place: Antarctica: Ace Lake... | reverse complement strand
AATATTTATATTAAATAAATGCTTTTTTACCCCCTAAAAAAAAAAAAAAAAAACTAAAAAATGCATATTTATATACTAGTTTAAATTACACTATAACATGATTCACAAAAAAATTATTCTTCTAACAACTTTAGTATTAATTTTATTTTTAGCAGGGTTTTCACATGCAGCAGATCATGAAGTAATTGTTGTTCAGCCAAGTGACTCAAACAGGATGAGTGGAACTGTAGGTGCTGCATTCAGTTATGTTGACGGGAACTTTGTTGTCGCAACACATGATGTTAATGTGGACATTTACTACAGTTTAACCGCCGGCGCATTCACTACTCTATTAGTAGATAATGTTAATGCAGATGATTACTGTGGAACAGATGTAGATTATGCATCAGTTCAAACATGCACCTACCCTTTTGACACAAGCCTAATACCAGATGGAAATTATTTTGTTGATATCAATGTTACGACATTCACAACCGCTGACCCAAGTGATCAGAACAGTGTCACAGATTCTTCGGATAATGATTTTCAAATTGACAATACTGCTAGCGCACTGACAATCGTTTCTCCAACAAGTAATCAATCTTTTGGTTATTCGGCTAATAGTGTAGTAATGACTTACTCCTCAAGTGAATTAGACATTGTAAAGTACTGGGTGCAGGTGGACTCTGGAACTGAAGTAGATAATGGCACTGCTACAACTTATACATTCAATAATCTTTCAGTAGGCGCTATCTATATTTTAAAAGTAAAGGCAACTGATACTCTTGATAATAATAGTGCCCAAGCAACAGTAACAATACTAATTACAAGTCCTCCAAGCGGAAGTACTCGTTGTGGAGATAACTCCTGTAATGGAACAGAAACCGCAATAACCTGTGCAAAAGATTGTCCAGCAATATGCGGAGACAAAGCATGCACACACACTGAAAACCCAACAACATGCCCTGCTGACTGCGGAGTTGCAATTGTTTGCGGAAATGAAACTTGTGAAGAAGGCGAAACAAATGCCAATTGTCCTGCTGATTGTGAAGCAGAAGATACAACTGATGAAGACAATGAAGAAACAGACAATGAACAATCTGGCGGAGAACCAATTACAACTCCTCCAATAGTTGTTGATCCAACTTGTTCTGAAATGGATTGTGAAGATAATAATCCTTGTACTACTGATAGTTGTGAAAATGCATCTTGTTTTAATATCCCTAAAACAAATGGAACTTCATGCGGTATAGCAATGGAATGTAACCAAGGAATGTGTATAGAAAAACTAACAGTAGAAATTCCACAAAGCGAAGATAACTTAATTGGCTTAATTGTTGTAAGTATAATAATCATTATTATTCTAGGCTATGTTTTTTATTTTAAAAAATAATTGTTGTTTTTTATGAAAGTCAAATTTATTTTATTAGCCTTAATCCTAATTATTTTTCTATCTTTTTCAGTTTATGCTGAATGTGGAAACAACCAGTGTGAAGAAGGAGAAAATGCATGCTCATGCCCTGACGATTGCGGGAAATGCTCAGGAGAAGTTTCAAACAGAAAATGTGCAGAGTATTACTGTACTGGAGACGGCATCTGCGCAATACAACTTATCCTAAATTGTTGCAGAAATGAAATCTGTGAAAATTCAGGAGAATATTACGAGGATTTTGGGAATTGTCCTTCAGATTGCGAACCCAAAAACGTTAATCTTAATGTTCTAACTCCTAATTCTGGAAAAAAAATAAGGTATGGAGAAGATTTATTCTTAAAAATTACTGCTGATGCTGATGGAAGAAATATTGCAGGAGTAAAAATCAAGGTTAATGAACCTTTTGAAAAATTGACTTTCTTCAATGATGGTTTACATGATGATAATTTATCCCATGATAATATTTATGCCACAACAACAAAAATAATTAATACAATTAAAGAAGGAAACTATAACCTATTTTTTTCAACTTCTTTCAGAGGAATTGATGGCAACACATCTTTAGCAATCACTGTTTTTCCACAGATTGACATAAACACAATAATTCCTTCTGAACTTGAGATTGGTAATACTCTAAATATTCAAGGGATTTCTTCTATTGAATCAAATCCAGTTAAAACAGATTTCAACTTTTTACTAAAAACTAAAGATAATCTCCTTATTTTTTCAGAAAATAAAACAAGTAATGAAAAAGGCGAATTTTCTTTTTTGTATAGGTCAACTTTTCTTGATGAACCAGGAGAATGGATTCTTTCAATATACGGAGAAGATGAATACAAAAATACTGTAAAATTAAAAAAAACAATAAAAATAATTGAACCGGGAAAAATGCCTAAAAGAAACATAACATTCTTGAAAAGCATTAAAGAAAGTTATTCTAACGGAGAGGAAATAGAACTTTTAATACAGATTACAGAAAAATCTTTACCCGTGGAAAATGCAAAAGTGCTTATTTCTGCAGGCAAAAATTCTTCAGAATTAACTAATATAGGAAACGGAAAATATGCAGGAACTGTTGTTTTTGTAAATGAAGACGTTTCAAAAACAGCTTCATTAAATATTCAAGTAATTAATGAAAATGGACTAACAATAATACAGGAAAAATTCCCATTTAAAACTTCTATTGGAGAACTAAGAGTTGAAATTAGTGAACTTGAAAAAAAGGTTTTTGGCACAGGAGAAAAAATCAAAATAAAAGCAATTGTAATCAATTCCGAAAATTTTCTTGTTAGTGATGCTAATGTTTATCTATTGCTTAACAACAAAAAATTAAACTTGGAGATTAAAACTGCAGGAGTTTATTCAGCAGAATATTTAGTTGATAAAAATGATGAAGGAACACTTGAATTACTTATTGTAGCAGAAAACGAATTTGCAATAGGAAACATTACAAAAACTATTTTTATTTCAGGAAAAAGTGACTTCAAAAAAATTGAAGAAAACTGGAAATTGTTACTTTTTGTACTACTTGTGATTAGTGGGGCAGGATATTTTTTAATACCAAAATACAAAAAATATCTCACAAAAAGTAAAAAAGAAAATAAACTAATAGAACTTAACACATTAGAAAAAGAAGCTCAAAAAAGATATTTCAATGAAAAAACAATTAATAAGAAAGAATACAATAACTTAATAGAAAAATATAAAAAAGAAAAAAGAGAAACAGAACTATGAAGATGAAATCTTATGGCCCTCTTAAAAAAGTTATTTGAAATTAGTAAAATTGAAATTGGTAAAATTGACACCCTATTTAAAAAAACAAAGATTACTACTGAGCCAAAAAGCTCTAAAAATAAAAAAGGAAAAAAAACAACTAAGGATTCACACAATCTTTTTTCAATAAAAAACCCAAGTAAAAAAAAAATAATGCCCTATAAAATTATTTCCACAGGAATAAAGGAATTTGATTCTCTAATAACTGACCATGGCGTTGAAAAAGGTTCAACCCTACTTATTTCAGGAGGCGCAGGAACAGGAAAAACAACCTTTTCAATACAATCAATGTATCACTCTGCAATGACCCTGGGTGAACGAGGAATTTATCTTTCTTTTGAAGAAGAGCCTGAAAAAATAAAACTTCACATGAAGAAAAACTATGGCTGGGACCTTGATGCACTTGAAAAAAAGGGGCTGTTTGCAATAATAAAGCTTGATTCAATGGACATAGCAAGATCAGTAGAACAGATACTAATGGACCGCGAAGATGAGTTACAAATAGATTTAAACAAAATAGAACTTCCTTTTACACCTGACAAAATTGCAATAGACAGTCTTTCAGCACTCTCAATCGCATTTACTGACGAGGAAAATTATAGAAAATATATTCGTGAACTTTTTGAATCATTAGAACAACTTGATTGTGTAACTTATGTAATTGCAGAAACAGAACAAGACCCTAAAATATACAGTAGAACCGGAGTCGAAGAATTTTTAGCTGACGGAGTTGTTGTTCTTTATAATCTAAAAAGACATGGTAAAAGAGAAAATGCTATTGAAATATTAAAACTTAGAAGTAGCTCCCATAAAAAAGGTATGACTCCTTACAAACTTACTGAAAAAGGGATAACTATACAAAATCAACCAATAGAAAAAAAATAAATTCCTTTACTTAAAAAAAAGATTTTTATGAAAAAAACATTTTTACCCGAAGAATTTAAAAAAAAATATTCTGAAATAATGGGAAACGAAAAAGACTCTTTTTTTGAATATTGTTGTAAAAAAATTTCAAAAAGTATATGGGTAAATTCATTAAAAATAAAACCCACAATTTTAAAAAACGAGCTTGAAAAACAAAATTGGAAATTAACAAATTTATTTCATGAAAATGCATTTGCAATAGAAGGCATTACTAGGCCAGGGCAAAGCGAACAATTTAAACAAGGATTATTTAACCTACAAGAAAAAAGTTCGATGCTACCGGCACTTATTTTAGCCCCAAAAAAAGAAGACCTTGTATTAGATGCAACTTCAGCACCAGGAAACAAAACATTACAAATGGCTTGCTTAATGCAAGGAAAAGGAAAAATTATTGCAGTAGAAAAAAATGTTAAAAGATTCAAAAGTTTAAACTTTAATGTAAAAAAATTTGGAATAAAAAATATTATCCTAAAAAGAATGGATTTACTTGATGCAAAAAAGAAAAATTTATTTGATAAAATTCTTCTAGATTCTCCGTGTAGTTCAGAAGGATTAGTTAGAATGAAATTTGACGCCTTAAAAGAATGGACTCCAGAGATAGTTGAAAAAAAATCAGAATTACAAAAAAAATTAATTGCCAAAGCAATAGAATTACTAAAAGAAAACGGAGAACTTGTTTATAGTACCTGTTCACTTTCACCAGAAGAAAATGAAGAAGTAATACAACATGCAATAAACCGCCAGAAAATAGAAGTTCTAAAAATAGAACTAAAAAAATTCAAAACAAGAAAAGGATTAGAAGAATACAATGGAAAAATATTTGACAAGCAAATAAAAAAAACTCTAAGGATTTACCCGCAAGATAATGATTCACAAGCATTTTTTATTGCAAAAATAAAGAAAACTTCTACATAATAAAGCATTTGTTTTTAATCTCGAAAACAATTAATATTTATGGCTTCAAGAGCTCCAAAAAGAAAAATACTTGCAGAACAAAAAGCAAATACAATAAAAAAAAGAAGTATATTAAAAAGAACTCATTCAAGAGAGATATCTCCTCTACAGAGACGACGTAAATTAGAAGGCTACTTAAAAAAATATCGTAAAAAATATAGAAATGAAACAAGCTTAATTCATTGGTTAGACCGAATTGAAGCCAATATTATTGAGTTTAAACAAAATCCTACCGACCACTCTTATTTAGTTCAAACAGAAAAAATGCTTATTGAATTTGAATCTGCTTTAAGACTAGCGTACAAAAAATAAAAGTAATTTAAATGTTTGCAATCACTAATTAGTTAGACATTTCTATTAACGCCCGTATAGTATATCGGTTTAGTATACAGCCCTGTCGAGGCTGTGGGTCGGGTTCGACTCCCGGTGCGGGCGAATTGTCCTTAATTCATTTAAAACATTCGGCTCTTTCTTTATAGGGATAAAAAATGATTGTTATTGGGATTACTGGAAAATATTGCGCAGGAAAAACTACTGTTTGTGATTATTTAAAAACTAAAAGTTTCTATTATAAATCTCTTTCTGATGTGCTGAGGGAAATTTTGAAAAAAGAAAATATTCCTTGCACCAGAGAAAATTTAATTGAAAAAGGAAATAAATTAAGAGCAGAAAATGGAAATTCGATTCTTTCAAAAACACTAATTGAATCAATGGACAAGGATAAAAATTATATTATTGATTCACTTAGAAACCCAGAGGAAATAAAAGAATTTCAAAAAAACCCAAACTTTCATTTATGGAACATTATTGCAAATGAAGAAACTCGTTTTGAACGAATTATTTCAAGAGGGAGAGAAGGAGACCCTAAAACAATTGAAGAATTTAAATTAGCAGAAGCAAAAGAATCTTCTTCTGAAAATGAAAACGCTCAACAACTTAATGCTTGTGCAAAAATGGCTAAGCATACAATAGAAAATAATAGTTCGCTTGAGGGGCTTTTTGAAAAAACAAAATCTCTTTTACTTGAAACTCCAATGAATTGGAAACGTCCTTCTTGGGATGAATATTTCATGAATATTGCAAAAGCAGTAGCAATGAGAAGTAACTGTATTAAACGAAATGTTGCCGCAGTAATTGTTAAGGATAAAAGAATAATTTCCACAGGGTATAATGGAACGCCTAGAGGTGTAAAAAATTGTAATGAAGGCGGTTGCCCAAGATGTAATAATTTTGCTGACGCAGGAACAAATTTAGATGAATGCCTTTGTAGCCACGCAGAAGAAAACGCAATTGTTCAAGCAGCTTATCACGGAGTAAGTATAAAAGATTCAGTTATTTATGTTACTTATTCTCCTTGTATTACTTGTTCTAAAATGATTATTAATGCAGGAATATTAAAAGTAATATATAATGTAGATTATCCTCTTGGGGAAACTGCAAGAAATTTATTAAGAGAAGCAGGCGTAGAACTAATTAAAATGAAAATTTGATTCGAGATTATTCTAAAATTATTTCTTCAAGTTTTTTTTGCAAAGTCGAATCTACGTTTACAATATAATCCGCAAGTTTTAATTTTTGAGAAACTTTTTGAGCAGTACTTGAATCTTCAGGCGCAAGTAAAATAGTTACAAACATTTTTGCAATGTCGATATCCCCATAACTATCAGTAATTAAAATTGTTTTTGCCATGTCCACTGCCACTCCTTTCAATGCTAAAGCACCTCTTATTGCAGATAATTTAGTTTTAACTGGAATTCCTTCGTAATCCCCCTCTTTTGTTCCAACAAGACTCTTTATTCCTTTAATGAAACCATTCGAATCATACTCTAATTCGGTTCCTACTACAATATCAAAACAAAAACCGAATTTTTTTTCAAAATAAGAATTTAAAATTTCTCCAAATTCTTTTGAAGAAAGAGTAGCAAGAACAAGAATTTTTCCTTCTTTTTTCATTTTTTTAAACGCTAAAATAATCGGTTCCCTGAGCCCTAATTTTATGTTTTCAAATACTTTTTCAAAATCTTTCCGGTTCATTTTTTTTGAAATCAAAAACTTATGCCCTTTAACAATTGCCTCTTCAATAGTATATTCCCCATTAGCGATTTTTGAAATTAAAGAACCATAAATTTCTTCGCCTCGGGTGATTCCTTTTTTTTCTTTTGGATACATGACTTTAAGTCCTTCAAGACTTACATCACTATCATAAAGCGTACCATCCATATCTGAAACAATTACATCAAATTCTTTTGATTTAAATCTTTTTAATGCAGTTCTACGAAGTTTAAATTGTAAATAATTTTTTCCAACACTACCAATTAACTTTGCAGAAGAAAGCTTTGAACGAATATCTTTTACATTAGGTAATTTTGATTTAATTTCTTTAACTGCAGGAATTTTAGATTTAATTTCTTTAACTGTAGGAATTTTTGATTTAATTGACCCTACTTTCGGAAAATCCATGTTACAATTAAGAGATTTACTTGTTTTAAAACATAAACTTTGTGAAAACTCTACTCAAAAAACCAACTTTTTTAACCATTAACTTCTTTTGTATTAAAAGTGGAAAAAATGGAACTTTACGATGTAATTATTATTGGAGCTGGCCCAGCAGGAGGCTCTACTGCATTACATTGCGCAAAAGCAGGCCTCAATGTTCTTGTTTTTGAAGAACATGAAAAAATTGGAGAACCAGTACATTGCGGAGAATGCCTCAGTGAATATGCTTGTGAAAATGTTGGTTTAGTCCTACCAAAAGAAGTTATTTCTAAAAAAGTTAATGGAATAAGAGTTATTTTTCCAAACGGAAAAAAATCAATTGTTCCTGAAAAAGGATATGTTCTTGAAAAAGATAAATTTGAACAATGGTTAATTAATGAATCTAAAAAACAAGGCGCTAAACTTATGCTTGGAACCAGAGCAACTGAATTTAAAAAAATTAACAAGAAATGGAAAATAAAAACAAACAAAGGAGAATTTAATGCAAAAATTTTAATTGATGCTTCAGGGGTAGCCAGTGTTGTTTCTTCAAAACTTGAGTTGAATAAACGATTTGATTCAGTAATTGGAATACAACACGAAATGCAAAAAATAGAAAATGAAAATTATCTTGATTTTTATATTAATCCAAAACTTGCTCGCGAAGGATATTTATGGATGATTCCTAAAAGCAACGGAAGAGCAAATGTTGGATTGGTTACCCATGAAAAAAATAAAGCAAAAGATTCACTTGAAAAATTTTTAATAGAAAAAAATTGGAAAACCAAATCCATTGTAAAAACATTTGGAGGACTAATTCCTATTTCTGGACCACTTGAAAAAACATTTGATGACGGGTTAATTCTTGTTGGAGATGCTGCCGGATTCACAAGCCCGATGTTTGAGGGGGGAACCCACCTTAGTTTAAAATCAGGGCAAATGGCTTCAGAGGTAATTCTAAAAGCAATTAAAAAAAATGATTTTTCAAAAGAATTATTTAAAGAATATGAAACAAAATGGAAAAATGAATTTCCAGAATATAAAAAAATTTTAAAAGGAAAAAATGCATTCTATTCTTTTTCAGAAGAAGAAATAAATTTTATTGCAAATCAATTACCTGAATCTTTTGAAAATTTTAATATTTTTAAAAAAATTTTATTTGGTTTAAAAATAATAATTGGCAATCCTAAATTACTAAAAAAAGATTTTATTTTAGCAATGACTGCACTTGATTATAGTAATGCAAAATATTATGGTTGGTAAAACTATTTTTACTCCTCCAAAACATAAAGAGTAATTAAAAAACCTTTTTGTAGCAAACTATTAGAATGGACTTAAAAAAAGGAATACATGTGGGCATTATCCCTGATGGAAATAGGCGCTGGGCATCAATCAATCATCTTCCTACAAGCGAGGGCCATAAACAAGGCGCTGAAAAAATGGAATTATTCGTAAACTGGGCAATAAGTAAACCAAAAATAAAAGAAATTAGTGTTTATGGATTAAGTGAAGAAAATTTTAAAAGAAATGATTTAGAACTAGGAAATTTATACAAAATTTATTTTAACAAACTTGAAAAATTACTTACTTCTAAAGAAATTCACGACAATGAAGTTAAAGTAAATTTTGTTTCGACCCAACCAAAAAAAGTCCCAAAAAATTTATCAGATATGTTTAAAGAATTAAAAAACGAAACAAAATTATATGGTAATAAAGTTTTGAATGTAATGATTGGTTATACTGGCCAATCAGAAATACTAAGCAGTGTAAGTAGCCCAATGAATAGAATAAAAAATTTATTTTTTGGATTAAATGAAAAAGATATTCAAAACCATTTAGCAATTCCTAATGTTTGTGATTTTATAATTCGTACTGGCGAAGAAGAAGCTCCAAGAGAAGCAAAAAGCGGATTTTTACTTTGGCAAAGCGCATACTCAGAGTATTATCACCTGCCAAAATTTTGGCCAGATATACAAACAACTGATTTGAATAAAGCATGGGAATATTTTAATCAAACAAAACAAATGAAAGGAAAATAATTATAACATTCTTTCAACTGCTTCAACAGCTCTTCGTGAGAATTCTTTTGCACGAGCTTTTGCTTGAGGTACACTCATTCTTGGACCAGAAACTCCATAACCCACAGGCTTATTAAATTCCAAAGAAAGTTGTGCTATTTTTTCAGCAGAAATAAAACATACTACTTCATCGTGGCTAGTTTCTCCTTGAACAACCGCGCCAAGAACAATTGCACAATCCACGTCAGTTCTTGCAAGTAATCTTTTAAGAGGCAAAGGAATATCAAAAGCACCAGTAACAAAAGAAATTGCAACTACATTAAATCCTTTTTCTTCACAAGTTTTTTTTGCTTCATCAAGCATTTCTTCAGCTATTTCTTTATGAAAATCCGCTACAACAATACCTAAATTAACCATTTAAATTCACCTTTTCTGCATTTTCTCTTCCCTGTCTTTCTCCAGACCCAGCACGGTTTTCTAATTCCTCTGGTTTGAAAAGCATCCAAATTAAATTAATTGCATGCTTTGAAGCACGATTATGCATTACCTCTGCTAAGTCCTTCCCATCTTTTCCTTCCTCTTCATGAACAAAAACTTCAAGAACTGTTTTTTTAGTCATTAATTGAACCTGAGAAATTCCCAAAGATGCTTCATGAGAACAGATTTTATCCACTTTTTCTTTACCAGGCATCCCAAAAACAATTCCGGCTTTACAACCTTGATCTAATAAATTCAACAACGCAACAGGGATATCTTTTACTCCGGGCACGGTTTTTCTTAAAATTTTTATTTCCCAATTATTTTCCTTAGCAATTTTTTGCATTGTTTCAATTCCAATTTTCCCCATGTCGCCACGAGCAAACATTGTATCAACAACAGCTATTTTTGTTGCTTTTTTTACACTCATTTTCTTGTCACCTCAACAACAGAATCTGTTTTAATATTCAATTTTTTTCTAAGATTAAAAATAGAAACCACTTCCAAAATATTTTCTTTATGCGTTGTTCGTTCGGGCAAAATCGCAATACACTCAACTTTTTTATTAATCAAACATTTCCAAACTTTTATTGCGCCAAAAGAACGAGCCTTTGTTTTGAACCCCGTAATAATAATTGGTTTTGCAGAAGTTAAAACATTTTTTTCATTTAAATTAACTTCAATATTTAAAGTGCCAGGAAAAAAATCGCCCCCTAAAATTTTAGTAAATTGTTTTTTATAATTAGGTAGAGAAGTATAATATTTTCCTTCTCCAAGACCATCTAAAACTTTGCCTGAAAGAGAAAATTCTTTTTCAGAAAAAAGTTCATCCAACTCCAAGTAAAATGATTTTAATTCAGAAACTGCTTTTTTTGTTAATGTAATTTCGGTTCCTTTATTAGAAACTTTTCGTAAAATTAAACCCTCTTTTTCAAGTTCGCGAAGTTTTCTTGAAATTGATTGTTGAGAAAAACCAGTAAGTTCTGCAAGTTGAGAAGTGGAAACAATTGTTCTACCAAATAGCCCTGCTTTTTTTACTAAAAGTAAAACCAAACCAAAATTTTCTTCCTTCATTAATTACTTGAAAAGAGAATTACTTAAAAAAGAGTGGTATGCCAAAAATGAGTAGCGAGTTAGTACTTGCCCCCACACACCCAAAAATAAATTTATTTTCTCATTTTAGGCATCGATTCGATGTAAACACTTTGACTTGGGAAAGCAAAAGATAATCCTTCTTTTTCAAATTGATTTAGGATTTCTAAATTCACTTCATTTAATACATCGAATTTTCTACCTTTGTTTTTAATATAATAAACAAAACCAATATTCATTGAAGAATCCCCATAATCATTAAAGATTGCTCTTGAATCATCTACACAATCAGGGTGCTTTTTTACAATTGTTTTTAAAATTTGCATTGCTTTTTTCATTTTTGCATAAGAAGTACTGTAAGTTAATCCAAGAGTAATTGAAACTCTTTTTGTTGACTCTGAAGAAATATTCAAAATTGTTCCATTTACAACACTTGAATTTGGAAGAGTGTTTATTCTCCCATCCCAATCTTTTATTCGAGTATTTCTAAGACCAACTGAATCTACTGTTCCTTCAATGCCACTTACTTTTACTGCATCCCCAACAACAAATTGTTTTGAAATAAAAATACTTAATCCGCCAAACATATCTTCAACGGTTTTTTGAGCGGCAAATGCAATAGCAAGACCTCCAACTCCAAGTCCGGCAAGCAAAGGCATTACTTCAATCCCGAAAGAAGAAAGAATGATTACTAATGCGAGAACAATAATACTTGCTTTTGCAAGCTTTCTAAGAATAGGAATTAATTGATCATCTAATTTTGATTCGGTTTTACTAGATAAGGGAATTAAAAAATGTATAATTATTCCATCAACCAATTTTACTGAAAGCCAAGTAAGATTAATTATTACTAAAGCTTCTATAAGTTTAAGAAAATTATTTGTAATAAAAGTATTATCCGGAGTAAGAAATTGATAACCTGCAATTAGTCCTATAATAAATCCAGCAAAAACAATCGGTGTTCCAATGACCTCAATAATTAAATCGTCAAATTCATTATTTGTTTTTGAAGCAATAATTGTACCATATTTCTTAATAAAAAAGTAAATTATTTTTGCAATTAAAGTACAACCAATTATTGCAATAAAAAATATTGCATATTGAGTCAAATTTGACCCAAAAAATATCCCCGAACTTAAATTTTCTAACACCATTTGAAAAAATAGAACCATACTTTATTAAAACTTATGGTGACTTTTGACTTTTGAAACACCTTTAATGTTATCTTTATATTCCTTTCCTTAATAGAATTAGTAATAATTTGTGTTTAACGATTTTTCTGTTGCCAAAAAAACTTTGATTCACATTAAACATGCATAAACATGTCTTTGGCGTCAGAAAAAAATAACGGAGATTGATTCACTTTGGGCCTTGATGTAATTGGTAAAAACTTTTTAGTACCTAAGCACGAAATCGTGCAGGATGAAAATAGAGAAGAACTTTTAGCAAAATTTAATTCAACTATGAAAAATTTTCCAAAAATTTTATCTGATGACCCCGCAGTAGCAGAAATTGGCGCAAAAAAAGAGGATTTAATTAAAATAACTAGAAAAAGCATTACCGCTGGAACAAGCATATATTACAGAGTGGTGGTGTAAAATGATTAATGGTTGGTCATTGATTGATTCTTATTTTAGAGATAAAGATATTGCACAAATGGAAATTGACTCATTTAATCAATTTGTTCAAAAAAAACTTCCTGAAATAATTCAAGAAAACAAAGAAGTTGTTCCTAAAATAGAAGAAGTAAAAGTTGAATTTGAAAAAGTTGATATTCTTAAACCAAGAATTGTTGAAGCTGATGGAAGCCCAAGACTTGATTTTTACCCAATGGAAGCAAGATTAAGAAATCGAACATACTCTAGCCCTATTTATTTAACAATGAAATTAATGCGAAGAGATGTTGAACAGGATAAAAAAGAAACTTATATTGGCGAATTACCAGTAATGCTTAAAAGTAACCTTTGTTGGTTAAATGGAAAAACCGAAGAAGAATTAATTGAATTACAAGAAGATCCAATGGACTTTGGAGGATACTTCATTGTTAATGGTTCAGAAAAAGCATTAATGACTCAAGAAGTTCTTGCAAGCGATAGAGTAATTGTGGCAGAACAAACAGATAAAATTGTTGCAGAAGTAATAAGTACAAAAGGAGCATTTAAAGGAAGAGTTAGAATTTTGAGAAGCGCAGACGGATTATTACACGTTACATTCCCAGCTTCACCAAGAAAATTAAAATTATTTGTTTTATTAAAAGCACTTGGAATTAAAACAACCGCTGCAATCAACGACGCTTTTGTTGATGATTTAGAAGTACAAAATGATGTTTTAATTAATACTGAAAATTTATTAGTAAAAACTGAAAAAGAAGCACTTGACAAAATTGGAAAATTTGTTGCACCTGGACAAGTGGAAGAATATAGATTAAGAAGAGCACAAGAAGTAATTGATGCATTCTTATTGCCACACATCGGACAGGACCAAAAAGACCGACTTGCTAAAGCTTATTACCTAGTAATGATGGCTACAAAAACAATAGAAAAAGCTTATAGTTTAAGAGAAAAAGATGATAAAGACCATTATTCTAATAAAAGACTTGAATTATCAGGAAAATTAATGGAACACCTTTTTAGGTATAGTTTCAAATATTTCATTAAAGATTTAAAATTCCAAATTGATAGAACAGTAACAAGAAGAAGAAAACTTAATATTTCAACAATTGTTAGACCAGGCGCAGTAACTGAAAGAATTAGATTTGCTATGAGCACAGGAAACTGGATTGGAAGAGCAACTGGTGTTTCAAAGTTTATGGATAGAGTAAATTATCTCTCTCCTTTAACTGATCTTAGAAAAGTAAAAAGTCCACTTGATAAAAATAGAGAACTTTATGAAGCAAGAGATGTTCATGGAACTCATTGGGGAAGACTTTGTGCAATTGAAACTCCTGATGGCCCACAATGTGGATTGGTTAAAAATCTTGCAATGTTAGCTGAAGTAACAACAGAAACAGAAGAAGAACCAGTTGAAAACTTATTGAAAGAAATGGGAGTTAAACTTAAGTAAAAAGGTGAAAAACATGGTAAGCAAAGCAAAACACGCAAAAGTTTACATTAATGGAAGATTAATTGGTTTCCATCCAGACCCAAAAAAACTTACTAAAGAAATAATTTCAAAAAGAAGAGAAAATACATTAGACGAACAAGTTAATGTTGCATTCCACGAAGACACTAACGAAGTTTATATTAATACTGATGCAGGTCGTGTTCAAAGACCATTACTTATAGTTGAAAATGGAAAAGTAAAAATAAAACCTGAAAACGTAAAACAATTAGAAGAAAGAAAAATAACTTG
>Ga0307928_10002376_pt1 | contig 14476 bp, 18 predicted proteins | sample AceLakmetagen232_FD_201815 | JGI IMG/M metagenome (GOLD analysis project Ga0307928, IMG submission 201815) | Saline water microbial communities from Ace Lake, Antarctica - #232 | ecosystem: Environmental > Aquatic > Non-marine Saline and Alkaline > Saline | place: Antarctica: Ace Lake... | reverse complement strand
AGCAATCTCCGTGCTCTTTTTCTGCGAGATATAGCGAACGTCTTTCCTGATATCAGAAAGAAGATCAACTATTGCCGCAGTTAAACACAACTGGTGAGTCGGACCCCCAAGATCACTAATCTCAGTCTCCAGTTCTTCCGGTTCGTCATGTGTCGCACCACCAATCACGATGGACAAGAAGCGCTCTCTTTGCAGATCATCCGGCAAAGTGTTATCAACTTTGGCGCTGAAATGCCTGCCGTAATGTTTGGCTAAATAGAGCCCGATCCTAGCATTTGTCCGAAACCCTTCTACTTGCTCCTCGCTCATTTCGCTGCTCTCCTTTCGAGCCATGTCGGGACTACCCCGTTACTCAACCACGATCCTGTCTTGCGATTCGGGAGCATCCTGGACGCTCGCCGTAGCTCCCCCCAGGCTCCGCAACCTGTCAACCATATCACCGCGTCCAGCGCCAGCAATACCGGCCATGCTATCACTCGCTTTGCTCTTGCGTCCATGGATTGCCCACCATATTAGGTTCTTCAGTCTGCTTGTTTCGGCCGCACTCACGTTTGTCATCCCTCCTGTGTAGTTCGCCGCTGTCACGGCGTCGTGTGGCCTGCCATCGTCAGGCACGGGAGGCCAGTCCCGTACGACCCCGGGCGTTCCCGGGGTTTCGGCTATTCGTTATTTCGTGTGGATCGGCTTACTGGTGTCTGCGCCGTTTGCCACAATCAATAATGCTGTTCTCAATTCGTGGGCGTAGTGCCATACGTCGATGACCGCTTCCCGGGCAGCCTTGTTACGGAGGCTGTTGGCGATGTGCCAAAGATCGGTAACCCCCTCTTTCGATACATCAACAACCCGTTCCCCCGTCCCGTGTTCCGCTCTGATAATCCTCACCCTTTTCATTTCCGCCTCCTATTTCGTCCGTTTGTCGGTTTCGGCTAGAGCACGGCTGATACGGCGTCAACCATAGCGTCCAGCAAATCAGGCTTCGCGTCGTCGTATTCCTCGTATGACATCGTGCTATCATCATTGTCGGGATGGTTAGCACAGAGGACGTCGAGGGCCGCCATTGCGTCCAGGACGGACGGCGACACCTGAATGCGGTCTATCGCGTTCGACTCGGCAACGGCCTTGTGTGCGGCCTGTATAGCCTTGCAGACCGGGCAACTGCCATCTGTGCATTCCGGCTGCCCGGTCTGACCGTGAGGCCAGTAGTCGATTGCCAGCATTCCTTTCAGGGCGGCGAACACGTCGTCGCGTATCTGGACACTCTCCGCGGGGGTGTTGTTCTCGCGTTCATTCTCCAACCACGCACTTGCCCGTTCATCCTCCAGTTTGGCGCCCTCAATCGCTTCGCAGTACGAGCAATCTTCAGGACCGTCTCCGTAGTGGTTGCGATCAAGCTCGTTCTGGTGTGTCTCCAGAAGATAGCTCGTCACCGTTTCGAGCATCGTAGCCAGTGACTCGATGATTACGGCCGGTGTGTCCTCTGCTTTGAGTTGATACTTGCTCATCTGGTTACTCTCCTATTCTCTCGACGTACACCCGGCCGTAATCCCGGCCATCCTCGCTACCCTTGCGACGGATTATCACTGACGAATACTTGCCGCTAGCTCGCAGTTCCGCGGCCATCTTGCGGCAGGCTTCCATCGTGTAATCGCATGTGTCGTACTGAATCATCCGACTACTCTCCTTCCTCGTTCTCGGTTTGCGCGCGGATCATTCGGCGGATTTTGCATCCGGCGATGCTGGCAATCGTGCCCAGGACCGCGGGAACTATCAGGAATATGAGCGTTGTGCCTGCGGCTACTGTCATAGCTACTTTCCTTCCTCGTGGTGGTTACATCACTACCGAACCGGAGACCGCCTCCGCCCGGTTTCGGGCTTTGCCTTTTCTCTCTTCCTCGAATTGCTTTTGCCAGTCGCGACTTTCCTTCTCGAATTTCCGCCGTTCGGTTTCTGACATTGGCTTGCTGGCAACCCGGGGCTCGGGGATCTCTTGCAAGGCGGCCGTGCTCTTCGCGATCGCTTCATAGTTGGCGGCATAGAGGCTATCCCATCCGAGCCACGTAGCAGCACGGTGGGCTACGTTCTCGGCGTCCGGCGTGATACCCTCATGGCTTACAAACGCGGTTCCTTCTGGAAGGTATGAGCGCCGGGCTCGGCCGCCCATAGTGGCGGGGTTTTCTAGCTTGTCGCGTATGATCGTTTGGACAAAGAGCACGGAGAATGAAGCATTGTCGCGAGTCTCATCTGCTAGCACGTAGTCAACCCGGGAGAAGTCCATATCGTTCTGGATAAGCGGGGCATGGAAAACGTAACCGATCTCTCGGCCGCTATTGTCGAGCCAAGCGCCTTGCCACCAAACGTGTACCGGACGAAATTGCTGGACAAGCTGGACAGTCGCGATAAACGCGGCCGCGCGGTCCTCGTCGATCATGTTGCTATCTGTACTGACAACCACGACAACGGGCTCGCCGAATGCTGCATACTCTCGGAGATTCTTCCTGTCCATGTAGTAGCAAGGCGAATCATCGCCGCTTGCCACAAGCCCCGGGTCGGCGAAGATTCCATCTTCCCCGCGTTCCCATCGAGCTTTGCGCGCCAGCCGCGGATCTGCGATAATCGCCTCATCGCGTAAGCGCTCGGCCTTGTCCATGTTCCGCGCCAATCGCGCCTTGTCACCGGAGACGGCCGTTTCTTGGATATGATCTGATGCTATCCTGTGATAATTACTTTTGCTGGCAGCGCGAAACTTGATATGTTCCTTATCTTGCTCGCACACTTCGCCCATGCTGGCCAGCCGTCGAATACGCAATTCCTGGACGGTAGCAGGATCTACGCGGCGCCCTAATGCTCGAATGTTTGCCGATGCTTTCTTGTTCGCCTTGCCTGTAGATGTTCTGCCCATCACGCCACCGCCTTTTCCGTGCTGGCTACGATCTTCGCGGGATCTCCGCATCTATCTTTGATCGTTGAGACGGTATCAGCCGCACACAGAGCGAACACAAGAGCTTGGGCGACTTCCTCTATAGGAACACCGGCCCGAAACGCTTTGACGCCCAACAGCGAAGGTCTAGGCGATACCAGGACGTTTTCCCCTACCGCGGCGCGAACGGATTGCACCCATGACACCCAAGCTTGGCAATCTTCCGGAGAAGCGGCAGCGCCCGGGCTCCAGAGCTCGGACTGCGAAGGAATGCCACACGCGATCTGTAGTTCGAGCCCCTCGTCGTATTCCATGCTGACAATCGCAAAGCGGTCGAGTGTAGTCGCGTCAAGTCTCTGCCGGGCTGTAAATCCGGCAACAGCGCCCGTACCGTTTGTGTTGGCGCAAGCCAGGACGCGGAAACTCTCATGGCGTTTGACGGTTTCTCCGTTCGGGAACATATAATGGTCGTTTGCTAGCAGAGCATTGAGACCGGCGATAATGCCCGGGTTGCCTGTGTCGATTTCATCTATGACAACGAGCCCACCGTTACAATAGGGCTCGTACAGCCAACCCGGGACAAAGGCGCCGCTCACAAGGTTCTGGAATCCCAGGAGCTTGTTGGCGGTTGTGGTTTCGTCGATGGACATAACGTAGGGCGCTACGTCCAGAGCCCGGGCGATCTGACGCCCTAAATGAGTCTTGCCACCGCCCGGCAATCCCCAGAGCCACACGGGAACATCGGCACGTAGCCATGCCAAGACTTGGGGGAATTGCTTATGCACGGGCTCGCCGTCATCGAGCGTTATGGGCTCGGCAATTTCTGGGTACTCTATAGAGAGAGTGTTTACCGTCGGCGTTTCCGGTATGCGATCACGTATCAGCGTATCAAGATTGTCATCGACCCAAGCGGTTAAGGTATCGGCCGCACACTGGTGGGCGATCTTCTCAACCGCTTCCGTATCCACGCCCGGGTTTATCTTGTCGCTGATCGCGGCCGCTATCACGCTGGCCAGATCCGCGGTGGGCTCTGCCGGCGTGCTATCAACACCCAGAGCGGCGCCTATCCCATCGGCAGCCGCGGCGAGTGTTGGCGTTTCGAGCTCTGTACTCGTGCCATTCAGTAGTGCTATCAGATCATCTTTGCGCGCGCTGGCAACCGCGGCGCCTTTCGCCAGGCCCCGATCACGCACGAGCGTTCGAAGGTCGGCCGTGCTCATTCCGGTGTAGTCCATTAGATCCCCCTCTTGTGATTGTTGCACAGGATCGCGCCCGGTTCTGCTACTCCGTTACACGCAGGACAGGACACGCCGAACGTCTTAAGGATATGCCTTGCCAGCACCGGACGAGCGCATACGCTTTGCCACGTCAGGCTCCCAAACAGACCGCTTGCCAGCGCCCGTTTCACCGCTGATACGCTTACGTGATACTTGTTCATGCTAGCTCCCTGTTTCGCTGTTGCTATCTCGGACATCAACGCGCAATTTATAACGTGCCCTTGTGCGGAGTCAACAACTAAATGCAATTATTTTCCATGGTGTACTTGTGAGCACAATCCATGCCAGTTTGAGGAAGGATTGTCCGACAAAGACTGACACGTCCGACAAAGGCCGACAAAGCCGACAAAGGCCGACAAGTCTAACGCTTGGCGGATTGGGCAAATGTCGGATTGCTGTCATGCTGGTTTTGGGCTGTTTTGGCGGCGTAAACACTTGTGCTAGCGCGGGTTGAGTGTGTTGTCACCTTTTGTCGGGTGTCATTTGCTGTCAAGAGAGGAATCGGGCAAGGTTCTCTTGGGTATTATCCTATATACATGACAATCTATGACATAACAGACAACATGACAAAACATGACAAACTTGGGACAAGGTAGGGTTGTGCTAGCATGATAGCGGAGATGCAGGACAGGGCCCGGGGTATCTCGGTTGTCGGCTCATGCCTGCGTGAGAGACGACCGGATCTGCCTGATATTCCCCAAGCGTTCCCTTGTGAGTGTCTCAAAACCTCAAATCCCCCTTCCGAGACCTGGCCTACACCCAGGGCGATCGGCGGATTGCCAGCAGCAGGGCCGATGCTGGCACGATGATAGGCTCGGCGATCAAAAAGGAAACGGGACTCCCGAGCATTCTCCATATTCTTGCCACGCCCCCCGCCGCCGCCGGCCCTGGGACTCCAAGTTACCTCGCCCCCCCCGTCTGCGCTTTTCGCTCACGCCTCGATAAGTCCCCCCCCCTCTCACAAACGAGAAAAGGAAACGGGACTCCGTGCGAAAAAAGATCAACTTAGTGCTTGCTTAGAGCAATTAGTTGTGCTAGTTGTGCGCTCAATCATGGCGAAGCTGACAGACATTCAGAAGGTGCAACTCCAGGAGGCAGACAAATGGCAAGACTTCATTGCATACCGTGACCGCCTGAAAGCGGCTGGACACACTCCCACCGAATACAACGGCAGGGCTATCGCGACGTTTTTCCGGTCCGATGGCTCTGTCGTTGGTACGGCGCCGAAAGGAAACGGGACTCCAGCACCCACTACGCCGGACCTGGGCGGAGACACTCTGAACGAAGATCCCGACACTCCCCCGACACTTCCCGAAGTCACAGCCGACGTATTCCACGGCAAGACAGCGAGCGAGGCGGAGAACATTCGATGGGTTGCGGCGAACATGATGGTGGCCGACGTAACGAGCGACGACTGTCCGAGCGGAGCAGCCTGGTGGTTGCTTTCGATGTGCCGGCGATCCCCGACGTTTGAGTACGATTTCGCGAAGTCGATGTACACGAAACTGATACCGACGCGGAGCATGTTGGAGTCGATGTTGGGCGGCGAGAGCGACGAGGACGGTGTTCCGCAGATCGAGACTATCGGGAAGGTTTTGGAGATTAGCATTCGAACGCAGGGCGGTAGTGCGGTCACTACGCCGGGTTCATCGCCCGGAGAACCAGGCTCGTCTCCTGGCCCTGCAACCACTTTACCGGAGGCCTCACCATGATCGCCGTTCCGCAGAAAGCCGGCGCGTATTGGGTGAAGACCGAGGGGCGCGAAGACTGGAACGCTGTTGCGATTGTTCGATCTGAAGACGGGTATTGTTTCAAGGATCGCGTGATCGGTCTCGATGGATGGACCCCGCTAGATCCTATCATCGAGTGGGGACCGAGGATCATGGATCCGGAAGAGGCCATGGACGCGATCATTGACCAGGCAGAAATGGAAACCGAGACAGTACCGACGGTGACGATCGCGCTTGACCAGGCCGAAAAGGAACCATGTTCACCACAATAGCCATGATAGCAGCCGCGCTCACTTTCGGCTCGATGACGTGTCCACACTACGGACTCGTGCCGAAAGGCTTTGACGAGAACCTCCGTTTTCGTCGAGACGTGCTTGAATTGGCCCGCACCGACCCGGCCGAGGCCCGGAACATCCGGAAGATGTGTGCCGAGGACTTGCTTTTCTACGTCAACACGTTTTGCTGGACGTACGCCCCGAAGATGCACCCCGACACTCCGGTCATGCCGTTCATCACGTACGAGGAGTTTCAAGACGAGGCCATGCTATCAATCGGGGACTGCATTCAGGTCGGCCGTGATTTCTCGATGCCGAAGTCCCGCGATATGGGGGCTTCCTGGATGGGGCTCACCGTGTTCGAGTGGTTCTGGCACTTCCGCGAGCATCAGAGCTTCCTCGTGATTTCGCGTAACGAGAAGTACGTTGACGACTCTGGCAACCCGAAGACGCTGTTCTGGAAGATCGACTTCCTGCACAAGAATCAACCTCGCTGGTTACTGCCTACCGGCCGCTGGTTGGGCGACAAAGACCCGGCCAGGCGTCAATTGCATCTGAGCAACGCCGACAACTCAAGTGTGATCGACGGAGAGAGTACGACCGGCGACGCCGGCCGCGGAGACCGGCGTACGGCTATGTTCATCGACGAACATGCCGCGTTTGAGTTGAACGACGGCTTCAGGGTGTTGCGAGCGACCCGTGACACAACGAACTGCCGCGGGTTCAACTCGACCCCGCAGGGGGCAGCAAACGCCTTCTTCGAGGTTGTGCATCACACGGCTGCCCGGCAGATCCGGCTCCACTGGTCGAGTCATCCCGAAAAGAACGAGGGGCTCTACACGACCGCCGAGGACGGCACGGTGAAGCTGCTCGATGACTTCCGCGGTACGGTTGAGGTATTCGAGAAGGGGGAGAAAGACGGTCGGAGTGTTGCGTATCCGGATGACTACCCCTTCCGGCTGGACGGCAAGATGCGGTCCCCGTGGTACGACGGTGAGTGTGCCAGGTGTGTGACCGAAGCCGAGATAGGGCAGGAACTCGATATCGACTTCCTGGGCTCTGACTTCCAATTCTTCGACCCGGTGACGATCGACAAGCTCACGAGAGAGTATTGCCGGGCTCCGACGCTCATAGGCGATCTTGAGTTTGATTCGATGGTGTTGACTCCGAAGCGGTTTACCGAGAACCCGAAAGGCTCGTTGCTCCTGTGGCTCCCCCTCGACAAAGACGGCCGGGTTCCGGTCGATATGAGATTTGCGATTGGCTCCGACGTGTCGGCCGGTACCGGAGCTAGCAATTCAGTGTCCTCCGTGGTGGATCGGGCAACAGGTGAGAAAGTGGGGGTATGGCGCTGCCCCCACACTCGTCCTGGTCTGTTCGCTGATACCACGGTTGCGTTAGCCAGGTTCTTCAACAAGGCTTTCATGGTGTGGGACGCCTCTGGACCGACGGGCAAGACGTTCACGATGAGCGTGATAGACCGGAACTACGGGAACATATACTACCGGCGGAATGAGAAGAAGGCCGGCCAGGACGTTACCGACGAGCCCGGCTACTTCCTGAACACTGACGCCCGGGGAGCGCTGCTGGAGGACTACCGGGCGGCCCTGGGCGCACACGACTTCATCAACCCGAGTGAAACCGGGATGAAAGAGACGCTTCAATTTGTCGTGCAGCCCGGCGGGAAGGTTGAGCACTCCGCTGCCGTTGCGTCGCAGGATCCGACCGGGGCTCGTACTGCACATGGCGACGAAGTTATCGCCGATGCTCTTGCTTTCAAGGGTCTCAGCGAACGGTCCCAACATAACAAGCAGGCTGAAAAGCCAGAGGCCCCGGTTGGTTCACTCGCATGGCGACAGGAACAGAAAGCGGCTGCCGAGAAGCAGACCGGCGGCGATTTGGGCGAAAATTGGGGCTGATAGCACAGGAGCAAGATCATGGCGAAGGGTACATTCTCGATTACGACGACGAGCAAGTTGCTGGTAGCAGCCAACGCAGCCAGGGGAAAGCTCCACATCAGCAACCCGTCGGCCACGATTCATCTGTGGCTTGCGTTCGGTGAAACGGCCGTCAAGGTGTACGGCCGGATGGTTCCTTTCGGGACGAGCGTGACGATTGACGACCCGCAGCTTGTCGGGCTCCAGGTGAACGGAGTCACAGCAGCCGGCACAGTGGCCGGTGGATATCAGGAGGTATGATGCAGGACTATCAACAGCGAGTCGTTGACGAGAAGAACGAACTGGAAGGTAAACGAGCGAGGCTGCGAGCTTTCTTAGAGAGCGATGCCTGTAGCAAATTGCCGAGCGACGAACGAGCGCGTCTAAGCATTCAGGATGTATGGATGAGCGGCTACTCACAAGTGCTTGGCGAGCGAATTGATGCCTTTTAGTTGGATTTGCAGGAATCATAGAGCATGGCGTTTTCTCAGGCAGACTTTGATTCATTGACGACCTCGATAGAGTGGTCTATCCGTCAGTTGGAGAAGCCCCGCAAGGAGCGTGTCGATGCTATCAAGCAATTCGTCACGACTCATTACGGGGAGGGCGGCGCCGAGAAGCGCGTACCGACAAACTTCCTCGAACTGGCGGCGACCATCTACACCCGGCAGCTTGCGCCCCGCGTTCCGAAGATCATGGTGACGACTACTCACCGGAAGCTGAAGCCGGCCGCGACCGAAATGGAGATTGCGCTCAACCAGGTGCCGAAAGAGGTCGGTATGGAACGCACTATTCAGCGGTCAGTCGTCGAGGGGCTGTTCACCATGGGGATCGTCAAGGTGGGGATTTGCGCGAGCGGCAAGGCTCAACTCGGACACGACCTCGGCGAGCCCTTTGTCGATGTGGTCTCGATAGACGACTACTTTGTGGATATGAGCGCCAGCGACTACACCCGGATTCAGTACGAGGGCAACGACTATTGGGCTCCGCTGGACGAAATCGCCAACGACGATAGCTACGACACGAGCGAAGTCAACTTTCCCGACGATCACACAGTCGTCGGCGAGCAGGGCGAAGAGAGAGCGGAGGGGGTCTCGGCTCAAGAAGGCGGCGAGACGTACAAGAAGCGCATTTGGCTCCGTGACGTGTGGCTCCCTGATAGCAACGAGCTTATCATCTACGCCGTGAAGTCTCAGAAGTTGCTCAAGGTCATCTCGTGGGACGGCCCGGAAGGTGGTCCTTACCGCCGGCTTGGATTCAACGACGTTCCCGGCAACCTCCTCCCGCTTCCCCCCGTGGCGCTCTGGATGGATCTGCACGAGTTGGGCAACGGCCTCTTCCGCAAGATGGCACGCGCGGCCGATGCCGCAAAGAGTGTGCTCGGCTTCACAGGCGGAGACGACGAGGCTGTTAGAGCGTTCCAGGCAGCCAAGGACGGCGACGGGATACTATGGAACGGCCAGAAGCCGGAGACCCTCACAGCCGGCGGTGTGGATAACGTGACGCTGGCGTTCTATCTTCAGATCCGCGACCTGTTTTCGTACTTCGCGGGGAACCTCGACAGCTTGGGCGGCCTGGCGCCGATGACCGAGACCGTCGGCCAGGACAAGATGCTATCAGAAGCCGCCAGTTCCCGGCTCCGGTCCATGGCTGATCGTACCCGGACCTTTGTTCAGGAGATTTTCGGGATGCTGGCATGGTACGAGTGGACCGATCCCGTCAGAGAGCGCGTTGTCGAGCGCGAGATTGAGGGGACCGACGTACGCCTCCGCACGGTTTGGTCGATGGAGACGCGAGAAGGTGATTTCCTCGATTTCAACTTCGATCTCGATGTGTACTCCGGTCAGGACGACTCCCCGGCCGCCAAGCTGCAACGGATCAACGCCATTTTCTCCGGTTACATGGTCCCGATGATCCCGGTGCTTCAGGCGCAGGGGGGAACCATTGACCTGCAAGCCCTGTTCAAGCTGCTGGCGAAGCTCTCCGACACTCCGGAGATCGCCGACATTGTGAAGTTTGTCAACGCGCTACCGCAAGAGGATCCGATTCAGGGCCAGAAAGCGCCCACGAGGATGCCTGCCAACACAACGAGGACGTACGAGAGGGTAAACCGTCCCGGGGCGACCCGGCAGGGCAAGGACAAGGCGCTGACACAGCTTCTCATGGGCAAGGACGTTCAGCCGGCCGAGGGCGCGGCACTTGGAAGGAGCACGGGGTAATGCCGACGTACTGTTACCAGACCAGGAACGGCGTGACATTTGACCGGGTGTTCCCGATTGGCCAGGCTCCCCGCGTGATCCGCAGCAAGGGGCATGTTGCTCACCGCAGCTTCCAGGCCGAACACGCAGGCTCCCGGGACGTGACAGCAGCCAACTGGCCGATGGAATGCGTGGCGTCCGGCGTTCACGTCCTACAGTCTGACGAACTTCGAGAGCATTTCAGGAAAAGCGGGGTGCCTACGGAGGTTTCCCGGGATGGGAATCCGATTTACAGGAATGCACAGCATCGACGCCGTGCGTTGAAGTCTCGCGGGATGGTCGATAGGTCATCCTATCTCTGAAATCCACCACAGATAAAGGAACACAGTTATGGTCGACGAAGCAGGCAAAGAGGTTCCGGCAGTAGAGACTCCAGCGGCAGAGACCCCGGCGGCAGGCGCCGGCGCTGATAGCAGCACGGGGGCTGAGGGCATGGTTGCTTTCGGCAAAGAACTCGATGCGGTTATCGACGATCAGGAGAAGGAAGCCGCCGACGCTGCCAAAGACGAGGCAGGCGAAGAGAAAGAGCCCGAAAAGAAAGACGACAAGGGCGACGAAGCGGCCGGTGACGACAAGAACAAAGACGTTGCTGACCCTGATGTGGCAGGCCAGGGCGACGACGACGATGGTAAGGGCAAAGACAACGGTAAGGCCGACGATGACGCAGGCAATGAGCCCGTCACTGATGAATTGCTCGAAAGAGCGGTCAAGGTCGGCATGACGTTAGCCGATGCGCGCACGTTCCAGAATGCTGATGCTCTGGATCGCCAGTTGAGCCTACTGGAAGAAAAGGCCGGCGACGACAAGGGCGACAAGGACGACAAGGGCGAAGAGGGCGAAGAGCAGGACGACTTCACGAAGTTGCTGGACACGATTCCCGAACTGGATCCGGAAACATACGACCCGAAGTTGGTCGAGGTGGTTTCGGCCCTAAAGGGGATCGCAAAGAAGCAGCAGGAAGTCATTACCGGGCTCAAGGCCGAGAAGGGCGATCAGGCTGCCGGCGCTGCCAGTGCGGAGAGTGCAGAGGCGACAACGTGGTTTGACGGCCGACTCGACAAGTTGGGTCTGGGTGATGTTCTCGGGGAAGGCGCGATTGATAGCATCGACCCCAAGAGCGATCACTTTGCCAAGAGGCGGGAGCTTGCTGACAAGATCGGCGTTCTGGAAGCCGGTTACGCGAAGTCAGGCAAAGAGCGCCCGTCGAGGGATGCGTTGTTCGACGAGGCTTCGCAGTCCGTCCTGGGGGACGAGATTCACGCAGCCGCGGAGCGAGACAAGAGCGGCAAGCTCAAGGATCGTTCTGAACAGCATATCAAGCGGCCCGGTCGGGTGAAGGCACAATCCGAAGTGTCCGTTGAGGAAGAGATCGCGAAAGAGATTGACGAAAAATACGTGAACAAAGACTGACAGGCGCGGCCGTAGATGGAAGCGCCTCAAGAAAGGAAAGTGAACCATGGGTTTGGCATATAGTGATATTGATGATGCGGTTCTGTTGACTCAGAACAAGCTCATCAAACGAGGCGCTTTCATCGACATGCAGACGGACCTCACCGACCACGTAGCGGTACGTGAGATGTGGAAGGCTCGTAAAAAGCAGTTCGCTGGTGGCGAGAATTGGGAAACCGAGTACCAGATGGATCACAACCATTCGGCGCGAACGGTTGGCCTGTATGAGTCGGACGGATCGAGTGTCGGCGATACGATGGTGAAGGGTGAGACCCCGCCTCGTCACGTCAATGCTCACTATCTCTACGACTTGAGGGAAAAGGCCTTCCAGCGTGGCGGTGTGCAGATCGTCAATCACGTCAAGACGAAGTACGTCGCAATGATGGTTTCCTTCTACGAGCTGATGGAAGAGATCCTGTGGGGCAAGCCCACGGATAGCACCGACACGAAGACCCCGTACGGCATTGCCTATTGGGTGGTCAAGAACGCGACCGAAGGTTTCAACGGCGGCAACCCCGCGGGGTTCACTTCCGGACGTGCCGGAATCAGCACTTCAACCTACGCTCGCTTCGCGAACTACACGGCGCAGTACGCTGCTATCACGAAAGAGGATCTGTTGCGCAAGATGCGGCGCGCGGCCCGGCTGACCCATTTCCGGTCTCCGGTGAGTCATGCTACTCCGAAGCTCGGCGGCATGAAGAATGGTATCTACACGAACGATACCGTCATCGGGTTACTCGAGGAGGTTCTCGAAGCGCAGAACCAGAATCTCGGCAACGATCTCGCGTCGAAGGACGGCAAGACGCTGTTCAAGAGTACGCCGGTTCAGTACGCGCCGTACGCCGACAATGACAGTACCGATCCCGTCTACATGCTCGACTGGATGTGGCTGGCGGTCGGCGTTATGGCCGGATGGGAGAACAACCTGTCGAAGCCGTACATGGTGCCGGGCAAGCACAACGTACGCCGGGTGGATCTCGACGCCACACTCAACATGGTTTGCACTGACCCGCGTCACCAGACCGTGATGTACAAATAGTCAATTCTGACTGGCGGCCGGGCGGGGTGGTCCTCGCCCGGCGCTAGCACAACACAGCAGGGGAGCTAGAAAACTATGGATACGCACATCAATCAGGCAGAAGAGATCGTCGAGATGGTCTGGTACGGCGGGACTGACGCGATCTTCCAGGGGGAAGGTGTTTGCTTCAACTTCGACTACGGGACCGCGACCGAAGCCGACGGCAGCCGGCGCAATCGCGTCGAGCGCCCCTCGACGACCAACAACAGGCACTTCGCCGGGGTGAGTCGTGCTGACCATACCGCGCAGGCGGGTGGACAGTTCATCGAGATCAACAAGCCGGGGAGTACCTGCATGGTTGCCCTGGGCGTGGATACGATGCTCGATACCGGAATTCTGACTTGTCAGGCTGCTGGAGCGGCCGGACGGTTCAGCGATGCTGGTTTCCCGGGGCGTGGTTCCATCGTACCTCTTCAGACCGTTACCGCGGTTCTTGAGAGGACTGTTGACGGCACCGGTTCACTCCTGGCAACCGATGGCAAGACGCTGACCGTGGCCGACAGTTCAGACATGGCCGTAGGGGATACGGTTGTGTTCCTGGCAGGAGAGGACGACGGGACGGGTGTGTGGAGCTTTGGAAAGTATGCTATCGGAAGCATCACGAACGCGACGACCATCGTGTTGTCAACGTCGGCGCTCTCAACGCTGACTACAGGTTCCCTCACCTGCAGCTTCTACATCTACACCGGCAACCCCAGGTGCCTGGCCTACTTGCAGGACGGGGAAGAGTCGGGCTTGGTGACGTGGCTGTCCCCGTTGAACACGGGTACAGGCGGGGCTGACCTCACGTTCATGGCTGGTGGTTTCCACCGAATCAACGGTGGCGTGACAATCGGCTCGGACGATTGCGAAGGCGATCTCGCAGATGGAACATTCTACGGAGAGAAGATCGGTTTCGTCCTGATGGGCGACCTTGCCACCAAGGACTTCGTTGTCGATCTGGCGACGAACGGTCTGCAGAACGACGGTTCGACGGCGCTGGCCGAGGTCAACGCGATAGATGACGTTACCGATGCTGTCATTATGGAATGGCAGGGGCAATGGCGCACCATTGGCCTGATGACGGGCGCAGCCGAGGCGTAAGCCTTTTTATTCTCGGGCTGCCGGGCAACCCCCGGCAGCCCTTCACACAAACCCCACCACGGAAGGAAACACATCATGGCAGAACAGGAAGCACCAAAAGCGGAACCGGAATTGCAGGTCGATCCACACGCGACCGATATGTTGAAGTCGATGGGCGTACCGGAGCCATTTCCTCCGGAGATCGTGGAGCGGTACAATGTGCTCAAGCGGTTCAAGGATCTCGTTCACCCGGGTAGGCTCTCGGTGGAAATGTTCGCGTTGATCGTTGCGGAGACGGTTTGCGCCCCTGAACAGGAGTAGCGACTCATGGCCGAATCGACTCTCTCAATCGGATACCCGGACCTGACGGCGGAAGTCGGCCAGTTTCTCGGGCATGGGCGTGATAGCACCGCATGGACAGCAGACCAGACGAGCGCGATTGACGACTACGTTCAGGCTGGTGTCCGGCAGTTCTACTATCCGCCGGCCGTTG
>Ga0307928_10002375_pt1 | contig 14477 bp, 21 predicted proteins | sample AceLakmetagen232_FD_201815 | JGI IMG/M metagenome (GOLD analysis project Ga0307928, IMG submission 201815) | Saline water microbial communities from Ace Lake, Antarctica - #232 | ecosystem: Environmental > Aquatic > Non-marine Saline and Alkaline > Saline | place: Antarctica: Ace Lake... | reverse complement strand
CCCACCATTCATAATTTTCTTTTGCCATTATATTTATTCCGTCTTCATCTTGACCTTCAAAATCATTAATAAAATCAGTACTAAATCTAATATTATCTAATTCTACAATAACACCATTAACTAAAACTTCTAAACAACTTGATTCAACTACACTCATCTTAATCTCCTAGAATCTTACTGATTCAATTATTTTACTTACTTCTGCTAATTCGCCAACTGATACATATTTATTAACGATCTTTAATTCAACATTTTTAATCAATCTAGTTAGAAATTTAATATCAAACTCTTTAGTATCCGCTTTATCAAAGTTCATATTTAAACAATGTTGAACAAATGTAAATGCTGACATTTCTAGTAATAATTCCGCTGTAACTTCTCCAGCGTTCCATATTTCAGTATAAAACGGATGGTTAGCACAGTTTATTAGATCCTCTTCAATAGAGTTAATAAATAAATCTGTACTTGATGAATCGAAAATTAAATAATCAACATCATCAGTATATCTTGAACTACCTAAATCCCTTAACTTTTGACCACCAACCAATCTTTTTTCCATCCGTTTCTCCTTAACTCTTACCTAAGTATACTACGATATGTAGTTTATGTCTATACTAAAAAGGAATTATTTACGAAACTTTAACCAATCTTCCAGCAGTTTCTTGAGGTGTTCTACTAATCCCAGTATTAACTTTTAATTCTGCAAAATTAAATCCACAATTTTCACAAACCATATCTTTTTTAGGTACAGGCTCTAAACACTGGATACATCTTTTCAATTCTGTTTTGTCTTTTTTCTCCTTCTGGGGTTTGCCTTTTAAAGTCCACTGCCTGTCGTCCTCTGGTAGCCCGTGACGGATCTTATTATTAACACAGTCTAAGTTTATCAATCTTTTACCTGGTAGCCATACCATGCCTCTACCAACGGTCTGCATATAAATCATAAGTGACTGAGTAGGTCTGGTTTGTATAATACATTCGCAATCTTTAACAGTAAAACCCATGATAAATAATTGGACTGAGATTAAATTAATATATTTACCGTTATAATAATCCTGAACTTTTCTTGCAATTTCTTCTGGTTTATCTTCTGATGATACCGCAACTGAAGGATATCCTTGATTATTGAATTCGTCTGCCATATGTTGAGCATGTTTAATTGAAGCACAAAATGTTAAGGTTTTTTTACCTTTGGCGATTTTTTCCCAATGATGGACTATCCCTTTTAACACTTTCGGTTTATCAACTTTTTCTAAAACTTCATCAATTGCAAAGTCTCCTCCTCTTGAATGCATCCCTGCAGTGTCGAATTCTGTAATATAGGTGTCCACAGGGCAAAGTCTCTCTTTTAATTGTAGCTCTTTTATGGATGGTCCTATTATTAGGTGATCAAAAAGAAAGTCCAATCCTTTACCATCTAATCTAATCGGTGTTGCTGTTAGTCCTATGAGAATTGAACCCGGGAACATCTGTACAAGCCTAGTATATACTGCTCCCCGAGACAAATGGGCCTCGTCTAAAAAGATATAATCAGGAGCACTCCACCCGTTTTGTTTCATTTTCTTATATCTATTTATCAATGTATCTTTGCTGATAACCTGGGTTCTATATTTAACAGTTCCACATCTAGGAGATATTATCCCATGTTTAATTTCATGGACTGTCAACTCTTCCGACATTTGTTTTATTAACACGTTAGTATGACATAAAAACCATGCTGATTTTTTTTCTTTTAAAAGATCTTCTATTATTTTAGTAGCAACAAGAGATTTTCCAGCACGGGTTGGAAGTTGGCAAAGTATTCTTTTTTGACCCTCAGAGATAGCTTTGTATATTTTTTCAACTACAGTTGTCTGGTAATCATAAAGAGGATATTTCACTTTAATTGCTCCAAAAATTTCATACAGTCCACTACTATAGAATTACCAGCCATTTTATACTTTTGAGAATTACTAACATTTATTTTATCTATATCAGTTTCAGATACTCCCATTAGTCTAAAGCATTCTTTTGGGGTTAGTTTTCTTATTCTGAAAGATGGTTTCTCCAGCAACATAGTATCTTTTTGAACTGTAGTTAAACAATTATTTATATCTGGATTTTTAGATACTTCTAACATTTGTACTGTTTCAAGTCCTGATTCCCTTGATTTAGGATTAACAGGATTACGACCTCTTATTGCACATGATTCAATTATCTTAGGTTGCCTATTACCTCCCTGCATCGTTGTCAAAGCTGGTCTTAATCCTTTAGGTTCGTAAACTCTTCTTATAGCTTCATTCCCTTTTGTCTCTAGCATTTCGCCCATGGTTAGATTGTTGGTTTCTACGACTACATTTAAAGGCTCTTTGTAGCATGTGGATATAATACAATAAGACTCATTGTTTTTAATTTTAATTCCTGCCTGTTTTGTGTCTATACAGTCATTAACCTCTACATTCTTTTTATTATTAATTACCAGGCTATCAATCAAACTTTTCGTTTTCTCTCCACTCAAATAATACTTCTCATCAACTACATTTTCTAAAACATCCTTTAATCTAATACCAGAATCAAAATCATCATAAAAGCTAAATCCAAAATTATCATGCTCTTTTAAAATAGAGACACAGAAAACTCTTTCACGATGCTGAGGTATTCCACAGAACTTTGCATTGATCACTTTCCAGTAATTATTATATCCAAGACCTTCAAGAACTTTTAACCACCTATCAAAGTCTGGTTTATGTTTTTTACCAACTAGATTCTTAACATTTTCCATCATTAAATATTTAGGTCGTTTAATCTCGATTATTTTTTGGAACTCCCATAATAAGCTTGATCTAGTTTCAGACCCCTCTTCTAATCCTTTTTGATTACCAGCCATTGAAATATCTTGGCAAGGAAAGGAATAAGTTCCAAGATCAAAATCACCTATTTGATTAGGATCTATTCTGGATATATCCCCATAATTTTTAGTTAAAATGCAAGCTTTAAATAAGTCGCGTATTCTTGCTACTGGTGGATTTTTACTTTTTCTTATTTTAACCCAAGGATTTATTCCAGTTTTAAAATTAAAAGAGATGTTCCTTTCAATAAATCTTTCTAAAATTCTATCGATAGGCGGAAAGTCTATTTCAATACTCATATCACAGTGTATTGCTGCCGCTGTTAATATTGCAGGTTCATCTATTTCGGATGTTCCTACGCTTTCAACCTCTACTCCATACTTTTTAAATGCCATTGTCTGAGATTTATACCCAGAAAAGGCTTCAAATGTTCTTATCATTCCCACATTCCCTTCATCTTCTGTTTAAGATGTTTATTTTGTTTTTCAATTTTCTTAATATATCGCTGTTTTTTATTATTACAATTATTGGCAAGGTTCAGGGCGTTTCTTATCTTAGCAATACTTTCCTTTTGTCTTTTAACTTTTTCAATTAATTCGACCCAATTCTCTGCAGCGTCTAAAGGGTGAGGGTAAATAGTTATAATTTCGTTAAAATCACATATTAAAACTATTGGGATATCACCTATTAAAATCATTCTGTAAATTTCGTCCATGTTTTCTAAGGATTCTATAATACTTAATGCTTCATATATATCTAAACCCCATTTAAGATACCTTTCATTAAGCTGTTCTGTAGCGTGTCCTGATAATTTCATATTCCTAATTCCCTCCTTAAAGTTTTGACATCGTCTTTTGACTGATCAAATTTCTCGATAATATGCAGGACATTAACATTACGACCGCCTATAAAATCAGATAATAACCATAAATCTTTTAGTATTGGACTATTCTTACTAGTAGCGTATTCGATCCAACGCCCTACAATTTCATTAGAACGGACAATCATCGCCAACCCTTATCCTAACAACACCCTTACCCGATGATCCATTAAACCTTGCAGTTTTGGGCGCACCTTCTAAAACTAAATCCTTATGCCGTCTTAATAACTTCCCGTAAGTTTTCTCCCAGGAGGTGTCTCTTAGTATTTTCTGAATAAATTCATAGCTACAGGCAATATCGATAGTTTTATCAGAATTAATCTTTATTCCGTAACCTCTTAAGTGTTTTGGAATATGAGAACTCAAAATTTGAATTTCATCTTTAGCGAAATGATCTTCAATCCACATACCGATAGTCTGCTTGTATCTGCCATCTGGAGTGTTCAAATCAACATGATATTCCATTATCATATCTAAACATTTTTCGGCATCTGGTTTGCTTACGTGTTCCTCTCTAGCCTGTACTAAATCGAATTGACTAGCCCATGTTAAGGCCTCTTCTTTTGTTGGTGACTCATCATGACTTATCATATAGGCACCAGCTAGAAGTGTACCTTTTTGATCTCCACCACGTTGTGACTTTAGAATATCGGCACTAAGGGAAACGAACACGTCTATAGCTTTAAGAGTTTCTTCTATTATTAAAAGTGCTCTGGAGTAAAACCGAGCTTTAAAATCTGGGGTTAGTGTATCTTCAACTAAAGTTTCTAGTTTTTTAAATTTAGCCTTTCCAGCTTCAAATTCAGGTGATACCAATTCAAGGACTTCTATCCGATCCATATCTGCGCCTTGTTCAACTCCTGCCAAAATAGATGTAAAAAAGAACATTGAATTTATTCTAAAGCTCATACCTAAACCGTCAGAAGATCCTTTCAATATTTCTGGGGAATTTTCTCCACCTGTTGAGGCCTGTCTTGCCATTGATAATAATAGTTGTATAGCTTCTTTGGAATATCTATCATTACTTTCCATCTCATCTATAGTTACAGGAATTGCACTATTATTTAATGCTTGTCTTATCCCTGGTTCTGTTGATCCATTAGCCGATACTGTTCTACAAAATCCCTGCATTAAAGAATTTACAATATGCTGCTGAACCCACGTTTTACCAGTTCCAGCACTACCAGTCAACCAAACATTAGGCCTCCATTTTAGTACGCCACCAAACGGTGCTAAGAAAGTCCAACCTGCTAATAGAATTTGATGTAGTTCAGATTTAAAACTTATGTTTTTAAAGATCTCGAACAGCTTTGAACTCTCGTCACTATCCATTGGATTATCTGCAGTATATGGTCTATAGGGTGCAGACTCATAAACATACTTTGATTTAACAGACATTAGATCCCGTTTTTTACCATCTATTACAACATGAGTTCCAGTTGAACATACTATTTTACCGCCTGCATCTCTCCATGCCCCGGCACCTCGAATTAGTGAGCTGTCATAAAGTGGTGCTTCTTCTGCTAGATCTAAAACTAAATCTATAGCTCCATCCCAATTGATATTCTTATCACCCGGGAATAGTTCCGCCCATTCATCACGTTTCATAATAGTAACAAGGGTGTTTTTATTTAGTCCTGACATTTTTAATTTTAATTCTCGTCTAAATCTTCCAGTATAAACATGCAGAAAGTCACCGCCCTGAGCAAAAACCTTGAAAGGTAAGATTTTATCATCAAGATAAACTTCTTCTTTTATTATTTCACCGACTTTTTGAGTATCTTTTATATGGTCAACTAATTTCTGAGCAGACCAACCCTCGTCAATAGCGTCTGATATATCAAACTTTTCTCTATTTTCTGGAGATCTAACAAGATACACCTCACAATCTAGGTTCATAAGTTTTGTTTTTATACTCTCAGCTTTATTAGCACCCGTATTATCAGGATCAACCCAAATATAAACTCGTCTCATTCTTAATGGTTCAAATTCTACATCTTTAATATTTCCATAAACGCAAGTTGTTACGAAATGATTTTTTAATGGTATTTTTGAATCTTCGGCATTTTTTTGACCTTCAGTTAATAATACAGAAAATGACTGTTTTTCTTGAAGTCCTGTTAAATTATAAAGAGGTTTTTTACCTGGTAAATTTATAGATCTCCATTTTACAGTATCGCCATTCTGCCATAAGGAAAATGGTTTATCCACTTTACCTTCAGCATCTCGAAACCTTGCGACCTTAAAAACAACTCTTCCTTTTTTATTATGAAAGTCCCAATCTTTCTCAAATGGTTTTTTTGCTGAATTCTCAGCGTGCCATGAATAATTTATTACAGGAGGTTCCGGGTGTCCTGAAGTTAAGCAGTGGTAACCAGCCCAAGGACCAACTTCTTTTTTAAATTTAGTATCAGAAATAGTCTGTCCATCATACTGTCTTAATATTTGTTTAGCTGCTTCAAGTTGGATCTCTCCTTCTGTTGCACCCTTTAGTTCTGCTCGGAATAGGTAAGCATATAACGATACAGGATCACCACCAGCTTCAAAGGTAGCTCCCTCCATCCATTTACCAGTATTTAAATTTATGGCAAAAGAACCTGGTTTTTTATCGCCTCTAGTTGGATTTATTGGAAAATATTCATTACCTTTTATATCTCCACCTGGAACCCAACTTTTTATGTAACCTAAACCGACGCTATTAGCTCGGTCGAAATCAATCATTTATTAAGATTTAACTCCTCTACTGCTGAATTCCATTTTTGTAAACAATTAAAAGCCTTGTTTGCTAAATGAACCCTGTTCCATTCTGCATATCCTAATTCAATAGGTATATGCAAAACCTTACAAACTTTTAACATTGTGGAAGCTCCAACCCCTCCAGGGTTCCTAAAACATTTAACAACGCTATCATAGTTTAACCCTGATATGTCGGAAATGTCCTGATATGAATCTGAAGTCTTGGCCTGCCATTCCATTAAAAACTTGTTTGTTTTAATTTCTGATTTATTATGTCTGTGTCCCATAATTCAAGCTTAATCTTTAATTTCTTTTAGGTCAAGGATTTTTTTCTTCTTTAGGGATTTCATTTGTTCAGACAGGGTAAATTCAGTATGTCTATTTTTGACAACCTGATCTTTTAAACTCTGGGGGGGGTTAATAATACCAGTAAGACTACACTTTTTGGAAACCTTTTCCCATTTTACAAATAATTCATCAAGTTTATTAATGTCCCTGATGTTTTTACGATCCTTATCGTATTGTTCTTTTGAATAATTTAACACTCTGTCACTTCCTTTGCATCTCTCAACGCCATTGCTGTATGCTTTCTACACCAGCAGCTATAATTCCTAGACCATCTAAAACCACGAGCTTTTATTTTATCAATAACGGCTCTGTCTGGCTTCTCTTCATGCTTAATAATAACACGATCGCTTTCAATGTCTATATATCCACCCTCGAATTCTATCTTTTCAAAAGTTTCTTTGGTTTCAATACGATTTTTCATTATCTCTATTTTCTGCTTACGAGCTTTAATTTTTGCATTATTGTTGGTTAATGAATATGAAGGGAATGAAAAACTATCCTCTTTTAACATCTTTATTGCCGATTCATTACTCCATCCAGCTTCTTCTAGTAAAATAATTTTATCAAACTTTTTAGATCTGATAATTCTATTAGCATCTTTCATTTTCTGCTGGTTGATCATTAATTTATCTAAATCAGCAACCGCATTATCAAGATCTTCTTCAGGTGATGGAGTTGGAACTCTGTTTACTGCTTTAAAATATCGCTCTCTCCATGACATAAAATCGTGGTATGCTTTCATTTCTGAATCAATAGCCTTACGATTACGAGCTACAGGGAAATTACTCCCTCCAGTTATCATTGGGCTTATAGTTCGCCCTTTACGGCTGAAATAGGTTGATAATTTAGCAATATACTTTTCTTTGTAGTTTCCTGCATTATCGCCTAATTCTCTTAAATCTGACTCCAATTCTTCAGAATAGATCTTAATCATATCATTACCACGTTTCTCTGGTGAAAATGATGTGCCACTGTGTGCCTGTCTTGCTGATTCTCTTAAGTGTTCTAGTATCATAATTTCTCCTTAACTTGATTTAAATATAATGTTTAATTCTTTTTTAGTCAAGAGTGTTAGAATAGTGATGGTTGTTTTAAACATTCTTTTTCTCTTGCCTTAATGGTTTCATAGTGTTTAGGATCAATTTCAAAGCAAGTATAATTTAATCCTAGATCAATACAGGCTTCAACGTCTGTTCCTGATCCTCCGAATGGGATTAGGATTTGGGATCCCGTTGTGGTTACGACTTCTAGTAAGTTTTTCATAAGACTAATAGATTTTTGAGTATCATGCTTATATAGTTTTGTAATATTTGATTGTTGACTCTGAGTTATAACATCTTCTAATTTTAAAGCATTGTAAAATGGTCGGCGTAACTCTTCATATTCTTTTCGTAACTCTTCATATTCTTTTCGTAGATATTCATTATTAAGATGTTCTCTTATTATTAAATATTGTTCTTCTGTGATTACATTGTCGCCATTTAACCAATTAGAAACGCACCCTGTAAGCCCTCCAGTTTTACTTGGGAATAGTTTTGATATTTCTTTATTCGTTATATTTGCTCTTTTAAACTCTTCTTTTAAATAAATACTAAATGGATTTAATGGTGCAATATATTCTTTTTCTATAAACTCTCTTCCTGTTTGTTCTATCTCATTACTATAAAATAAACATCTCTCATTATGATTATTAAAAGACCTTGCCAAATTAGGTGAATAATATTGATATTGCATAGAGTCCGTTTTTCTCCATACTAAACTATTTTCTAAATTAAAATACTTATCAAATATAATTTGAGCATAAGCAATTTTCTTAGCATGACCCCACCAAAACAATGAACCATTATCTTTTAAAACTCTCTTACACTCAACAGCCCATTTTTCAACATCGATTAAATATTCCTCAAAAGTTGCCCAGATAAAATCAAAGTCTCCTTTAACATTATAGTATGGAGGATCTGCCATAATTACATCCATTGATTTGTCTTCTATATCGTTATCTAACCAATCACCTAGTATTACTTTATTCATTTCAATATCCCTTTATTTTTAACTTCCAGAACTTTTATAGATGTCTTTTTAAGACTCTCTTTGCACTCCATAAACCCTTCAACTGGATTATAGTGTAGGTTTAACATTTCCATAGCTTCGAGAGCTAACAGGGCTTTTACTTGACCTTCATCAAAATCTTTTTTTCTTAATCCCAACACTTTGCAAATATCTGCAACTACAAACCAAGGTTCTTTTGAAATAGTTACAACTCTAATCTTGTTCTGGTTAAATGTTCTTTCTAATGTTTTCATCGATTACAATACATCTTAGTTTAACATCTCTGGAAAATCTTTGATAGATTTAACGAGTTTATCCATACCTTTTTTGTCTATTTTCCTGGGGTTAATAGAGCTTACCTTAATTTCATTGATGTTAATTAATTCTATGTTATTCATTTCAATATCCCTTACACTGCAAAGTATTCTGTTAAAATTTCAACTGGATATGAATTAACTTCACCCCATCTTTCATCTGGAATCTTTTTTAATTCAAGACCTTTACTAACAGCCATCTTTCTTAATTCCCGTCCATGCATAGCCAATTCAGATCTGTTCGTTTTAATATGGTTCAACGAACAATAAGCCACTAATGAAAAATAATCCTCTTTCGGTGCTTCAATTTGTAGAGGTTGAGATATGTTTTTAATTTCACTTAAAACCGTGGTCATAAACATTTGATTTTGTTCTTGCTGTTTCTGTTGTTGATCCATTAGTATCTGAAACATTTGAGCCATCATAATACTAGGGTTATCAGCCTTATTCGTGGCGATAACCGTTGATTCCTGTCTGGCATTTTGCATGAGACCATCAACAACAATTTTAGGTAAACTGCTACATCTCAATATCTGTTCAGTTTCATCAAGAGTATAATCACTTGGTTTGTTTGTATTCATAGCATCGGACATTTTAGCAGTCAAAGTGTCCGATGACAATTCAGCCTTATTAATCCATCTCCTGACTGTTCTCTCTGTTCGAGCTGTAAAATTTGCTAGTTCCTTAATTGTCATTTTAAACTCTCCTTAATCTTATTATCCATTAACAGCCACCTCTAGGTTATTAACAATCTTCTTGAATTTTGCTATAGATTGCTTTGTTTCCTCTAAAGATTGAGCAGCATCACCATCCATAATAATCCGACCAGAAAGATACATTTTTATTAACTGTTGTATCTTGGTAGAATATTTCTGGTCATTAATCCTACAATCATCTTTGAATTTTTCCATCACTCCCGAGTCTAAACTCATACTATATTGCTTTTTCATTGCAAGCTCCTTATTACACAATAGTAAACTTTTATTTAAATAATGTAAATATATAATTATATAAATAATTAGTTATTTTATATAAATAATTAAGATAACAAGAATTACTGCACACCGTTTTACAAGGGCTTGCCCTACTTTTTACAAAAAAATTAAGATCTTCAAAAGCTAAAACCCTCTAAAAGCCCCCTTATATATATAAATTCTATATAAAAGTATATATAATATATACAGTTAAATAGTAATGTTAGCCTTATTGTAAATTCGGCGGTGACACCCTCCTATAATAAAATTTTTGGTATTAGATCTTGAATTCTTTATCTTATATATAGCCCGTTCCCCCCAGAATTTACATTCTTGTTTACGTTATTCATAATATATGCATAGAAACTAAGTTTTAAACGCTTTCTTATATGAATATTGCAATAATATACTATATATTTGCATATTTATTCATATAGTGTACTTTTAAATATTACGGCAGTTATACAAACTGCTTCTAACCCCTCCAAACACCACTTAGAACATTTTACACTTCTAATACTTGCCGATTTTCCATATTTAAGCGATAATTAGGGAATGGGCAACAATGACATTATCGTTAAGCGTAGGCGATTATCTAAAAATATAAGAAAAACTATTATCGACCTGGGGATCAGAGAAAGCGACGCGGCATACTTAATTAAAAATCTATTGTTCAACAACGATAAGCACCAGCTGGTAGCAATAGTAGAAGCTGATGATGTTCCTATTGCTGTTCAGATTTTCGCTAGGGCTTTACTTGAGGACTATAAAACAGGGAAGATGGCTAACACCGCATCCATGATGCAGTGGGCTTTTGATAAAACACCCGAAAAGATAGTTACACCTGATGAGCAGCTTACCGAAGAGCAGCTGGATGAACAAATAAAACTCTTGACTAATAGTTAATTATTTTATAATATGGGGTATAGGAGAATTATTTATGAGCATAGAAAATTTAAAGAAAAGTGTAGAGATGTGGGTTTGGGACAGTGCTGAAGATGCTGTTAAGATGGAAATTATTCATATTGATAGCGAAAATAAAGCCATAGATGAAAACGGGAGCACCTGGAATTTTTACGAAGAAATAAAAGAGCCAACCTATCGACCATATAACGAGACTGATGATTTAAGTTTATTGGTGGGAAAAACAGTAAAAGCAAAGATTGACGGAGGTTATCAGTCATCAGGGATGATAACAGCTATAAATGCAAATCCGCTATGCAATGGACAAAATATTTATATTGCAACCGGATGGGTTAGTTTTGAGAAGTTTACTCGTTGCTATATGTTTCTAGGCAACACCCCATGCGGAGTTCTAAATGAATAAGTATGTAAAATATACAGATCCATTAGACGGTGAATACTCAATATTTAAAGTCCATGACAAAAAGGGATCATGGCTTTATGATAAATTTAACCATCCATATCCTGCGAGTTGCTGCTCGGTGCTTCCTGCATGGCATAACGGAGATAAACTGAGGCATAAAGAATCTTTAAAAAGTGTTATCTTTACGGGTTACAATAATAGTACATGCGAATATTTTTATCAGCTTGATAATATGTCACCACTGAAGTCAAAAAACTATATCAAAGCGCCAGAGGATAATTAATGGAATATCTAAAGAAAATAGTTAAAGTATCTCCATTCTCGTATATTCACGCTATGGAAGAATTCGCAGAGCTACAAGTCGAGTGTTCTAAAATGGAACGTGGTATTGGACGGCCTGATAAATTAAGAAAAGAATTAGGCGATGCCTTTTTCCATTTGCTGAAACTTATGAATAAGCATAATATAGCTATGGATGATCTAATAAAAGATTTAATATATGAGACCATGGAGAGATTCCCGGAACAGATCAAAGAGGTAGAAAAATTATGAAAATAACATGTAAATGCAATACAACAAGAAACATTAAGGACCTGGTAATTATCCAGGGTGATATTAAATCTATGAGTAAAAAAGATCGTAAGAAATTAACCAACTCATTGAAAAAATACGGTCTTATGGTTCCATGGATTGTCTGGGGTAATAAAGTCATGGATGGAACTCAACGAACTGACATCCTAATCAATAACCTTAATTATCTTGGTGATGTTCCAGTTGTTGAAATTGAAGCCAATAGCGAAGACGACGCAAGGGCTAAGCTGCTGACAATAACAAGTCAATCTGGAAGGTTTAATCTGGAGGAATTACAGATTTTTTCTAACGGATTAGATCTCGATACGGTTAGTCTGGTAGATGGTCCAACAATTGACCTGGATTTTAAAGTGGATCTTGAACCCACAGCCCCACCACTTATTGAAGATATTGAAATAGTAGATAGTGATGAGTATGAACAGGCTGAGGTGGAAGAGATTAAGACTAATGTTGGTGACAATATAGAATTCCCTGATGGATCAACCTTGATTGTTGGAACCGATGCTTTTTTTGCTGAAGAAGTTGTCAGGATGTGGAACAATCGCAATAAATCAAATAAGGTGGTTTGGAAATGAAAAAGAATAAAGAATATATCAAGCAATTAGAAGAAGCATTTAAAACAGGAGATGACGACATCCTAAACGGTGAAATAATCGTAGTCTTTAGATCCTTTGTTGGAGAAATAAAAGAGCTTGCAGAGGTTAGGAAAGTTAAACTAGAATCATCTTTTCAATCTATTATTACAGATCAGAATACTAAATGGAATAATCTTAGATTTAAATTAAAAGTGAAAGGGTTTGATTGTCTTAAAGAAAATGCTATCTCTGTCTGGGCTGAAAAGCTCTAGTAGTGGTACAAACCAAATCCGATAAATTAAAACTAATAAAACTACTCAAACAAAAAGAAAAGATAAAGGCAAGAAAAAGCCACCTTGAATTTATGAAATACGCATGGAGATTTGGAAAGTCTAGGCCTTTTCAAGTCGGGTTTCATACAAAAATAATATGTGAAGCTATTGATAAAGCTATGGATAATTTTAGAAAAGGAATAAGCTCATATTACCTTATTGAAATTCACCCTAGGGCTGGAAAATCAGAAATTGTATCTAGGTATTTCCCCCCTCACTTTTTGGGAGAATTTAAAAACTCGGAAGTAATGTCAGTATCTTATTCCGCTGACTTATCAGCAACCTTTTCCCAAGATGGCAGGACTATAGTTCAATCAGAGAGTTACAGGGAATTATATCCAGGAACGTATATGGATATAAAAAATTCTGCTAGAGATAGTTGGAAAATATATCACAAGGATGGAACATCAGGAAACAATAAAAGCTCAGGCTTAAATTCTGGGCTAAATGGTCGCGGATTTGAACTTGGGATTTTGGACGATCATACTTCAGGCCGTGCCGATGCAGAATCAAAAACAATAAGAGATAAAACATGGAGTGCTTTCAATGATGACTTTTTATCGAGAGCTGCACCTGTTCATATAGTTTTTGTTATTGCAACAAGTTGGCACAATGACGACTTGAACCAAAGAATAAAAAAAGAAATGAAGAAAGATGATGACTTCCCTCAATTCAACTTAATATCTCTCCCTGCTAGAGCTAAAGATTATACTGGTGAAGGCGAATATCCTAACGAATTCTTATTTGAAGAAAGATACGGTAAACAATGGTATAGAATGAAATATGCCACAATGGGTAAATATTCAGCAAGTGCATTAATGGATTGCCAGCCTAGAATAAAAGGCGGAGAAGTTCTCAACACTGAAAATATTGAATGGATTGAACCTGATGATCCTAGAATTATAAGAATAAAATCACAGTGGTATAGAGTCTGGGACCTTGCTCATAGTGCCAAAGAAAGATCAGGCGATGATCCAGATTATACAGCCTCAACGCTAATTGCCTATGTTAAAGTTCCAGGAGATCCAGTTTGGCATATTTGGATTAAACACGCCGTAAGATGCCGCGAAGGCGCTGTTAAACGCGATGCTATAATAAAAAAGTGGGCTAATAAAGATGGTCCATTTGTTAAACAGGCCGTTGAAACCTCGCTAGACTCTAAAGATGCCTATATCTATTTACGGCAAGCCATGCCTGATATATCATGGAATAAAATCTCTATACACGGAAAGGGTGATAAACTGGTGAGATGTACGCCACTGGAACCTATATTTGAAGCCGATAAACACGTGCATGTAGTTAGGGGTGACTTTAATAATGACTGGATTGATGAGATAGACCAGTTTAACGGATTAGGTAAGCAACACGATGATTGGGTCGACAATCTCAGCAGTTCGTATATAATAGCAGTAGGATCAACCTATGAAATTTCTGCCGAAGAACGGGCAAAGAGAAGAGCGAGGAACACATAATGAGTATATGGACGGCAATATTTGGAGGTAATCAAACCTCACAGGATCAAT
>Ga0307928_10002374_pt1 | contig 14478 bp, 16 predicted proteins | sample AceLakmetagen232_FD_201815 | JGI IMG/M metagenome (GOLD analysis project Ga0307928, IMG submission 201815) | Saline water microbial communities from Ace Lake, Antarctica - #232 | ecosystem: Environmental > Aquatic > Non-marine Saline and Alkaline > Saline | place: Antarctica: Ace Lake... | reverse complement strand
AGCGGAATCTCAGGATATTCTAGTTATTCGGGTATTAGCGGTTATAGTGGTATAAGTGCCTATTCTGGATACTCAGGTTATAGTGGTATAAGTGCCTATTCAGGATTTAGCGGTTATTCTGGTTATTCTGGAATTAGTGCATACTCAGGATATAGTGGAATATCCGGTTATAGTGGTTACTCAGGTATTTCTGGATATTCAAGCCATAGTGGAATTAGTGGTTACTCAGGTATTTCTGGATATTCAAGCCATAGTGGAATTAGTGGATATTCCGGTATATCTGGTTATAGTGGAATTAGTGCTTACTCAGGATATAGTGGTATTAGCGCTTATTCTGGATACTCTGGAACATCAGGGTACTCAGGTATTTCTGGATATAGTGGAATTAGCGCATACTCAGGTTATTCTGGATATAGCGGAAAATCAGGTATTTCTGGTATAAGTGGCTATTCTAGTCATAGTGGAATCTCAGGTTACTCCGGAATTAGCGCATACTCAGGAAAATCTGGTATTAGTGGTTATAGCGCTTATTCAGGGTACTCAGGTATTTCTGGATATAGTGGAATTAGCGCATACTCAGGTAAAAGCGGAATCTCAGGTTATTCTGGAATTAGTGCTTACTCTGGAATTTCTGGTTATAGTGGTATAAGCGCTTACTCAGGTATTAGTGGTTATTCTAGTCATAGTGGAATCTCAGGATATTCGGGAATTAGTGGATATAGTGGAATTTCTGCTTACTCGGGAAAATCTGGTATTAGTGGTTATAGTGGTATAAGTGCTTACTCGGGAAAATCTGGTTATAGTGGTATAAGTGCCTATTCTGGATACTCAGGTTATAGTGGTATAAGTGCCTATTCTGGATACTCAGGTTATAGTGGAAAATCTGGTAAAAGCGGAATCTCAGGTTATAGTGGAGGTTCTGGTATAAGTGCTTACTCAGGTATAAGTGGATATTCTGGATATAGTGGAATTAGTGCATATTCCGGTAAAAGCGGTATCTCAGGTTATAGTGGAATTAGTGCATATTCCGGTAAAAGCGGTATCTCAGGTTATTCTGGTTATTCTGGTCATAGTGGAATTAGCGCATATTCTGGATACTCAGGTTATAGTGGTATAAGCGCTTACTCGGGATACTCAGGTTATAGCGGAATATCAGGTTATTCTGGTATCTCTGGATTTAGTGGAATTAGCGGATATTCAAGCCACTCAGGAATCTCAGGATATAGTGGTATAAGCGCATACTCAGGTTATTCTGGCTACTCAGGTATAAGTGGATATAGTGGAATTTCTGGTTATTCTGGTCATAGTGGTATAAGTGCTTACTCAGGAATCTCTGGATATAGTGGTTACTCAGGAATTAGTGCTTATTCAGGATATAGCGGTATAAGTGGTTACTCAGGAATTTCTGCTTACTCAGGTATAAGTGGATATTCTGGTTATTCTGGTATTAGTGCTTATTCAGGAATAAGTGGATATTCCGGTTATTCTGGTATTAGTGCTTACTCAGGTATTTCTGGATATTCTGGTAAAAGCGGAATATCAGGTATCAGTGGTATTTCTGGATATAGTGGTATTAGCGCTTATTCTGGATATAGTGGAATATCAGGTTACTCAGGAATTAGTGGATATAGCGGTATAAGTGGATATTCAGGTATCTCAGGATATAGTGGATATTCCGGTTATTCTGGTATTAGTGCTTACTCAGGTATAAGCGGTTATTCCGGATATTCTGGCATAAGTGCATACTCAGGTATTTCTGGATTTAGTGGAATTAGTGGATATTCAAGCCACTCAGGAATCTCAGGTTACTCAGGAATTAGTGCATATTCAGGTTATTCTGGTTATTCTGGAATTAGTGCTTACTCTGGATATAGTGGTTATTCTGGATATAGTGGAATTAGTGCTTACTCAGGTTATAGTGGTATAAGCGGATACTCTGGAATTAGCGCTTATAGTGGATATAGTGGAATTAGTGCTTACTCTGGTATCTCAGGATATTCTGGAATTAGCGGATATTCAAGCCACTCAGGAATCTCAGGTTATAGTGGAATTAGTGCATATTCAGGTAAAAGCGGAATCTCAGGTTATTCTGGAATTTCTGGTATTTCAGGTTATAGTGGTATTAGTGCATACTCTGGTTATTCCGGTTATAGTGGTATAAGTGGATATTCAGGTTATAGTGGTATAAGTGGATATTCAGGTTACTCAGGTTATAGTGGAATTAGTGCTTATAGTGGAATTTCAGGTTATTCCGGATACTCAGGTTATTCTGGTATTAGTGCTTATAGCGGATATAGCGGTATAAGTGGAATCTCAGGATATTCAGGTTATAGTGCTTATTCCGGATATAGCGGTATAAGTGGAATCTCAGGATATTCAGGTTATAGTGGTATAAGTGGATATAGTGGTTATTCCGGATATAGCGGAATTAGTGCTTATTCTGGAATCTCTGGTTATTCTGGTTATTCCGGATATAGCGGAATTAGTGCTTATTCTGGAATCTCTGGTTATTCCGGATATAGCGGAATTAGTGCTTATTCGGGTTATTCTAGTCATAGTGGTATAAGTGGATATAGTGGTTATTCTAGTATTAGTGGCTATTCAGGTATTTCTGGTTATAGTGGAATTTCTGCTTATTCTGGAATCTCAGGATATAGTGGTATAAGTGGTTACTCAGGTATATCTGCATATTCTGGAACTTCTGGTTATAGCGGTTTAGGAGGTGGAACTTATACTAATACATATGTCGCTAATCAAACATGGACTGTTACCCATAATTTAAATGCTACTGGAATTATTATTCAATGTTGGAGTGATGATGGTAGTCCAGTTGTTATAAATCCATACAGTATAACTTTTGATAGTGCAGATCAATGTACAATTGATTGGGGAACTGGAAATAGCGAAGGTGGTAGAGCATGTGTTATAGAATGTTTGTAAAAAATTTAAGATAATTATTTATTTTTTTAGAACATATTAAAAAGCGAAAGGATTGTTCTCTGTGAAAATTATATTAATTCATCCTCCTCATCCAGATTCAATGGATGATAGACTTGATCCTCCTTTAGGTCTTCTTTACATAGCAGCAAGTCTGAATAAATCCAATTTTGATGTTGAAATTTTGGATTTATCCGGCGTTTTAACCTATGAAATACCTTACGCAGATGTTTATGGAATTACAGCTTATATATCTACTTTAAAAATAGTTGAAGATATTTCAGAAAAATGTAGAAAAATAAATCCTTATTGTAAAATAATTATTGGTGGTGCTCATGCTACAAGTAGACCAAATGATTTTCCTTATGCAGATCATATAGTTATTGGACCTGGTGAAAATGCAATAATTTCAATATTAACAAAATATAATGTTCCCAGAATAGTATCAGAAGAAGTCTTAAATCCTCTTATAAATTTACCTGCTTATCATTTAATAGATATAAATTCTTATACTAGAAAAATTGATGGTCAAAAATCTATTCCTTATTTAACAACACGTGGTTGCCCATTTTACTGTTCGTTCTGCGGCCTCTCGAAAATGCATAAATTAGCAAAACTATCAATGAGTTCACCAGAAACTGTATATAAACATTTATCAATAATAAAAAATAATTATGGAATAAGTAGTATTAACTTTCAAGATGATATATTTACTCTTAATAAAAAAAGGTTGTTTAAAATATTAGAATTAATCAAACCATTAAATTTAAAATTTAGATGTATGGGAAGAGCAGGATATGATAATGAAAAAGTTTATGAAAAATTAGCAGAAGCAGGATGTATTCAAATATCATTTGGTGCTGAAAGCGGTAGTCAATATATACTTGATAGAATGAATAAACAAGCTAAAGTTAAAGATAATTATAATGTCATTCAATGGGCTAAGAAATATGGAATAACTTCAAGAGCATTTTTTATTATTGGATTTCCAGGTGAAACAAAAGATACTTTAGATGAAACAAAAAAATTTATAGAAGAAGCAGACCCAGATCAAATTTTTGCTTCAAATTTTGTTCCATATCCTGGAACAGATGTTGGAGAAAATCCAGATAAATATGGAATAACTAATATGTCTAATAACTATGATGATTATTATCAAGTATCAGAAGATGGAACAGGAGGAATAACAATAGATACTAAATGGTTATCAAAAAATGAGTTTAGAGAATTAGAAATAAAATTTAGAAATTGGTTAAAGAAAAGACCAATGAGAGGATATATGCAAGATTACGAAAAAAAGATTAGAAGTAATGGAATATCTAAATTGATAGCTGAAAAAAAGATTGTAAGTTGTAATAATGAAATAAGTGGTTCTAGTGGAACATCTGGACAAAATCAATTCATACATTCATTAGAAAAGAAGAATTGGAAAGAAACAAGAAGGAGACATTCATTAAGAAAGGGTTATGTTTAAAATGACTGGTGAATCTTTTATAAAATTAATGGAAAGTTGTGGATTTGTTGATATTTCAGAAATATATAGTGATGGATTTGATGGAACATTACCTCCATATTCTATAGCTAGACCATTTCAAAAAGAAATAGTAAGATATTATGGAGTATCTGCATTAATTCCAAATCTAAATACAAGCGGTGATTTTTCAGTACCAAATCCAGTAATTATACATTTTACTAAGTTAAAAGAAATCAATCAATAAGAAAGGAATAAGAAAGGAATAAAAAATGAAATTAAGTATTGTTATACCAACAATGTCAACAAGTTTATTAATAGATTGTGTCAATTCAATAATTAAATATACTGATTTATGGGATATAGAAATAATTGTTGTAGCAAATGGTGCTAAATTAGATTTAAAGAAATATATTAGAGAATTACAAAAACAAAAAATACCAATAAGATGTACATGGCATGAAAAAGCTTTAGGAGCAGTTCCGGCTCTTAATGTTGGTATTAAAAAAGCTAAAGGTGAATACATCATGTTATTAAATGATGATTGTCAAATTTTAGAATCAAAAAAGAATTATTGGGTTGAAGAATTAATGAAGCCATTTAGTGATCCAGAAGTTGCTGTAACTGGACCTTTTAAAATGACTCCGGTATTAGGTGGTAATGATTTAATATTTGACCAGGATAAAAAAGATTATGGTTTTATTGTATTCTTTTGTGCTATAATTCCAAGAAGAATCTTTAAAGAAATAGGACTATTAGATGAAGAATTAAGATGTGGTGTTGATGTTGATTTTTGTATGAAAGTAAAGGAAAAAGGTTATAAGATAAAACAAGTTCCAGAAGAAACATTAAAACAAGAAGGACCTTTAGCAGTTGGAAGTTTTCCATTTTATCATAAAGGAGAGGGAACTGTTCATGATTTTTATGGAGAAACATGGGATAACATTCTAAAATTTGATGCTGTTACTTTAAATAATAGATATGGAATTAAGAAAGAATCAATAGCAGATATAATAAAAGAAGGATATAATATTGTAAAGGATGCAAAGAATAATAAACCAGATAAACCAGATAAACCAGAGATATCTATAACAATTACTGCTTATGGAGATAATTTAGATTATTTACAAAAATGTATTGATAGTATTAAAAAATATACAGATTTATCAAATATTGAGTTATTAGTTATTGCTAATGGATGTGATAAAAAATATCGTAATTATTTATTAGACTCAAACATAAAATATATATGGTATGATAATCCATTGGGTGCTACTTCAGCAATTAATGAAAGTATTAATCATTCTTATGGTTGTTATATTATTATTCTAAATCAAGATGTTGAAATTTTAGGAAAAGAATGGTTACCAATGTTATTGGAACCTTTTTCAGATCCAAAAGTTGGAATTACTGGACCTTTAAAACTTCCTGTTCATAATTTAGATTGTGAATTTATCCAATTTTTCTGCGCTGCAATTAAAATAGAGTTAGTTAATGATATAGGATTATTAGATACTAAATTTAATCCAGGTGGTTTTGAAGACATTGATTATTCAATTCGAGCATTAGATACTGGTTGGTCTATATCTCAAGTTCCTTTAAATACTAATCTAATATATGGAAAAAATAAGGTTGGTTGGGAAGGTGGTTTTCCAATATATCATGCTGAGCATCATAGTGAATGGATGCAAGATGATACTTATAATAGAAACAAAGAATATTTGTTTAATAAACATCCAAATCATATAATAGAAGAAGATAAAATTAAAGATATTGTTATTCCATCTTGGCCAACTGCTCAGAAGAAATATGAATTAATGATGGTTCAAGAATTTTTAAAAGGTTATAAAATTAAAAAGGTTCTTGAAGTTGGAACTTATCGTGGTGGAACTGCTATGTTATGGGCGCATATGGTTAAACCAAATAATGGAAAAGTATATTGCACAGATTTAAAATTTGATTGGGGTTCATTTCAAGATCATGGATATGTAGGAACTGACAACAAAAATTATAGAAGACAAGTTTATAATGATTCTGAATATGAAAAATATATTACTGAATTACAAGGTGATAGTCATGATCCAGACTTTATAAATTATGTAAAGGATACAGTTGGAAAAGTTGATATAATGTTTATAGATGGTGATCATTCATATATTGGAGTTAAGTCTGATTTTATTAATTTCAGTGAACTTGTTAATGATGGAGGTTATGTAATATTTCATGATATAATTGATTCTGAATATCACAGATCTTCTGGTTGTAATGTAGCTACTTTTTGGAATGAAATCAAGGATGAATTTTTATCATGGCAATTTATTGATTCAAACGAATATCCTGGTTGTCCATCAAAAAGTATGGGAATTGGAGTCTTACAAATAACAGGAGGAGAAAGGAAAATAGATATGGATGGTTATGATAAAGAAACAGAAGTAGACGATTTAGAACAAGTACCAGACAATAAAGTAACTGCATATATATCTACAAAAGATAGATATCATACTACATTACCTATGGCTATAATGAGTATTTTAAATCAAACTAAAACACCAGATGAATTTATATTAATTGATGATGGTCAACAAATAGATTTAAGGAATGATCCCACATATTTATATATGTTTGCAATGTTGGATGAAAAAAATATAAGTTGGAGAGTTTTATTTGGAAAAAGAATTGGACAAGTTGCAAACCATCAGATATTATTAGGTGAAGCAAAACATTCAATTTTGTGGAGACTAGATGATGATAACTTTGCGGAATCAAATGTTTTAGAAACATTATATAATAAATTAATTTCTAATGACAAAATTGGTGCTGTAGCAAGTACAAGTTTAGTTCCTGGTGAGATATCAAATGAAAGAGATACATCTGGATTAATAAAAGACATTTTTGATAAAGCAAATCCTCAATGGTCTAAATTTAATGGAGAAAAAGAAGTTGAGCATTTGCATAATTCATTCTTATTTAAAAAAGCTGCCGCTGTTCATGGATATATGGATAATTTAAGTCCAGTTGGTCATAGAGAAGAAACAATGTTTACACATCAAATGTTTCGTAATGATTGGAAATTAATTGTAATTGGTGATATAGTTACATGGCATTTAAGACAACCTTCTGGTGGTATCAGATCAAATAATTCAAATCAAAAAATGTGGGAAGACGATGAAAAAATATTTATAAAGTGGTTAAATAATGAAGATATAGATAACCTTCTAGAAGATAATAGTGATGAATTTATTGCTGTATTAGATTCAGGATTAGGAGATCATATTGAATTTTTAAAAATACTTCCAGAAATTAAAAAGAAATATGAAGACAAAAAAATTATATTGGCTACATGTTTCCCAGATGTATTTAAAAATGAAGAGATTGAACAAATAAGTATTGCAGAAGCAAAGACAAGACTTGGTAATATAGATAAATATAACATTTATAAATTTATGGTTGAACGTGATTGGAAAAAATCAATATTGAAAGCATATGAAAGGATGTATCTATGAACAAAGACAAAGAAGAAAAGGTTGGAAATTTAGGTCAACCTGGTCAACCTGGTGAAGTTGGCAAACCATTTCAATCTAATTCTATAACTTCAAGAACAAAAGAATTATTAAATAACATTACAAAGAATAGTAATGATTTATATAGTATTCTTAATTTTCTTGGTGGTGATCCCATTCCAGGAATTTCTGGTTATCAACCACCTGAAGATAATATTTTTTTAAACATAGAAAATACAATTATTGAATGCTATATTCAAAATCAAATAATAAATAATGTTAAGAAAGCAATAGGAATAAAGGAACCAATAAAATGATGATTATAAGTCCTTATAGTAGAAAGTTAAGAAATGGAAATCCAATAAATCCAAAAGATTATCCTTATTGGAATGAATTAGTTAAAAAAATTAAAGAAGAAATACCACAACAAACTATAATTCAAATTGGAATGACTGGAGAAACAATAATTCCAGAATGTAATTCACATTTATTTGATATGAAATATGATGATATTATATCATTATTAAAAAGATGTAATACATGGATAGCAGTTGATAATTTCTTTCCTCATTTAGCATCTTATTATGACATAAAAGGTATAGCTTTATTTGGACAATCTGATCCTAGAATATTTGGTTGTGATAATAACATAAATTTATTAAAGCATAGAAAATATGTTAGACACAATCAATTTGATATTTATGAAAATTCAAAAAATATTAAACAATCTTTTATAGAACCAAAAGATGTAATGATAAGATTAAACTTAGTGCTTAAAAATATAAATGATCTAGGAGGTAATTCAGAACAAAATAATGATATGGATTGAATAATAAATTTAAAAGAGGATCATAAACTATGAATACAATTGATTTAAATTCAGAAAAAACATTAACATATAAGGTTAATGAAATTGATATTGCAGAAAAAGCTAATTTAATTTTAACCTTTCCAAATGATATAGTTTATAGATTTGAAGCAGAAATAAAAAAAGAATTAAATGAGATACATGTAAATATACCAATTTTAAAAAATATAATACAAAAAGAAATGGAAGTTAATAGTTATCTAGAAGTTTGGGAAAAAGATAGATTTTATAAAATTGGACATGATACAATTTTATTTACTATTGGTCAACCAGTTGATATTAAATTTGAAGGAGAAAATAAAAATATAGAAGCAACTCTCATAAATAGGAATGAAGTTGATATTAATGCTATTTCAATAATAACTAAAAAAGTAAATTATAAAAAAGGAAATTAAAAATGATATTAATAGATATAAATAAAGAAAAAGAATTAAAATATAATATTCCAAATATATTATTAGTTAAATCCGCTTGGTTAATTATTCTTTTTGAAGATAATATTGAAAGAAGATATGAAGGTATAATAAACAAAAAAAATAGTAAAGAAGGAATTGTTGTTAAACTTCCAATTTTTAAAAATTTTATGAATCATGATGATATCAATATATGTTTTTTAGAAATAGAAGATGTAAATGGAACATTCTACCGAGCTGCAGAAGATTCAATTTTATTTCAAAATGTCCCTCTTGTTGAATTAAAATTTCATGAAACTGAAAAAATAGGAGATGTCTCTTTAAAACCGGAAATAGTGTCTAGAAAAACAACTGTAACTAAAAAAGTTTCATATAAAAAAAATAATAAACCGCCTAAAAGAACAGAAATATTAAATATTCAAATATAGGTAATATCCAGGGATTAATAAATAACATAATAATCCCTGGATATTATCCGTTAGCTTTCTGGAAAACAATCTTGTATTAATTTTATATATTCTAATTTTTCTTCTAATTTTTCTGTACTAAGCCATTTTGAGTAAGCACCAGTTGTAACAAGACATCTTAATTCTATTCTTTCTGAAGATAAATCAGGAAAAACATTACAATAATTACATATTGAATCAAAAGAATTTTCTTCTAGTGCTTTATATTTAGCAAACCCGCATATAAAACAACCAGTTCGTTTAACTCGAATCAATGAATAAAACTGTTTATCGTTTAGAGTATATTTAATATCATTGAAAGATATAATTCTATTGTTGGATAAACATACCTTTTCGATATATTTAAATATTTCAGTTTCTGTTTTAAATATATCTTTCTCTTCAACTTCTTTCCACATTGCTACATGAAACTCTTTTAATAATGCTATAAAATCTTTATCATTCATGTTAACTCCTTTTTAATTTTCTGGAAAACAATCTTGGATTAATCTTGCATACTTAACTCTTGTCCTTTTAGTTTGAGCATTATACCATTTTGAATAAATAGTTCCATTAACTTCACATTTAGCATTATCATCATCTACAACAAATTCAGGGAAAACATTACAATAATCACATTTCGTTTCATTAACATGTAAAGTAGATGAAATTATTCTTTTATATTCACCATAACCACATATAAAACAATCAAAAGATAAAGCAGTATTCAATGCCCACAATTGTTTTTTAGTTAGTTTCCCTACAATATTGTTAAAATTTATAGTTATATTTCTACTACTTCCATCCAATAAACTTCTAATAAAAGAAATTGTTTTAGTTGTGCGTTTATCTATATCTTTTTTCTCAACTTCTTTCCACATTGTAATATGTAATTCCTTTAATAATGATATAAAGTCTTTACGTTTCATTGTGTATCCTTTCGATTTATTATTCTTATCGCAATCAAATATATAGTATAAAGAATAATAGCTGCGAAAAAGATACCAATAGTATAAATAAATACTGTAGTTCCAAATATTTTCCATTTGTCAAGAAAATAACTTAAAGAAGCTAAAGCATAAAATATAACCAATATTGAAACCCCAATAATCCATTTTTTGTTTCTTTTAAAAAAGTTTAACATTTTTAATCCCCCTTTATTTTTTGTAAAGAATTATAATTCTTACTTCATTAATTAATATATATAGAAATTTCATTGATAACTAATTTTTTTAGAACAAAAATAAAATTTAAAAACTTCCGATCTTCTAATTGATAGAGAACAAATTAAAAAGAAGTTTACCTATAAATTCATCCAAATCTAATATCCGCCTAGAGAAAACGGATTTAAAATATACTACAATAAAATTAAATAATTATGTTAGGCGAATATTTGTCATTTTATATTTTCCTCTATTATAATAAGAAACAAATTAATAAAAAGGAGACTCCAAAATTATGCAAGGTTCTGTTTCAAATTTAGCAAAGATGGTTCTACAAGAAATAAATAAAGTTAAACAAGAAGAAACTCTTGATTCTTTAATTGAAGTTTTGGAGTCCGTTGTTGACCCTGATCCTGCAGAGTTATATTTAATAGAATCTCTATATCAATTAAAAGAAAAAATGGTTTTAGCAGAATCAAGATTAAATTCTTTTGTGTCTAATAAGAGAAAAACATTAGACGGTGATAAATTATTTGATTTATATAATAATAAAAATTCTTTTGGATCTAGTAAATTATTTAATGATTAAGAAAAATTATAAAAAAATAAGGATAAAAAAATATGGATGATGATAAGTTAGATCTTCTTAGTAAACATGATTTAATGATTTTAATGGATTCGTATAAGAATAATATCCAATTAAATACAACATTACTTGAACAACAAAAGCAATTAATGGTAATCAATGACCAGTTAATGGAGAAACAAACAAATCTTTGCACTTCAGTAGATAAATTAGTAGATAAATTAACTATTTGTTCAAAAACAATAAGCGATAATCAAATAAAATTAAGTGATGATATAATATTAGTTAATAAAGGTTTTGAAGTTTTAACAAAAAGTAATATAAGAAATACTGAAGATTTATCAAATTTATCAACTAATATAGAATTAAAACATTCCTCATTAATAAATAGATTTTATGTTTCTTTTGTAGGAATGACAACAATTGTTTTAGCTGTAGTTGCTTTAGCTATATCATATTCCGATAAAATACATAGTCTTTCTATTCTTGTTAAAGGTGTAATTCCCGGAGGTTAAAATAATATTATGAAAATTTGTATTTTAGGGGATAAATTATTTATAAATGAATTTAAAGATTTATCCCTTAAACTATCAAAAAGTAATATTGTTTCAGTTCCAATAATAGATTATTATAAAGATGAAAAAAATAAAACTTTGAAGGAGGATTACTACTCTGATATAAGAGAAAAAATCTTCAATTGTGATCTAATCATTCTAATTTATGAATCTAAAAAAGATCCTGCTTTTATTTTTACTTTTGGTATTATTTTTGCATCTAAAAAGAACTTTAAAATGGTTTCTATAGAAAAATTAAGAGATTTAATATATTCAAAAAAGGAGTAGTAAAGTATGGAAATGATTAATAATAAAATCTACACAATCTATATTATTTATGAAAATAAAAGTATAGAAAAATTAATTCATGAAAATATTAATAATATTGAAGTTAAAACATTCAATAGTGTAGATCAAATCATATATACAAATGAAGATGTTGATTTAATTATTATTAATTCAACTGATGTTACAGAAAAGATATTTAAAACAACAGATACAACTTATCTTTTATTAACAGATGACAATTTTGATAAATCTAATTTATTATTTCTAAATAAAAACAAGATAATATATGATATAATTAATAAATCAAATATTGATGAATTTATATTTATTAATCGAATAAAAGTATTATTAACATTACCTAAACTAAACAAAAAGTTTGACTCAGAAAGACATACTATTCAATCAAACATTTGGAAATTTTTAGATTATTCTAATTTATTTATTGTTATGTTAGATAAAAAATTAAATATAAAAATAGCAAATTATCACTTATCAAAAATATTGGGTTTTGAAGATGAAGATAAAATATGTAATTTAAATTGGTCTAAATTTTTAAAACCAAATGATATTGATTTAATAAAACATATTCATTCTGAAATACTATTAGGAAGTAAATTATATAATGAATTTACAAATGATATAATTGATAAAGATAATAAATTAATTACTGTAAAATGGTTTAATGTTTTAATTAATCATGGTTTTAATTGTACATTTTCTATTGGAATTCCTCTTACAAAAAAACCAACAATAGATGAAGATATAGATTCTATAAGAGCATATTTTAAAGATATACTAGAACAAGATAAAACAACAATAAATGCAATGAAAGAAATGACTTTGGAATATTCAAAGAAAATTATGAATAATAATATCAATATAAAAATATCTTAATTGGAGATAAAAATGCGTGAATCAAATAAAATAAAAATAATTGCAATGGAATTTGTTTTTAATTCAGATTCACCAAAAAAAGAAAAAATTAAAAAATTAGAAATTATAAAAGAATTAACTACATTCCAATGTATAGGATATATTCTTGATGGTAAGTTTTATAAGCTAAATGAACAAGGTGAATTAGAAATTCTTAAAAGATTTATTGAAGAAAAACAAAAGGTAGACGCTGAAGATGTAATTGGAGCCGGAACAGGTGCTTATGTTGGAAAAGCAGCTTTAGATCATGGATTACATAGAGTTGCTGGTTTAAGAGGAGAATTTCATAGTACACCAGATGGTAGAAAAATTAAAAAGGGAGGTTATTTGTTAGATCCTAAAAAAGGCGGAACTGGAGCTTCAAGAGCTGGTCAACAATTTGTTGACATTAGTAAAAATAAAGTTTATATAACAGGATACAATAAAAAAACTGCTGATATGAATAAAACAAAAGGTTTTTTAAATCCTTTGGCTAAATTAGATACAGATAAAAAAATACAAAAAGCACAACCTATGTATAAGTATCAACAATCAACTGGTTATAAAAAAGGTGGAAAATATGGTTTAGATAATAAAATTTCATCTAAACATTCAAAGACATTTCATATAGTTGCGCCAGAAGATTTTTACAATAAACATTTTGAGCCAGACATTGATGATATGGCTTTAATGACAAAAAAGAAATTAAAAGTATCTGGTTCTAGATTAGGAGCTACAGCTAAAGCATTAAAAAAATATGGTTTAAAGGGATTAAAAAGTAGTCCAAAAAGTAGACCAATAATTGGCGCAGCAACTTTAGCAGGAGGAGCTTATTTATCAAAAAAATTATCTGATCCATTACTAAAAAAATTAACAATTAAGAGATATGAAAAAATTGGTGTTGATTTTGATTATTTAAAAAGATTAGATAAACAAAATAAACAGAAACAAGCTCAAAGTTATTTATTAAAAAGAGGAATAAAAAGAAATTATAAAATATTATTAAAACTTACAAATGATTAAGAAAGGATTTTATAATGTCAGAAGTTGAATGTTCTTTTTGTAAACCAAAAAAGAAAGATTGGAGTGAAGAAGGATTTTATGGATATAGATGTCCTGAATGTCAAGGACCTACTGCATTTATCATAAGAAGTGAACATAAAGGAAACTTAAATGATAAAGAAAAAATAATTGTTGAAGAGTTATGTGAAAAACACTATCCAGATTTAGAAATAAAATGGATCTCAGATAAAAGAAAAAATATGTTACATTGGTATGATTTTCTAATCCCCAAATAAAAAAATTAACAATACTTCTAAATAAAAAGAACAAAAATAAAA
>Ga0307928_10002373_pt1 | contig 14481 bp, 16 predicted proteins | sample AceLakmetagen232_FD_201815 | JGI IMG/M metagenome (GOLD analysis project Ga0307928, IMG submission 201815) | Saline water microbial communities from Ace Lake, Antarctica - #232 | ecosystem: Environmental > Aquatic > Non-marine Saline and Alkaline > Saline | place: Antarctica: Ace Lake... | reverse complement strand
CCTGGTGCGCCTGTAGCTCCTGGCGCGGGTGGTGCTCCTGGAGGAGCCCCTGCCGCAGACAAACCGTTGGCTGATGGGAAAGTTCCTCCGGAAATCCCGCCTGCTGCTCCTGAGGGAGTGACTTCGTCACCTATATAGGAGAACGTAATGGCTTGGCTGAAGGATTCTGATTTAAATAACGAGCATGTTCGAACTCTAGTTATTCATGCCCTGCAAGATAGCCTTGAAGTAATTAGGGATGACCTAGCAAATGGTGACCCTACTGCTACATACTTGATTGACGTAAAAACTTCTGTTGAAGAAGCTCTCCGCAGTCTCGGTGTAACTTCTGAGGCTTTTTAGTAAAAGGATAGATTTATGTTTAAGAAAACTGGAGACATCGTAAAACAAACGAGCGTTCATGACCCGGAAGCGGGGAAGACGACTGCTACCTGCCCTAAGTGCGGTGCAGCCATTCCGCTTGAAATGAAGCGGGTAGCCTACGTTGCTGGTGAAGCCAAGAATACGTCGTGCAAATCTTGCGGTCATCAATTTGAGGTCTAGTAAACGCCATGAGCAATAGCATGTGGAAGCAGCTTAGTGAGGAAAATTACCAGTCACTCTACAAGTGTGCAGCAGGACAGCACACCGTAGAGGTAGTAGACGAGTTCTTGACTCCTATGGTCATTGTGTCCAGTAAGGAACACAAGTCCGAGACGGAGCTGGAAACTCTGGGTATGTACTACGCAGACGATGCTTGCAAGTTTTACGACAATGATACGGGTGACGAAGTTGCCTCAGGAGACTTCAACGACCGTGTCATTGAGGCCCACCTAGAGGCTCAGGCCGAGTTTGACGGCAAAATTACCGTTGACCCCGACTCTGAAGGCACTGGTCCGGAAGCCACTTGTGAGGCCTGTGGTAAGAAATTTAGAACCAAATTCGACAAGGATGAAGCTTACTGCCCCGCCTGCTGGAAGAAAGGCAAGGGAGCTGAATAATGGCATTCATAAGACGAGGCTCTATCGTAACTGCTGAGCGAACAACTGTTGCCGAGTGGCGGAACATGATTGTGGCTGCTGACACGAAGCAGAATCCTTTAGAAGTGGAAGCTCTAAATGAATTTGAACTAGATAAGAACGGGTTCGTGTACGTCAGAATTCGGGCCGTAAGTTGTGTTGAGATGCACGGGCCGAATCAGAATGGAGACGCTTTTACAGCAGCGGGACTTGAAGCAGAACACCGTACCTTTATTCGTCGTGGAGTATTCATTAACCATGACTCGGAGAGCCCCGACAGGGCGATAGGTATCATTTTGGATTCGTCTTGGCACCCAAAAGAGGGGTTCGTGCAGCTGTTGCTGGCCATTGACAAAAACGAACCTATCGCAGCCAAAATAGCTAAAGGCGTAGCTAACACTTGGAGTATGGGTGCTATTGTTGAGAAGTGTGAGTGTTCGGTTCCTTCCTGTAAAAAGGTCGCACACACAGAGGAAGAATACTGCGACCACCTTGCCAACCATATGGGTGAAGAGATTGGTGGGCATAAAGTCTATGCAACGAACATTGGGTGTAACTACTACGAGGTCAGTAATGTGACTGTCCCTGCTGACCCGAACGCTTACACCCTCCAGGTGTTCGCGAACAAGAAGGACGGGAAGTGGGACGCATATAAAGCTTTGTCGGACAAGTACCTCAGGCAGGTTGAAGCAGCGACCAGGAAGGCTGAAACCGACGTGTTGCAGGACATCAAGGGTAAGCTGGCGAAGAACGTCAGTAAGCCTAAGACGCAGGAACAGATTTTAGGGAAGGTACGCCATACTCTTAAGGCTGTACGAGCTAAGCTCACGCCAAGAGAGAGCGTTTCCCTACACCGAAGAGTGGAGTCGGCACTAGCGGTCGGCCACCCTGCGGGAGAACCAACGAATAACAATTTAGAAATTAAAGTAGAGGGAATTATTATGAAGAAGCAGTTTACCATTAGGTACATCCCTGGTGACAATTTGAAGTCGTGTTACTTCATTGCCAGGAAAGGAAACCTTCAGGCTTCTATCAGTGCTGCTGCGGTTCTCGACAAGAAAGCGCAGACTAGCATCGTCGCTTCCGAGCGTCCGACCGTTAAGGCCCAGAAGCCCGCGACTCGGATTAAGGACGATTCCAAGCCGTCTCCGGACAACACGCTTGACGTGGGTAAGGAAGAGGCGCAGCCCGGCCCGAAGACCAATGTCGGTGATTCAGTCACCGAGATTAAGGACGACTCTAAGCCGTCCCCTGACAATAAGCACGAACTGGGTAAGGAGCCGAGCCAGCCGAGCGACGTCGTAAAGCGTTTCGCTCAGATGGTCGGAGCCAAGAACATCACCTTCAAGAAAGGCGCGAACGGGTCGTTCACGGCGCACCTCTCTGGTGGTTCTATCAGTCGTCTTTCTAGCTTGTGGAACACTACCCCTCGGGTAGTCAAGGCCCTGGCCAAGAAGCCCGTCCGGAAGAAGGCTAAGGTTGGCGGTGAGTCCCCGGTTTGGGCTCGCGAGCCCGCAAAGCCTATTGCTACCGACCCCAAAGAGAAGATGACTCGCTCTTGGGAAGATAAGGACAAGGAAGCCGCGAAGCCCGCTGGTTCGTCCGGTGGTGAGATTAAGAGCTACTTCCAGAAGCTGGACTCCAAGAACCTGTCACAGGGTGGCGGAGAAGCGTGGGCGCGTAAAGTCGCTGAGATGACCACGGTCGGCAAGAAGCTGACCACGGCTCTTAGTGCTACCGAAGCTAGTCTCGTTGCGGCTCAGAAGCAGCTGAAGGCGTTCAAGGTTGAGAATGACACCTTGAAGAAGTCTTTGGATGCGACCAAGCAGGCTGCTGTAGAAGAGAAGAAGGCCGTTATTGTCGGCAAGATTCTCGAATACATGGAGAAGGCTGGTGCTCTGCGTGTCGATGAGAACGCTCTCTTCGCGCACAAAGAGGCTGGACTGAACCACGAGGACGCGCAGGTTAAAGCTTACGCTGAGATGATTGAGCGCAAGAAGGCTGAGCTGAAAGAGCTTGGCCCTAAGGCCCTAGCGACCATGTACCAGAACTTTCAGGATTTTGTGCCGGGCATTAAAGCCCACGCTTCACGAAAAGACTTGAAGCTGCCCCGTCCGTCTCGGGACTCACAACCCTCCGCAGATGAGGACACCCTCGCTGCTAACTGGGACTAACGAATCTGACTTACAAGCTGTCGGGAAGAAAAGCTGAACCAGAACCGAAGAAGCTGCTCCCGGCTAAGACTATGCAGCATGACTGCCAAATTTATTCAGGAGGATAAAGTCCTATGGCAATGAACGTGGACTTCAAAGGAGTTGAAGCTGGTGGATTAACCAGTGTGACTTCTAGTGTAACGTTCGTAGCTGGTCGGGCCGTTCGGATGGGGGGTAGCGGTGTTACCACCCCGACCGCAGCGACTCGTGTCCTTGGGCTAATTAAAGAGCACATGATTTCTGGTGTGCTCGATGAAATCAATGGTCAGTATGGCATCTATGGTGCCCAGAAAGCCACTGTGCTCATCAACGGTGTCGCGACTGTTCAACAGTCCGCACTGCCCAATGGTACTAGCTACGGCGCGTACTTGGAGACTGCTACGTATGACGAGGGAGAAGTTATTTACTCCACCGTTTCTACGGGCGTCTTGACGAATGTAGACCCCGTCTCTTCGACGTCAGCTACAGTAAGAGATGGTCTGACTTCGTGTCGCGTGGGAATCGTACTTGCGGCTCCCACTAACCCGGCTGATGGCGACCCCATGCAGCTCACCGTAATGTGCGGCAACTGAGCTAGTCTCGGCGCGTATTACAATGAAAAGATGACAACGAATAAAAGAACAGCGACTCTAGCCAATAACCTTGTGGAGGAATATTATGTATAAGAGTGCCATGTCTTCGGACAAAAAGGACCTCATCCTCAACAAATTGGCGGAGATTAGTTCTGAGCTGAATCCCCAAGCCGGTATGAACAAGAAGGCCAGCACTTTGTCCACCGTGGACAAAGAGCGCATCGTTAATTCGTTGCTTGCTGACCCTACTGGCCGTGGATTCCGAAGAGTGGCTTATGCGATGACTGAGCCACTACGTAAACGCCTAGATTATTTAGGTATAGGGAGAAAATTGTTAGAAGTAGATTTGCTCCCGCAGGGTGGACTACGCTCTGCAAAAATTCGGCTATATGCTGGAAACTCTTCAAAAGACAGGAGACCTAATTATGGAACATCCTTCTGTACACGGAGACAATCAGCAGGAAAGATTGGACTCAGACGTACAATGGTTAGCAGGAATTATCGATAGCGAAGGAACAATAGGATACTATCAGGACCACGGTGCTTATATCGGGGTTTCAAATTGTGAAACACTCTTGATAGACCAAGTGCAAGCAATACTGAAGAAGTTAGGTATTCTATGTCGTTTACAGACCCGAAATAGAAATTTAAAATGGAAAATCAGCTACGTAATTCAAGTAACCTCTATTAAGAACTGTAAAAGTATCTTAAAAAAAATTACTCCATATCTGCAAGGAAAACAAGAAGTCGCAAAGACGGTTTATTCATTGTGTTTGCGTCGGCAGAAGAAGCATACGCAAAAGTATAGTAAACCGGAACTTCAGTTATTGCAGAAGGTTAAAGTTTTAAATAGTAAAGGAGTCCAAAATCCTCAACGACTGCATGCCGAACATGAGAATGAAAATTCTCTAAAGATACAGTCTGGTCTGTATGGAGACATGCAGAGCGCAGCAGAAATGACTGCGCCGACCTTGTCGTGGTTTGGCGGTATGGTAGACGGAGACGGATGTATTACTTTTGAAGCGAACCATAAAGGCTGGAGTCCGGCTTTTATTGTAACAAATTCAAATAAAGCATTAATTGAAAGTACAGTCCAACTTCTAAAGCAGCAAGAACTACCATATTATATTAAGACTAAGTTCCGAAAGAGCAAGAAGCATAAGGTTGCATACGACGTTAAAGTATCCGGCCTAAAAAGAATACAGAAAATTTTGAAAATCCTCTTTCCTTATCTTCGAGTTAAAAATCGTCAAGCCGCTTTAATACAAGAGTTCATAGGGAGTAGACAACAGAAACCAAAAAACGAAAAGTATGCTTCTAATGAATTAGCTTTGATTAAAAAAGTTAAAGCATTGAACTCTAGAGGTCAGTAACAAATAAGGTTGTTCCCGTTTACGACTTCGACTTTGGAGAGACCAAAGCCGTTAAGGTCTCAGCTCGTGGTAATCCCCCGATTGTTGAATCGTGGTCGGACCGTAAGGAAGTAGAGACGTTCGAGATTGCGACCGTTCGCAGTCTGAAGTATGCGGAAATTTCGATTCGGCGTTTCAACGCCCTAGACCGTGTGAAAAATAAGGCAGCGTTCGAGTTGAAGATTGCTGAGGATGACGAAATCTTCAGTGCTCTCAACACGGCTGCTGTCACCAACGTTGCACAGAACGTCAATGTCGCTACCGACGTCACCCGTGCTGCGATGGCGCAGGGTTTTGAGAAGATTGAAAAGAAGCGGTTGGTCGTGGGGAACATCCTCATGCACCCCCGTGGATTCCGTGGTATTCGTGGAACTTGGACGCAGGCTGACCTCGACCAGGTCAACATGCAGGCTCAATAGGGTCTGTTTAAATTCGACTAAATGCTGGAACAACTTCAAAAGATAGGAGCCCTTATTATGGGAAAGTCTTTTATACATGGAGTCAATCAGCAGGAAAGATTGGATTCTGACATTCATTGGTTGGCGGGAATTATTGATAGCGAAGGGTGCATTAGCGCACCCAAGAAACATTCAGTAGTTCTCACTATAGTAAACTGCAATATTGACCTTCTTGCCGAGGTTGGTAGCATTCTAAGGGAAAATGAACTCCCCTACGCTTTCTACTTTCACAAAGCTGTTGTAAAGGGTCATCGAGACAGTTTTACTATATGCACTAATCGGTATGTAGACAGCCTTAGGGCTTTACGGTTAGTTCAGCCGTTTCTTACTGGTAAACGAGAAGTTTGCCAGTTAGCGATGGAACTCAGCCAAAATCGCCTTGGAAAATGGGGGTGTCCTTTTACTAGTAAGGACAAAGAACTCATAAAAGCCATCGCGAATAAAAATGTACGGGGAATCCAAAATCCTCAACGACTTTACGTCGAACGGATTATTCCGAAGATAAAGTCTGGCCTGCATGGAGACATGCAGAGTACGGCAGAAATGACCGTACCTTCTCTAGCATGGTTAGGGGGGATGATTGATGGTGATGGATGTGTAAGCATGACGAAAGCGCAAGCCGGGTGGTGCCCACGTATTGTTATTGCAAATACGGATAAAATAATAATTCAGTGTATAACCAACATTCTTGCCATTCGTGAGCTTCCATACTACATCGGAGTAAAACATCGGCCTCCGCACAAATCTCTATATTCTTTAGAGATTAGTGGGATAAAGAGGTGCAATAAAGTTTTACCAATCATTACTCCTTACCTTCGTACTAAAAAAAGACAGGCAATACTAATGCAAAGATTTATAGATTCTCGGCTGAAGAAAGGTAGAGGACCTAGATTCACTACTAGCTCGGCAGAACATTATATGTGCGAGCGCATTAGAGGCCTTAATACTAGAGGAACGTAACAAATAGCTATTGGAGACCGGATGGTTCGCGTCTCTCTGGGGTGCCAAGATTTACGTGACGGACAGGCTAGACCAGTTCACCAGCTCAGACACTCCGGGCAGCGTGGCTGGCACCAACTCCATCTACATCATGTCGCTTCCGATGCAGCTGGGGAAAATGCCTATCCGGTATGATGTAGAGATTAAGCCGTTCGACTACCCTCCGGAACGGGCGGTCCTGTTCTCGATTTATGAGAACCTCGGCATCTACGTCTTTAACACGGCAGGCATCACCACCATCTCACTCACCTAAGGACAGGCGAGGCGAGACGCTGCTTAGCAGCTGACAGTTTGAGTGCAGTGGGGACCTCGCAACTAAGTGCGAGGTCCCCGCTTCCTCAACCGCTTGAAGTTGAACTGAAAATTACTGGAGGAATCATGGCGATTGTGCGAATAAAGAATACGGGAAAGATGAAGGGCGAGATAAGTTTCGTGTCTTTGAATATGTTCTTGGAGGGTCCGGATACTGAGTCGCTCGGGTACTCGAAGGCTTCATACTCACAGAAAGACATGGACGAGAACGTTGAAGTCCAGAACTACATCACCCGAAAGGCCATTGAGTTAGTGGCTGAGACTGAGGTCCGGAAAGTCATTGACGCTGCTGAAGTAGTGGCTGCGAAGCCTCCGACTATTGAGGACGCGATTGAAGACGACTCTCCGGCGACTGCTCACTTCCAGAAGCTACTGGACAAAGTGAAGCAGGGTATTAAAGATTTAGAGCAGGCGATGCAGGAGTCCGTAGACAGCCAAGCCGAACAGACCACTAAAGAACGGATGGCTAACCCGGCTCCGGCCCGCACGACCCCGCCCGCTGCAGACGTCGACCCTAAGGACCTTCCGGATACGGACGACATCGGACTCCCGATGAACCCCCCTCCCGGACTGAAGCCTCAGGTGCCGACCGTGACGTATCTCCGCCTCGACAAGCCAGACCGCCGCAAGTTCATCAAAGAGTGTTGGGACCTTACGATTCTCCGAGATGTCGCGCTGCACGAGCCGGACAAGAAGATTAAGCTCACTGCCCGCAAAAAGGTCAAGACCGCTGAACTAAAGGCTGCAGGCGCAGCCGCTTAAGGAATAACGAACATGGACAATAACGAGACACCAAAGCTGTCGTTGCGAGTATTCAGACGCTCCAGTAAGCACCTTGTGCTGCTGTGGCGTAAGTCTGAGGGAGTTGACCTCCTGAAGACCAAACTTTCTTTCCGCAACCTTAAGGCTGGGATACCGCCCATTTACTTGGAGCCCGGTGACTACATCCTTAATGAGGACACAGAGACCGCTAAAGACCTTGAAGCGCAGGCCGGACTGCAGAACGTCCATGTCAGTTCTGATACGGTCATCTGCTTGGTAAAAGAGCAGGAGGTCAGTCTAGACCCGAGTCAGGCCTACTACGTCAAAGTCGAGTACGGGGAAGGGGCTGAGAGCATCAAGCTCATGCCCGCTGGCGTACTCCCCGCGCATGAGGCTGAGGATAAAAAGAAGAACGTCCACATGATGGGCTGGCTTGACGAGAAGGGCGATTGGCGCAAGCTGAGCGCGGTCAAGTGCAAGGGCAACTTCTTCTTGGGTACGGTTCTTGTTGACCCAGACACGGGAGAGCCACTAGATATTTCTAAGCTTGGATTTGGAGGATAGTTAAGTTGGCAAAGACAATTCGCTGGAAGATTCCCGCAGACCTGGCTGACGTGGCGCATGATGTGCACGTATACAGGTCTATCGACGGGGAGAACGGTTCGTATACCCTTTCTACTTCAATCAGCGCAGGCGGTGGCAACACCGTTAGCACCTGGGCTGACGGGGGTGGGCAAGAGACGTACTTCTATTATGTAAAGTACGTACCGTCAGGTGGTGCGGAGTTAGACCGTATTCTAGCAGTGTTGGAGCCTGGGGTTACCGAGCAGAGACTGGCAGAGCAGATAGAAGGACACCTTCCCGAGATAGTCAAGGCCCGTATTGATTCTAACAAGCTGGACATTAGAAAGGCCATGGACAACGCCTTAGCGACTGTAAATGCTTATGGCACTCCTACCAGCTGGGGGTTCACCAACCTCCCTGCTCGTCTGGAGTCGGTGACCGTCCTTCTGGCGATGGTTCTATTATACGTGGAGAAGCAGCTGCAGATAGCTATTCGCGACTACACGTATGGTGCGACCGGAGTCAACTTCACAGTGGACAGGAACTCTAAGTTCTCATCCACGCTGCAGAACCTCACCAAATCTCTCAACGACCTCCTTAAATATTCAAAGCTCCCCGACATGGAAATAGCACCTATGGGTATTGGGACGAACGCATTGTCTACGCCCCAAGCTCGGGTGTTCTCCTTTTTGTTTAACTCTTAATGATAAAGTGCAGATTGTGTGGAGAAGAGAAAGTTCTGTCTGAGTTCTACAAGGATAAGAACAATAGGCTGGGACACCGTAGCGAGTGCAAGAAGTGCCACAACGCTAACAGCAAGAAGTGGTTTGTGCAACATCCAGGCCGTAATGCAGAACTTTCCAAAGCTTGGAGAGAAGTAGACCCAGACAGGGCCTACAAGAGCCAGAGACAGACCATGGCCAAGAAGCCGGAGCACTACAAAAAGATAGCGAAGGACTGGCGCGATAGTCACGTAGAGAAGCGCAAGAAGGACCTGCAGAAATGGATGGACGCCCATCCAAGGTACCGACAAGAATACCAAAAGGCAAATAAGGAGTACTTTGCAAAGTCCTCCGCTAACTATAGAGCTAGACTTGCGGGAGCTGCTGGGAGCTTTACTACAGAAGAATGGAAGGAAGTAAAGGCAAGGCATCATCATTGCTGTGTTCGTTGCGGTGTGGCGGAGCCTGACATTCTACTTTCACCTGACCATGTTGTTCCTCTCTGTAAGGGAGGTTCGAATTACATTGAGAACATCCAACCTTTATGTTGCAAAGTTAAAGGCAACTGCCAGTCTGCTAAGGGGGACAGAGACACAGATTACAGGTAGTAGCCGTACGAACCTAAAAATTAGAATGGAGAAATTATGGCAAAAGTGCTCATAACCGGAGGCACTGGTACACTCGGTAAGGCCCTGGCGAAGCGTCTCGCTCGCCAGTCCCTGGTAGAAAAGATTGTCCTCTTTAGCCGCAGTGAGGCCGAGCAGGTCAAGGCCAAGACTGAGATTGAGTTGGACATCGACAAGATAGAATTTTATACGGGCAGCATCACCAACAGAGACGCGCTGACTAACGTCATCCAGAAGTACGAAATAGACACTATTGCGCACACTGCGGCACTGAAACACGTGCCTATCTGTGAGCAGCAGCCGTCGGAAGCTTTTGAGACGAACGTGGCAGGGAGTAGGAACGTCCTGCAGGCAGCGAGCGAGAACGACGTTAGGCGGGTCGTGCTGGTCAGCACTGACAAGGCTTCAAGCCCGGGCAACGTGTACGGGCTTTCGAAGGCTCTGATGGAGCGTCTGATGTCGGAGTATGATGGCCTGCACGGACTGACCGTCAACGTCACTCGGTTCGGGAATTTGGTAGGCAGCAGAGGCTCGGTACTTGAACTATTCGCTCGGCAGATACGGACGAAGAACGTAATCACAGTAACAGACCTGAAGATGACTCGGTTCTTCATGCGCATCAGCCAGGCAGCTGAAGTAGTAGATTTTGCGATGTCGTGTCCGGAACACGGGTACGTTCTGGTCCCTAAGATGGGGGCGACAACGCTTCGTAATTTTGTAGACGCTATCTGTGAGTACTTGAACGCTCGCCCTGAAGTGAAGACCATTGGTCCTCGGTTGGGGGAGAAGCGACACGAGTCAGTGATTGTAGGGGACGAGCTGCTGAAAACAGTCTTGGTCCCCGAATTTCATGGCTTCGGCATAGGCTCTAAGCTAATTCAGGACGAGGATAAGCGCGTACTGAAAAAGCCTTATAGTTCAGAGACGTCAGGCATTATGGACACTGAAGAATTGGTGGGCATGATGCGTGAGTTGGGACCGAAAGAAGACATGATGAAGGTCTAGGAGAAGACATGAAACTGGAGCAACGAATACCCATCCTGATTCCTTGCCGTAACAACGTTGAGTACACTAAAAAGGCCGTGGCTTCGCTACTAAAGAACACGAACCCCAAGCTGTTCGAGTGTCTACTCATTGACAACGGGTCTACGGACGACACGCCTGCCTACTTAAAGCAGCTCGTGGAGCGTGACCCTGAGCATTTTAGAGTCATCACCATAGAGAAGAACCTGGGGTTTGGTGGCGGACTTAACCGAGGTCTGGACCTCCTTTCTTCGTTCAAGTGGGAGTACGGCGTCATTGCCAATAACGACCTGCTATTCACCCCTAACTGGCTAGAGCAGATGATGGAGTGCATGGCTCTCGTTCCCGACTCGGAGCAAGTAGGCATTGTCGGGCCAGTGTCGAACTTCGCAGGTGGGTGCCAAGGCGTCCCCGGCGAGTACCGAACGGTGGCTGACCTGGACAAGTTCTCAGAAGTGTTCCACGGTGCGCATAAAGGCCAGTACGTAGAGACGGGCGTGGTAGTTGGGCTGCTGATGCTGTTCCGGCGTAAGTTCGTCGATGAGGTGGGCTTCTTCGATGAACGGTTCTTCCCTGGTACTTGGGAGGAGAACGACCTGGAACTGCGTGGGGCTATCAAGGGCTGGAAGTATGTTGTGGACATGAGCACTTTCATTCACCACTATGGCTCTAAGACCTTGGCGGTGGAAGAAGCGTCTAAGGACCAGCGTAAGAATTTTTTGACGAACCGTAACCGCTTCCGCGAAAAGTGGTGCGGCGTAGAGAGCCCTTGGGAAGACGTATCTCGGGACAACTACGTTAAGCGGGGCATGGACCCAAAAGAGCATCTGATGGAAGACGGGCGGCAGCACAAGTGGGTTGTCGCGGCGTGCAGGGTCAAGGACGGGGCTCGGTACTTAGACCGGACGTTGACTCGCGTGTCTGAGTTCGCAGATGAGATAGTTATTCTGGTTGACCAGAAGACTACGGACAACACGGAAGAGATTTGCAAGAAGTTCCCTAAGGTCATCTCCTTGGAGAAAGAGACTCCGCATGACTACAATGAGGCCTGGAGCAGAAACTACGTGCTCCAGATGGCCTTCGAGCGTCATCCGGACTGGGTCTACTGCTTCGACGCTGATGAAGTAATCGAGAAGCGGGCTATTGAGCATAGGGAGGAATTGACGGACCCTGTTGACCCCGCGATATGTATGTGGGTGCAGCCCATCGTGCAGCTCTGGAACGGAGATAACACTAGGCGCATTGACGGCCTGTGGGGAAACTTCTACCAGGGGCGGATGTTCCGGATGATGCCTGGACAGGACATCAAGAACTCGAACAGCCTTATCCACTGTGGCTCAACTCCGTTCATACCCAGAGACAGACACGGGTTCTCTTACATCAAGATTATCCATTACGGGAACGTGGACTCGACCGTACGTGCTGGGAAGCATGAGTGGTACACAAAGACGGACACCGACAAGGACCTGAACATGATTCTCGGTGCCCACAAGGATTACTACTGGCAGCTGTACTACGGGGCTCCGAGACCTGACGAGCTGCAAGGGTTCAACAACCAGTGGAAGATTTTACCTGACGATAAGGAGTGGTCGCGACCCCCGTTCGGGTGCTTCTACGACAGAGACGCATATCGTCACGTACAGGACGAAAAAGGACTAGTACTCGTACCCTACGATGAGGAAGAGACTGTCTCATTGTGCATGCTTAACCACAATGAGGGAGCGTTCTTGTCCAGGGCTATCTGCAGCGCACGGCCCTACATCAACGAACTTATCGTAGTTGACACTGGCTCTACGGATGGGTCGGACTCCATGGCCGAGCAGTTTGGGGCCAAGGTGTATTCATTCGACTGGGTCAATGACTTCAGCGCGGCTCGCAACTTCTCGCTGTCGAAGTCAACATGTAAGTGGATTTTACGGATAGACCCTGACGAAGCGATTCCTCAGGAGACGGGGATGCGGATTCCCTCTCTCATTAAGGACCAGAAGGTAGACGGATTCGTCTTCCCTATTAAGAACTGGCTACAGGACCCATCAACACCGAACGCGCAGTGGGCTCTCAGCGAGACTTGCAGGCTCTACAGAAACAGGTACCCAGTAGTTAAGTACACAAACCCTGTCCACGAGGAGCTTGATGACTCACTGAAGGAGCTGGCGGACAAACGTATTGCTGACCTTGTGGCTCAGGGCATTCCAGATAAGGATGCTAAGGAGCAGGGCAAAATCATGGTGGCGAAGCTGCCACACATCATCGAGCACTATGGCTACCTGCGCGGTGAGGACTTTTTGGAGAAGAAGTTTTCGTATTACTACAAGCTGGGCAAGAAGCACATGGCTGACCGCCCGGGTGACCCAAGACCGTACTTTAACACGGCAGTTCATAAGTTCCATTGTGGAGATTACGAAGAGGCTCTCCTGCTCTACAAGAGAACATTGGAGTTAGACCCCGCAAACCATATGGCACTGAACGACATTGCGGTAATGTACGGCCTTGTGGTTGGTGATATTAGTACTGCTTTGCAGTACACAAAGAAAGCACTTGAAGCTATGAACGAAAGCACTAACCCCGTGCATAGAGAAAGAGTGCAGAAAAACATTCAGGAATTTAAGCTAAAATTACTGTCTAAAATGTTAAAAATATAAATGCCAAAGAAGAAATTTGATGACTCTAAGTTCGATAGCGTAACTCCCGAGTCTGCGTATTGGATAGGCTTCCTGGCAGCTGACGGCTGCGTAAGCACGTGTAAGGGTACGCATAGAGTCTCTTTGGGGTTGCAGCTTGCAGACGAAGACCACTTGGAGCAGTTTAGGCAGTTTTTAAGCTCGTCCAATTCAATCAGATTGCGGCCCGACATCAACCGCTGCTCTATTTCTGTTGCTTCCCGGCACATGGCAGAGAGGCTAAAGGCTTACGGCGTGTGCCCTAGAAAGTCTAAATCGCTCAAAGCGCACTACAGTTTGGTGGAAGACAGGGACTTTTGGAGGGGAATAGTTGACGGAGACGGACACTTGCGGGTGGACAAGAAAAACAGAATAATACTGGATGTGTGCGGGGCAAAGCAATGCATGCAGCAGTACTTAACTTTCTGCAAGAATGTCTACCCAACAAACGCCTCGGTCCGCAAACACTGTTCCATTTTCAAAGTTACCCTTTGCAGTAACGCTGCGTATGCTGTGATTAAGCGATTGTATCAGGACGCCATTACTGCTCTTGCACGGAAGAGAAGAATAGCGGAGCACATCATCGCGAACAAAGAGACGCTATGTCCTGGGTTCAGAAAACTTACTAGTCTCCAGGCGCAAACAATACGCAAAGAATGGAGACCTGGGTTGCTTAAAAAAATGACCGCACAGTATGCAGTCTGTTCTGCCACTATTTGGAATGTCGTAAATTACAAAACTTTCAAGAGGGTCTAATGGGAAATCGGGTCTACGACCTTGCTGGCGATATTACGCCTGAGACGCTGACAGTAGACTTGGTACCAGGGTTTCAAGACATGCAACTATCATTTAACGAATTGGAAGCAATCCGTGGGGACCAAGTGACGATAAACTTTGTCGTCACTCAAAACGGAACTGCGTTCAACTTGACTGGGTACTCTCTTAAGTACCAAGGCAAGTCAGCGTTCGGAGACACGACTTTTGTCTTCGACAAGACAGCAACCCTATCCGATGCCACAAAGGGTAAGGCAAGCGTCACGCTGTTAGGGACGGACCTGAACACCTCCTTGACAGAGAAAGAGACGATTCAGACGCAACTATCCATGTCGCTGAACGGTACGACCCAGACCGTGTTCCAGCGACCTATGATAGTGCACCCA
>Ga0307928_10002372_pt1 | contig 14481 bp, 20 predicted proteins | sample AceLakmetagen232_FD_201815 | JGI IMG/M metagenome (GOLD analysis project Ga0307928, IMG submission 201815) | Saline water microbial communities from Ace Lake, Antarctica - #232 | ecosystem: Environmental > Aquatic > Non-marine Saline and Alkaline > Saline | place: Antarctica: Ace Lake... | reverse complement strand
TTCTGGTTCAGCATTTTATCTATTCGTTCAATATGGAATTTTAGAAAAAACAGAAACTGGATATCAATTATCTAAAAAAGGAGCACGAGCACTTAGAGAATCATCAAGACTTTAATTTTATTGAGATAAATAGAATAAAGAGTATTTAATGAGAGTTTCCTTTGATTTTGATGAAACATTAGACCAAGAAGAAGTATGGCATTACGCCCTTGAGTTAATAGATCGTGGAATAGATGTGTGGATTGTTACAGCACGTTTAGATGACGATAATGTAAAAAAAGAGTATGGTACAGAAATTGGCGGCAGAATCCATATCCCATGGTATGCTGGTAATGATGCTCTTTATCAACAAGCCAAGGCAATGGGCATTCCGAAAGATCAGATAGTTTTTACTAATCTTATGGGTAAAGGTAAGTGGTTTAAAAAACACTCTAATTTTCTATGGCATCTTGATGATAGTCCTAAACAATTATTTGACATAAAATATGTGGCAAGTGTTCCAGCTATAAATGTATTAAATCCTCATTGGAAAGAAAAATGCGAAAAGCTTATTAAAGATAGTGATACTCATGGTTATGTTACAGAATGGGCTATTCCTGATTTAGCGCCATACGACTATAGTTATAAAGAATCTAATCGTGTAGTTAATCCCAAAGAACTGGCCGTTGGTTGGTTAGATGATCCAAATTTCCCTATAGGAGAAACTCCACCAGGGTTTTTAGAGAAATTAAAACAAATACAACCGATAGAACATCATAAAGGATCTCATATTTGTCCTTTTGGAGATGATGAGAAAAGTAGTACGATGTATGGGATATATGGAAATAAAAAGACTTATATTTTCCCTGGAATGTTATATCATTATATTACTGTCCATCATTATTTACCTCCCCAAGAATTTATTGATCTTGTAATGAGTGGAAAATTTCGAAACAAAAAACCTACACGAAAGTATGAATGGTCATAATAATCACTCATATATTTTTTTATCCCAAAAATTTTAGTTATATTAGTCAATATGGAAAAGTTACCAAATAATTTATTGAAGTGCAAACTTAGTTTTGACTTTGATGGAACAATAGAACATAAGCCTATTAAAGAATACGCGCGTAGTTTGATTGAAAAGGGACATGAAGTGTGGATAGTAACATCTAGGTTTGGTGATGATGAAAAATATAAAAGATTTTTTGCTACAACAATCAATGTTGATCTTACTAATAATGATTTATGGGATTTAGCAGCAGAAATCGGAATTCCAAAAGAACATATCCATTTTACTAATATGGCTGATAAATCTGAATTTCTTAAAAATAAAGGATTTCTTTGGCATATTGACGATGATTGGATAGAAAATAAGCAAATTCTAAAAATTTGTAAACCAACTAAATCAATTAGTTCATTTGGCAACCCTAACTGGGAAAGAAAATGTAATCGGCTAATTAAACTTGCTCAAACAACTGAAATTGAAAAAGAATTAAGAGCTAAATTTGCAAAAGATAGGGACTAAGGTCCCTTTCTTTTTGCGTCATTCTAGTTGGGATATATAAAATAAAACAACTAGTAATGGCAGAAATACCTGAAGTAACAGTTTATCCAGGTGGATGGAATACGCTTAAAGCATTTTCAGATTTTGATGAAATTGTAAGTGTTCCTTGGACTAGATATATAAAAGAAATAACTCCAAAATACCAAGCTGTTTTACATCATACAGTAAGTGGAGATGGAATTACAGGAGATTTATCTACGTGGGAAAAATGGAGGGCTGTCGCCACATGTTGTATTTTGGATAGAGATGGAACAATTAATCAATTATTTTCTTCAAAATATTGGGCTTATCACTTAAAGGCAGGTAATTCTACTTTAGATAAACAATCCATAGGTGTTGAATTAGATAACTGGGGTGGATTATATAAAGGTGATGGCAACCTTAAACAATTTGGAAAAAGACGCGATGGATCTCCAAATATGGTAAAAACTAAGGTTGGAAAATATTACGCAACGTATGGAAATTCAGTAAATTGTCCAGTAACACATTATCCAAATGGCTTCCGTGGATATGATTACTTTGAAAGTTATACTGTACCGCAACTGAGATCACTGGGAGAGCTTCTCTTGTTATGGAACCAACGATATGATATACCATTAGACTATCATGAAGATATGTGGGAGAGGTCCCAGAATGCCCTTAGCGGGACTCCGGGAATTTGGGCTCATGTATCATATAGATATCCAAAAGCAAAACAAGATGCTCATCCTCAACCAGAATTAATACAAATGTTAAAAACACTAAAATCAATAACTTAATAATGGAAGATAATTTAATAGGCAAAAAATTAATTGTTCTAGAAGACGAAGAAACTAATATTTTTCTCTTAAAAGCATTACTTGAAAGGGGTAGTGCTGATGCTATATTTTGTACTACTGTTGATGAATTTTTAGATATATACAAGGGAGATAAAGATATTGTATTACTTGATATAAAAGTTCCTGGATCTAGAGATGGAATTGATCTTCTAAAAGAAATAAAAACTTATGATCCAGATCAACCTGTGATCATGACAACTGCATATCCAGAAAAAGAAAAAGAATGTTGGGAACATGGATGCGATGAATTTATATCAAAACCAAATACATCAGCAGAACTTATCCCAAAAATTATGAAACTATTAAGCAATCTAAAACATAAAAGATGAGAGCACATTTTATAAATGAAGAACAAAAACAAGGGTCATTATATAGATCTACTGATCAAATATGGCTAATTATGCTTTTAGAATTAGAAGGTAAACCTTTGAAAGTTAAATCAGCGGGTAAATTTATTTCTTTATCAAGAGATACTGAATCAGGTGGACAAGATGATTTCGGAGGAAAGGAAATAGTTATTGAATTCGACGAAGAAAAAATATTTCAACAAAATGCAGAAGAGATAGGATATGATGGGGAATATTTTAACAATAATCCAGAAATTTGTTTATATGTGTCTGCTTATAAAAATGAAGAAGATTATTATAGTCAACTCAACATTTCAGGACCAGAAGAAGCTGAAGAAAATATGGAAATGACGTGGGATCAATATGTTGAAGATTATGCCCATGAAGAAGAAATAGTTTTAAGGGAACTTAAATTTGTTCCGGAATTAATTAATTTTGTTGATATTCTTAAACCAGCTAACCCAACATTAATAGAAATGTTAAAAGAATTTGATATTTCTTATAAAGCTCATAAAGGAATAGAAAAAAGAAAGAATGAAACATACTTCTGGGAGTAAATTTAAATGAATATTAAAAAATAATGGAATATAATGAACGAATTTCCTAAGATAAAGGATTGGATCAATGAAAATGATCAAAATGGAGTATCTGTTTTATTACCAGGCGGGTTTAAACCTATGACTGGGGCTCACCTGGAATTAATCAGAAGATACGCCGAAAATCCAATAGTAAAAGAAGTTAAAGTTATAGTTGGGCCAAAAGAAAGAAATGGTATCAACCAAGAACTTGGTACTAAAATAGCTAAAGAATTAACTAAACGGTTTACTAATGTGAAAGTTGAAAAATCAAAATACCCATCTCCTTTATTAACTGCTTATAAAGAAGTAGAAAATATGTTACCTGGAAAATATGCATTAGCTGCATCAGCAAAGGGCGACGATTATAAAAGAGTAATGGATTTTACAGCCCAGCATCAAGAAGGTGGTAAATATCATCCAGGGGTTCCAGAAGGAGTTACTATTGTAGAACTTCCAATAGACGTAGACCCAGCATTATTTCAAGGTGGACCACTTAAAGGAGAACCTATTTCAGCTTCTATATTAAGAAGAGCTATTTTAGATGGAGATTTTGATCAATTTGCTTCTGGATATCCAGAAAATGATATGGACCAAATCGAAGCAGTTTGGGATATGCTACAAGGTGTAGTTAATGAGTCATATAATATCGTTAGACCAAATTTAAGAAGTTAGAATAATTTTTATCAATAATAATCATATATTTAAAGTCATTAGAAACAATGGCTTTTTCTTTTGCTTTTATTTTGCTTTTATCTCTTTCATACAGATATGAATTTTTTATTTCAATAATAAGGTTTTTTGATGGAATATAGAAATCACTGTGATAAACTTTATTTTTCCCTTCAAATAAATATGGAACTGATGCCCCATTTTTTATATCGATTTTATCATAAAACTTTTCTAAGAAATCTAGTTCATACGATCCTTGGTATGTTAAATTTGTATCTCTGAAATTTTTAATTTTTAATCCAGATTGTATTCTTTTCTTGAATCCTTTATTAAATAGTTCAGTTGATTGTAATGTGCTTTCGACGTTATATCGTAACATCATTTCCTTTTTATATTCTTTAGATTGGACATAATAATCACATTGATATTTTGATTGAACAGTTTTTTTCATAGTTTCTTGAATTTCTTTAGACTGTAATGGGTAATCAACTTTATATTTTTTATTACATGCCTGCTTAGATTGAATATGTGCGTATATATTTTTGCATTTTATAGAACAACAATTTTTATAACCATATTTGATACTTTCAAATTTAGTTGGTTTTCCACAAATAACACACGATCCTTCTTTTTTTGTTTTTAACCACTTATCATAATAAATTCTTTTATCTTTATAGTGATATAACCCTATATGAACTGATAACGATTGGAGAGATTTAAATTTTAAATCACATTCTTCACATTTAAATAATTTTTTAGATTTTTTTTCCATAATGTCTATCTTTTTTGAATATATAAATAAAGTGGGACAGTTATTAGTCTATCTATAATTGTTTTATAATTGGGTTATAAAACTAACCACTTTATTTATATATTCAAAAATAATTTTATTTTATGATTGTTAAAAATAATATACAAAATAAACTAGACGAAGGAAGCATCACATCAGAAAAAAATCGTCATATGACTCATGCTGAAGATTTAGTAATTCTCTCAGGACCAGAAGGATTAAATTGGGTTCTTAAAATGATGATGGAGTTATATGACGACTTAAAAGGACATACCGATGAATCGGATATGAAACTTTCTGTAAAAATCGACGGGGCACCAGCAATTTTTGCTTATTCCGAATTTCCTACTCTTCCAAAGAATGGAATAGCGATGAAGGGACTATTTGCCAAAACCCCGAAGGTTTTTACTAACGACAAAGAAATAGATGAAGCTTTTGGAGATAGACCAGATCTAGGATATAAATTAAAGACATTCTTAAAATATTTACCGGAAATTGGAATTCCTAAAGGAGAAATCTGGCAAGGGGATTTCTTATTTGATGATAAATCATTACAAGAAACTGAAATTGAAGGTAAAAAATACTGGGCATTTCATCCTAACACTATTTATTATGTAGTTCCAAAAGAGTCTGAATTAGGAGAATTGATTAATAAAGCAGAAGTAGGGATAACTTGGCATACAAGATATACTGGCGCTGATCTACAAAGTGTTTCAGCTAATTATAATGCTGAAGCGAGTGAATTAAAAATGATTGATAAAATGTTAATGACTGATCCTTATGTGAAATCATTTGCAGGATTAGTTAATTTCACTGATGAAGAATCAAAATATGTAGAAGAAACATTAGAAGAACTTGGAGAATATGAACATGCTTTAGAAAATTCCGCAGAATATAAAAATATAGTAGCTAACAAAAATATAATTAGTTTACTTACTATTTTCCAAAATTCGTTAATCAAAGTAAATAAAACAATGGATGATCCAGATGGTTTTATTGGAGAATTTAAAGAATTCATTCAAAATAGATCTTTAAAGGAAGCTGATAAGAGAAAAACTGAAAAAGGAAAAGATGCAGTATTATCTAAATTTGCTGAGTTCATTGACGAAATAGATCAAAATAATAAAACTTGGTTTATCATGGTTCATATAATTACTGAGATTACCAAACTAAAAGAGATGTTTGTCAAGAAATTAAATAATGTTGGAAAATTCCAAACCTATTTAAAGATGAAAGAAGGCGGACTAAGAAGCACAAATCAAGAAGGATTTGCTGTTTCAGATATAAATGGCAATGTGGTAAAATTAGTTGACAGACAAGAATTCAGTTGGTCTAATTTCTCACCAGAAGTTCAAAAGGGATGGGAACCATCTTAGTTAAGACTTTGTTAAGCTGTTTTCAACTAATTCATACATAATAACTTAGAGGGGTAAAATTTTAACAAAACGTTAAAAAACTTTACCCCTTTATGAATATATAAACTATATTAAAAGATCTAAAGGTACCTAATAAGATTAATTATTAACAACAACTAAAATTCTAGAAAACTAAAAAACTAGAATCTTAAAAATTAAAATTTCTAAAAATTATGTCACAAGACACACAAAATTACGACGCTCTCTTTAGCCCACAAGTGGATATGGGAGAATCAAACAAAAAGTCCTACGATGATTACCAAGTAGGCGCCGACAAAGGCAAAGGTGGAGTTTATCAATCGATTATCCGATTTGTACCTTGGCACAAAAATCCAAACCAATCAATTCAAGAAAAATGGGTATCCTGGCTCGTAGATCCAGTAACTCAAAAGGGACGTTTCGTTGACTGCCCATCCAGCGTTGGAAAGCAATCATTGCTTCAAGACATGTATTGGAAGTTAAAGAAAAGTGAATCGATTCAAGAGCAAAAGAAAGCCGATGTATTTTCAAGGCGTCATAATTTTGCATCTTTGATTCAAATCATTAAAGATGATAACCAACCAGAATTGGAAGGTAAAATATTAGCTTATCGTTTTGGTAAAAAACTTTGGGAAAAAGTTAATTCAGAGATGAAGCCTGTTATAGGCGATCCGCACAATCCATTTGATCTATTAAATGGAAAAGTATTCTCTCTTCAAATTACAAAGGTTTCAGGATTTAACAACTATGATCAATCTAAATTTGTAGATAAAGTTATTCCTCTTTGTATTCCTGAAGAAAAAGATGGTAAAACCATCCTCGTTCCTATTACAGACCAAAGCGATAAAGCTGAGGTATTCAAGTATCTTCAAGACAATTCACCTGATTTAGGTAAATATGGTTTTAGAGAATGGGAACAAGATACTTATGATTATGTTAATGGTGTTATCACCGCTGTAACTGGACAAGCTCCAGCTCCAAATAATATGTCAGCAGTAAGTGAATCAATCCAACAAAGTAATCCAACACCTCAAACTGAGGCACCAAGTTCAGGTATTACTTCTACGGAAATTTCCCTAGATAATTTAAACACAGATCAGTCATCCTCAGAAATGCCATCCATTGATCTTCCAACTCTTCCTGATGTAGGAGGAATTTCCGGAGACATTGATGACGTATTAGCAGGACTATAAGAAATGTCAACTGATATGAATAATATATTTGGAGAGATGGGTTTCGACTCATCTCTCTATAATACATTGGATTCCCAACTAACGGTCCAAGAGTACCAAGAACGTCTTGTCACTTTACTACAACCTATTTTAGACCAAAGATTTGGTTCAGGACATCCAAAGGCAAGAATATTGCCCAAACATGGTCGTGTCAATTTCGCATGTCCTTATTGTGGTGACAGTATGAAAAGTGATTACGCTAAAAGGGGAAACTTCATATTAACAGGTAAACATAGAAATTTCTTTAAATGTCATAATTGTGGTGAGTTTAAACGAATTGATCGATTTTTCAAAGATTACAAAATAGAGTTAAAATTAGATGCCATCAACTATATGATGGACAATCTTGGTGACTTCACTACATACGAAGGAGCCAAATATGATATGTCTGTCTTATTAGATATGGATCACTTAGATGAGTACGCCATTGACCGACAGGAGCTCTTACGCTGCTTCGGGCTTGTGGAAGTCAAGGATTCTCCTGTTTGGTCATGGTTAACTAATAGAATGCAGTATAATAAGGACAAATTTCTCTATAGCCCGAACAAAAACTATCTACTTATCTTAAATTTAACTCAATCTGGAAAAATCTTAGGTGCCCAAAAACGAAAGTTCTCAGGAATTAATAGATTTGAAACCTATAAGTTATCAAAACTTTATGAGGCAATGAAAAAGCCTCTTGAAACAAGTGAAGAACAAACAGATTATTTGGATACGCTTTCAATGATATTTAATATTTGCTTGATAAACTTTAATAAATCAATCACATTATTTGAGGGTCCAATGGACGCATTCTTATTTAAGAATTCAATTGCAAATACTGGAGCCAACAAAGAATTACCGATTGAAATTCCAGTGCGTTACTGGTATGATTCTGACGAAACTGGAAAAAGGAAAGCGTTCCAACATATTGGACAAGGCGAAGAAGTATTTCTTTGGGATAAATTTATAAGAGATCTTGATTTACCATATCGAACAAAGCATGATTGGAATGATGTAGTTATATGGTTGAAGAAAAATAATATCACTCCGCCTCTTATAGATACTTATTTTTCTTCAGATCCTTTAGACGCTATTGATATATAATCTATATGAAACTAAAGACAAAAATAGTACATTCGTTTGATATTGAAACAAATGTCTTAGATGATTTTGATTTTTCATTTGATGTCCAAACAGTTGATATTAAAAAGAAATCAAAGATAATAGTAGAAAAAAAGAAATCTCGCAAAATTAAAAGTGATGCCTCCACAAGACTTTTTTAACATAAACCCTAATCCGGAGCCTGAAGAACAGAAAGAAACCTTGGATGAAAAATTTGCCAGGGAAAGATTAGAATGGTCCGGCAAAGTTGCTGAAATGTCAGTTCAAATGAAGAATGTTATGAAAGTAGCAGAACTTATGACAACTGTTTATACGGAACGTCAAAGGTGTGTTGAATATCATCATTATCTTATTTCTATTCTTATTAAACTTAATAGAGAATATAAACGCCAATATGATGAACGTTGGATTTTTTGGACTCATAATTCTAATATCAGATATCCAAATGAATCTCAAAAAGGAAATAAAATCCAAACAGAATTAGGAGTTCTTTTAGAAAAAAGAGAAGCCGTTGACAACCACGCTAAATTCATAGATAAAACTGTTTCAACTATAGACAATTTAATTTATGCGATACCAAAAAGAATTGAAATTGAACAAATAAGTAGAGGTAAATAATGTATTTAACATTTTTCTTTAAAAAAGCAAAGTCTAAGTATTATAAATCACTTGGGGAAGCTTGCCAGTCCGCGGCGGTTGGACATGAAATGGAAGAACTACATTTCGATAATGTAAGTTTAAAATCTAAAAAGGATGTCCAGAATTTAATTAAAGTTTTAAAAACAGTGGAAGCTGGATTTATTCCAACTGGGCCAGCTGTGGACACTATTGCTACCGAAAATTATTATAAAGAATTAATAAGGAGAACAGACTAATGGAACAAAAATATAAAATTATTAAAGAAACTACTAAATTTGCGTATGAACAAATAAAAGAAGCAGAAAACACTCTTATAGAAATGAGAGAAAAATGTGACCATCCCGAAACAGAATTATGTACATATTCAACAAGGCCTGGTCAATATTGGGATAATACAGAAATATGTTCAATTTGTGGAGAAGTAGTTAAATGGCCTTATGATGCTGGTACAATTATTACAGGAGAAATAGAGCAAGAACCTATAGGTGATTCAATTGATGATGTAATTCAAGAAAAATGTGAGGAGTTCAAAGAAGAAGTAGAGAAACCAGTACCACCTCCTAGCCAATTAATACAAGAAGGTAAAGATCCAGTACCTTATGCAAAAGATGATGAACTGGGTTGGCTTGCAAATAGAAATCATGGTTAACATAGGAATAGTAGGTTCTAGAAAATATACTAACAAAACTAAAGTAGAGGAGATAGTAGAATTATGTATGCAGAAATACGGCCAAGACAGAATCAGGGTAATCTCTGGAGGCGCCCTTGGCGCAGACACCCTTGGAAGGGAAGTAGCACTGGAAAAAGGGTTACAATACCTGGAGTACAACCCGGGACACACGGAGTGGAATTATTACAGCGGGAAACCAAAGGAGTGGTACGGAAAAAAATATAATGTTGGACTATTTTTCGAACGAAATACTTTTATTGCAGAAGATAGTCAAATTTTATTTGCGTTTATTCCAGAAGGACATCAATCAAATGGAACAATGGACACAGTAGGAAAGATTAAAAAAATGAATAAACCATGCTTTATAATCAATTAGAAATTGGAGATGATGTATATGATCCAGATATGGATGCATATGGAATAGTAAAAGAAATTTCAGATATTCATAATGTTTTTGTAGAATATAATGATGAAAGTGGTAGTGGATTATATTGTTTAGATCCAACATGTAAAGATTTCGATCCAAGTTTAAAACTAATTTAAAAAGTAAAAATGAGCGACAAAAAGTATGATATCATGATTCTCTCAGGAGGATTTGACCCAGTGCATAAAGGACATGTAAGAATGTTTAAAGCTGCAAAGAATCAAGCACATAAAGTAATTGTTGGAGCTAATTCAGATGCATGGTTAGTTCGTAAAAAAGGAAAGATTTTTATGAATTGGGCAGAACGAGCTGAGATATTAAAAGCCTTTAAATATGTAGATGAAGTTGTTTCATTTAATGATGAAGGTGGAGATGCAATGGATTTACTAACTAGAGTACAAAGATTATATCCCGAATGTAGTTTAGCATTTGGAAATGGAGGAGATAGAAACTCCGGGAATATTCCAGAAAAAGGATTTTGTAATGTTTATAAAATTGAATTATGCTTTAATGTAGGAGGAGGAAAAGTTCAAAGTAGCTCCACATTAGTATTAGATTCTGAAAAATAAATAAGAAAAATTGAAACTTAGAATAACTGAGGATAAACAGTTTTTAGCTGTTACTGATTGTACGATGAATGAAATCGAGCAACTGGAATATAGTTTCACAAAAAAGGTTGCTAACTATTTCATTATAAAGAAAAAGAAACCGACTTGGGATGGTGAAATTAGATTTGTTGATCGATATCAGCGAGTCCCTATAGGTTTGTGGAAAGAAGTTCAAGATTTATGTAAAAAATTCCACTTCCCTTTAGAAATAGAAGGAATAGAACATTTATTCGATAAGAATCATGATTTTACTGCATTTAATACTTGGGCAATAGAATATTTCGATGAATCAAAGATAACTCCAAGAGGTTATCAATTAGAAGGCGCTAATCGTATTCTAAAATTTAAAAATTGTACCGAAGAAATTTCTACGTCTGGTGGTAAAACACTTATAGCGTTTCTTATTTTTAAATATCTTTTTGATTTTAAAAAAATTAAGAAAATGTTATATGTTGTTCCTAATGTGAATCTTGTAACTCAATCAGAAGAAAAATTTTATGATTATGAAGCTGATTGTAATAAGAGACCAAATTGGAAATCAGCTTGCGCATTTGGTGGAGCTAGAGCAGATGATATAAGTAATATCGATATAGTATTTGGAACATACCAAACATTAACTAAAAAAGGTTTAGATTATTTTGGACAATTTGATGCAGTTTGTATTGATGAAACTCACCACGCAAAAGCAGCCTCAATTAAAGAGATTTTAGTAAAATGTCATAATGCTGAATATAAATTTGGTGTTACTGGAACTTTACCACCAGCTGGAGGATGTGATTCATTTACAATCCAATCATATTTAGGACCAAAAGTTTATACTATTGAATCTGCAGATTTAATAGCTGCAGGTAACGCTACACCAGTTCAAGTTATTGGAATAGAACTAAATTATCTTAGTAATGATGTTAAAAAGAAACTGTATGATCTTAGAAATGTTAAATCTGAAGATAAAGATGGAGCAGTTCTTTTAAAACTAGAAAAGGATGTGGCTAGAGAAACTAGGGCAAGATTAAGATATATTGTTGAAAAAATATCATCAACTACAAAAAATTCACTTGTGTTATTCTCAGATATTAAAAATGACTACGGAAGAAATATTTTTAATTGGATAAAAGAAAATACTGAAAAGAATGTTTATTATATTGACGGAGGAACTAAAAATGAAAACCGTGAATATTATAAAAAACAAATGGAAAGTCAAGAGAATACTATTATCATCGCTTCCGTTGGAACTTTTTCTGAAGGTATTGATATTCTTAATGTTCATAATATTTTTGTGGTGGAATCTTATAAAAGTATGTTTATTGCCCGTCAAGTTTTAGGTAGAGGCATGCGACTGCAAATAGCAAAGGACAAAGTAACAGTTATAGATTTCATAGATAATTATGAATATGGATCAGGATTTCAGAAAACTAATTATCTAATGCGTCATGGAAATGAAAGGGAAAAAATATACAAAGAAAATAGATTTCCTTATAAGCGATTTAAAGTTAAGCTTTCCTAGATTTACACTTATTTCCGTGATACTGTTTAAAATTTCCGGGATCAAATAATCTTTTACAATAAGAACACATAATTTTTTCTGGGTTTTTTCTATTTTTGGCTGCTATTCTCATGTTTATTAAAGTTTCATCCGATATAACTCTGCCTTTTAAAGAATTAGATGCCTTTACTGCTCTTTCTTTTAATTTTTTGTCAGCTATTTCTTTACCATATTTTTCTAACCAAATAGAATAATTAGATTTCCTAAACATTCCATTTTTTTCACCTGATGTTTTACCCTTCCTTTGTTTGCTCCATTTATCTTTTGTTTCTTTAGAATGTTTCATACCAAAGTTTGGACAGTCTTCTCCCGTTTTCCCATACATATAACTCCCAGAACCCTTTCTATTTTTACTCCATTTATCTTTTGTTTCTTTAGAATGTTTTTTTCCATACATCCCGTTTTTTTTTCCTGCAGTAGATTTACTTATTTTTTGTTTTGAACTATCACTATGAAATCCCCCATTCCAAGTTCCTCCTGTGGGGGAGATATTATACCCATTAGGAGACAATGTATTATATTTATTTATGTATTTTTCTTGTTTATTAAATGCTTCTTTTTTAGATTCACAAATTTCTAAAATTTCTTTCTTAAAATTTGATAAATCGTATTTACTAATAGCCCTTTTTATTAATGTGCCGCTCCCTAAATACTTATCATTTAAATCATTAGTTGAATGATCTCCTACATACTGTTTACCATTTATTGTATTAGTCGTGATATACACATAATAATTATGTTTAGACATATGTTTTATTTTATATATCTAAAAAATAGAATTTATTATTTGACAAGTTGTGGGACTATCTTTGCCGACAACCACTACTGCAACGAGCACAGGCTGGGAGCATCCATTTTTTTCTAGTTATCATGTCTTATTCCTTTATCTCCAATTAACATACTTAAAAAATAGGAAGTTCCGGAGCTTAAACCACCTAAAAGAAATGCATTTACTATATTATAATTAAACGTAAATAATTCTGTAAATCCATTTACACTAAATAAAAATACTCCTACCCAAAATCCTATACATAATGGACAATGGAAAAACTTATGCTTAGGACGTATCTTATTAAAAATACTTCCATTTGCAAGAATAAAAGTTAATCCATACGCACATAGTATAAAGTAGAATAATTCCATTCGATTTATTTTATATATTTGTGTTTGAATATATAAAATAAAATAAACCATTATGGGAAAAGTTAGTGATTATATAATAGAATTAGGAGAAACTTTCGAAGATTTATTATGGCACACCGGTGATTATGAATCAGCTAAACGTAATATGCAAGAACAATTATCAGAAGATGAATGGGAATTTTTTATAGCCCATGAAGATGTTATTCTTCAAAATTTAGAGTATGATCCCGAAAACCATACAGCCGGCATGCATGAAGATATCGAAACTACCGGTTCAGATCAAGAATCTTGGTTAGATGATTTTGAAAATATATTAAGACAAAAATTTAATATGTCAATAGAGGAAATTGATAAATTATCATCTCAGTTTGGTAAATCAATAGCTCAATATTTCGATGAAAAAGAATATCCAAATGTTGCAGCAGACGCAATTTATAAAGCATGGTCTGGATATGTAAATGAAGCTTCAGGTTTAAAAGGAGATCCATTAAGACCTTGGGGTGGGAGAAAAGCCCGAAATAAAATGGGTTATGGAAAAGGCAATAGAGCTAATTTTGATCCTGAAGATTCAATGGAACCTAGTCCAGAAGATTTAAATGGGGATGTAACAGTTGGTCAAGGTGAAAGACACCCGCATAAACGTATTGACTGGCCAAAAGAAATGACTGACGATACACACAGTGGAAATTTAGATGACGAGAATGATGATTTGTATATGGAAGAAATTCCTGGAGAATCTGAAGATGATTGGATTTATGGTGAAGAAAATCATGATGAAAGAATGGCATCTAGAAAAGAAATGTTAGCTAAACCTGCTCCAGTTGGAACCGGTGGAGTCGATAATGTTTTTGATGATGATGGTAAACGTAAAGTATTTAATAAAAACTATACTACTTCAGAATCTTTAGAAATGCCCTCTATTGGAGAATTCAAAGAGAATGCAGTTGTTGAAAGATATGAAGAAGGGCATCCTCAA
>Ga0307928_10002371_pt1 | contig 14483 bp, 20 predicted proteins | sample AceLakmetagen232_FD_201815 | JGI IMG/M metagenome (GOLD analysis project Ga0307928, IMG submission 201815) | Saline water microbial communities from Ace Lake, Antarctica - #232 | ecosystem: Environmental > Aquatic > Non-marine Saline and Alkaline > Saline | place: Antarctica: Ace Lake... | reverse complement strand
TTTAGTTACAGTAGCTACAGAATCTACATTTATTTTTAAATAATCTCCAATACTTAAAGAAGTATCCCATCCACTTAAATCCATTGCACTATTATCACTTGATTCTGACTGTTCAGATGATAAATTAGGTTTTATAGAAGCAGATGCCATTATAGTATCAGCAACTGTGGGAGGAAAATTACCAAAGGTATCTTTCCAAATATCTATTTCAATATCACCAGCTTGGTCTGCTGTTAATTCCCATCCAACTATAGTTCCTGCAAATGGAAGTCTAACCCAACTTTTTTCTCCAGTTGTAAGTGCTACTCCTCCACCATCTATTTCAAAAATAATATGTTTTTTCTTTAAATTAGAAGCACTTACTTCATTTGCTCCTCCATTGTCTAACTGAGTATCAGTATCTTGAGTATGGTCTAAAGAATTTGAATGTTTTTTATCCACCGCATCCTTAATATCCGCAACTGCAACTTCATTACCCCCACCTTCATCTAATTTTTGGTCAGTTCCTTGAGTATGTTTTTTATTTATAGTATCAGTTGTGTCTAAATTAGGAACATTACCTAATCCTACATCTGATTTAGATACGCTATGAGGATTACCACTTGAAACAACATCGTGGTCTCCATCCGTTACTTTATCAATTTCTGTTTTATTACTATGTTCATGTGCTTTAGTAACAGCATCATCGTAAGCTGTTTTTAATGCACTTGTAAGTGCCTGTTCAATCAAATCTAATGTTGTCTTATTAGCGTGAGTATGTTTATCAGTAACACAAGAATCGTATGCACTTTTTAAAGCAGTAGTAAAAGCTTCCTGAATATTATCTAAAATTGTTTTATTTGAATGAGTATGTTCATTTGTAACGCAAGAATCATAAGCGGTCTTTAATGCCGATGTAAATTCTTCTTCAATTAAATCAAGCGTAGCTTTATTTAAATGTTCATGCTTCTTAGTTACCGCATCGTCATAAGCAGTTTTTAGGGCTGTGGTTAGGGCTTGTTCAATTGCATCAAGAATTGCTTTATTAGCATGTGAATGACCTTTACTAAGAGTCCATGTGGATGTATCAAAACAATAATAATTATTTTCATCTTCTACATAAACTTGCCATCCCTCACTTGGAGTATCAAAATTCCAAGTAGAACTATAATACTCGGCTATGTCATTTTCATGACCATACCAAGCATTTCCTACAGAAACACCTGTAGCAACTATATACCTATCTCCTTTGGTTGGAGATAAAGGAGCTGAATTTAAATCCCTATCCTTTACAGGTGATTGCCAACTAAAATATTCTTCTACTAAAAGACGTTTCATTATTTATTTTTCCTTTTTATAATATTCATTAAGTTAGTTCTACCTTTAATTGGTCTGCACTTCCTCTACGAAAAATTAAATACACAGCAGGTAAACCTGAAACACTGGTATCTTTCCAGATAGCTATAAAATCATTAGCATTTAAAGTAGGTTCTGAATCTTGACTAAATACTTTAATTTTCAATTCTCCAGTTCCTAAATTTAAATGAGTATTGGTATGAGTATGTTTTTTAGTTATAGCATCTGCTACATCACTATCTGCTTTTACAGTAGATAATTTAACTGCATCTTCTTCAATAGTATCTAGTTTAGTTCCGTCAACAGAAATGTCTCTACCATCTATTCTTTTACCAGAAGCAATAGTTAAATTTTCTTTTATTTCTCCATTATCAATTAAATCAACAGTTTCTCCACTATTGACATAAGTTTCAAAATACATTTCATAATCTTCTCTTGAAGCCCAAGAACTTTCACCATCAGTAGATTCCCAAGCTTGTCCATTGGCATAAGGAAGGGAATCATCTCCACCTGTATAACCATATAAATCACCATCAGTTTTAAATACAATAGCATATTTTGTTCCAGAAACTACTGATGCAGGTGAGCTAAACTCTACTGTAGTTAATTTAGAATCTTCTTCAGATAAAGGTAAAGATGCTTCAGGTATAATATAACTAGCTAAAGCAGAACCTGTAGGTTTTCCAGTGCCTCCATCTACTGCTTTAATTTCAACTGTTAAATCTGCACTAGGTGCTCCATCAATCTTAAAATAAAATTTAACTTTATCAAGAGTGCCTGTTGCACCTGCTTGAAAAGTTTGAGCATATATATGGTTTCCGTCTATTTCTCCAAAAGCTAAATCTTCACCATGAAGAAGTTGCGATTGGTCTGAAGTCGCTCCAGTTGTTAATAATTTAGTATCAGTGTTTTGGTCATGTTTTTTACCTACTGCATCATCTATATTAGCTACAGATGAAGAAGGTTTATTTGTAATTCCACTCCAATCAATTTCAGAAACTGCTCCTATGTTATCATAATCAGATAATGCACCAGTAGCAGTAGCAATTTTCCAAACATATAATTGGTCATTATCTTTTGTAAAATACATATCACCTTCAGTCATACCTGCAACTGGCAAATCATTATAAGTATCTACAGAACCTTTATAATGTAAAGAGCCTTCTTTTAAAACGTAATCACGACTTTTTGTTAAAGGATTATATTTAAATTCATACAACGACATTTTTTTTCTCCTTAATTGTTATTAGGGTGATTGTGCCAATAATAATAATCTGATACTCTAGGTTGATGAGTAGAAAAGTTCCATAATTTAGTAGCAATGCTAGTTATTATTTTACTATACTTAACAGTTCCTTCAGATGCTTTTGCAATTCTGCTTACATATCCAACTCCAGTAGCACTGGTATATAAATAATATACAAAAGTTGCACCATCATCATATTGTTCTACAAATTCATAACCACTTATCGGTGAATAAAATTTTTGGTCAAACATATTATTTCTCCTTTGGTTTTATTGTTGTCTTTTTTAAAGTCCAAATTCCTTTTTTGTTCTTTCTCGCTTTTGATTTAACTGCACTCCAAGCTGTTTTTCTAGCAATAGTTTCTGCTAAATCTTTATCATAATCTTCAATGTAAGTTTTATAAACTGCATTAAAAGTTTTTATAAATAATCTAGCTACTGCTGGTGAAAGAGCTTTCCTTATATTAGGTGGAAGCTGTGCTGGTTTTTGATAAGGAGCTTGTTCTAATTTTGTAGACATATAATAATTTTCTTTTTCTATTCCTTTTTTATCATCATCAACTTCTTCATCGTCTACTAAATCTTGTTGTTTGATTTCAAAAGGAGTTTCATCTCCTTCTCCTTCCATATTTCTAATAACTGGAGGATAAAAAATAATAGCATTTCCATTACTTAACTCTTTTTCTTTTCTCTTTAATTCTGTTTCTAAATCAAAATCAACAGATTCTAAAGTAGTTTTATAACTAAGTAAACCCCTATCATAAAGTGAACGAATCATATCTTTAAATTCTTGAGTCCAAAATGCTTTTAAAGGAGTTCTTACTATTCTTACATTTTTTAGTTGTGAAAAATACTTGGGATGAATGTCTCTATTTTGTGCAACAATTTCTCTAATTAAATCCAACAACAATTTCTCTATATCAATAATTATGCTAGTTATTTTTTGGACTAAAGGCTTTGGATTTAAAACGGATTCTTTTCTAGTAGAACTAATTCCCTGAACTATATCTATTAACCCCAACCCTGCTAAAATGTCTCTATCAATTTCTTCATATATAACAGTAGTGAATATTTTTTGTAAATCAGGTAAAATATGTTCAGCTTGAGTATCTAAATCACCAACATAAGAAGGAGTTTTTCTTTCGGCTGTAGATTCTTTAGCTTCTTCTATTGTCTTTTTTAATTTTCCTGCTATATTCTCATAATCAGGTTGTTTGTATTTTGTTTTTGCAGGGTCTCCTTGTTTGAAAATAAATAAATACCAAATAAGTTCTTTTAAAATGTCATTAGAATTTTCTTTTATAGTTTTCTTTAATTGGTAATTAGCCCAAACTCCTCTTTTAATTAAAAAGGGAGTGGGAAGAGCTTGAGTCATTTTACAATCTTTTCTAAGAAAAAAATCTCCATCAATTTCCTCATTCTCCAAAAGGTATTCAAAATCCAAATCCTTAATATCGTCATTTTTAGATGTTATCTTAGCCGAATTCGCTACCCACAATTTCATAGGCAGTTTTAAAGTATCAAATTCATCCATTTCATATTTAGTAAGCATTAAACCTGAAGTAAAAGATTCTCTTACATAATCTTTAACAATAGAATTAAAACCAGTTGCTACATATTTTTTTAACTCTACATTAATAGAACTTAACCAACCATTTAAAATATCAGTTAATTTGTCATTATCAGTTTCAATTGTAAACTTAACTTCAGAAACTGCATCTACAGCAAAATCAACAATAGTAGAAACCAAGCCAGTAACATCATGATTAAGCATACCTTGACAAGCCTGAACTTTTCCTTCAAAGCTTGAAGGAGGAGTTAGGGTTACATTTTTGTTCATGTAATAAAGTAAAGCTTGTAAATATAATTGAGCCTGATTTGCTACACTCATTATTTACTCCTTCTATTTTTTGTTAAATTCATTTTCATTATATTTTTTACTTATATTTATAAAGTTGTAAAAGTTCCTTTATTTTCTGTTTCCATAATAGGACTATTAAAATTAGTCTCTTCTTTCCATTGCATTATTGCCATAACTTGCATTGCCTGATGTAAATGATTTGCCTCAGTAGAACCATATATAATTCTACTTCCAGATTGCATAGACTTCATAGCATTAAACTGTTTATCAAATTTAAAGTCTGTTGGGATTTCAAATCTATGATTGTAAAGTAATTTTATTAATCTCCTAATAGACCAATCATCAACTCTTTCATAAATTTTAACTTGGTCTCCTTTTTCTATTAAAATTTTTCCTTCATTATTTTTCTTAAAATCTACAGCTAATTTTTCATTAAAACTAACTCTATGAAAACTATTTCTTTTAGTTGCTTCTGGAAAAAGTTTACAAAGACCTCTATATACTTGCCTACCTCCGTCTTCAGTGGAATCAATTCCCACAAAATTAGGATTTAACTGGTCTATCAAATATTCATAAACTTCTAATTGCTCATCAGTCTCTAATCTATATAAGGTAATATTATAAGCATATACTAAAACATTATTTGGCTCTTTTTCTAGTTCGAAAATTACAACAATTTCAGATGGAGCAGTTCTACCCCAATCTCCAGCTATCCAAGTTCTAAAAGAATTTTTCCATTTATCTACTACTATAATATCTTTAAATCTATGAAAATCATCTTTATCAACTTCAAAATGTTTTATTTTTCTTTTTTTGTAAAGTCTATTATAACATTCTCTAACTCTTTCAATATCATATAAACCTTTAGCACTTTCAATCAACTCAGCCAAAATATGAACTCTATAACCAATAGTATCTTCACCATCAAAATCTTTTATAGCTTCATCTTTCATGTATTTATTCCAAGCAGGAGAAACATATTGAGGAAGATTAACTACCCAATTTTTTTTAGACAAATCAGTAAAAATTCTTCCAGCAGGGCTGGTAGTTTTGAAAGAAGTTATTCCTGCAAAGCGATAAATACATCCCAACTCTGAAATTGCTTGAGAACGTTTATTAGCTACTTCATCAGTTTCATATTGATGTTCGTCAATAGTAATTTTTTGAGCGTGATGATGCTCAAAATCTGCTCCTACTTTCTTTGAACTAAGATTCATTCCAACACCTGCTATTACATGTCCTGATGTTGTTTCTATTAAATAAGGACTTCTTTTCTGTCTTCTTAAAGTAAATAATTTAAAAAAAGGATGAGTCTCCATAATAGCAATATAAGGCTCAAGAAGATGTTCAACATGTGCTCTATCAAAAGAACTAAAAATATTTACCCAATTCTTAAAATGATGAACAGTATCAAAGAGCATGTCCATTAAAAGACCGCATAAAGATTTTCCGCTCTTCCTGCCAGTATAAAAATAACCACTACCTGCTCCCTTCAATAATCTAAAATTTTCTTCTTCAGAAAGTTTAGGATTATGTGCAAGTAAATATTCATACGAATGATAAGGGATTTGATAAAGTCTCGTATGAAAACTACTATGTTCACTAAAATCCTTTAAAGCATCTAAAGTAGGAATCTTCTCATTAAACAAAACCGCAGATAAAACATTAGGGTCATGCAAATAGGATATAGTTTCAAGTTCTTTTGGAGTTATTTTTTGTAAAATCATATAAATTATTTAATTACTTTTGTAATGAACTTAACTAAATAATTATACCCTACAGCTATTATAATTATACTCAATCCAATTAATAAGATTGTTTTTAACATTTTATCTAGTATCCTTTTCTTCTTTTTTATTCAAACAGATTGTCAAAGTTTCCACAATTTATTTTTATGTCTATAATCCAACCAATCTAAAACAGTAACAATAATACAGGGTATCGCAAATCCTATCATTATTCCTATCCAAATCATCTTATTCAAAGCCTCCTATAAATTGTTAATAAATACAAATTATTTTATACGCCACATTAAAAGAACGGACGGTATTGTTAGTATGTTCCAGTCTCGCCTTTAGGACAGTGCTTAAGTATCCTTACGATAATTCCTACCGCCAAGAACAAGGGTTAGTTACACTGGCAACATTTAAAAGAACAAGTCGGCTGGTAGAACTTTTCTGGTATTTTAATGGCTTTAGCTCTACTTACCTACGCCACAGCCGACATTATTTCAAATACTAATATCTACTAATTCATACAGAATTAGTATTAAAAGACTTAAATGAGTTTAGGTTTCTTTTGGAGGGGTTGACCCAGACTCAGAGGGATTCATTTTTTTCTCAGGTAAATAAATTTTATTATAAATACGGTCAATATAATCTACTGAACATCCAAAATACTGAGCTACCCTCTTTTTAGTTATAATACCTTTCTCAATATCTTCCATCATTTCTTTATTATATAAAACAGTGCCTCTAAAGCATTTAAAAGGAAAGGTTTCATAATCATCTACTTTTCTAACTAACAGTGCAAATTCTCCACAGCTAGGACATTTAAATGTAAAGCTTCCAGAATTCTCTTCAATGTGTTTTTGAAGCTTTAATTTCAACTTAGCCCAAAAATCCATCCAAGATTCACCCTTTGCCAAATTCAACCCCAACTCCTTCTTCAACGTCATAATCTGATTTAGATTATTATTAACTGAATCCATAACATATCTTGGAGCGAATTTATCATCTTTAACTAAATCTCCAATCTGCTTCTGATAACGCTCATGAATAATTTCCAAAACTACTAAATTCTTTAAATTTCTTAAATCACTAAAACTTTCAATATGATTAGAATCTTTATATTGCTGGAATAAATTACTAGCTTTAGGCTCTTCATCTAACGTAAGTCCAACCCACTCAACACTTTCTGTATTTTGACGAGCTTTTTTATTCTTTTTTTCAGCTCTTTTAGCTTCTCGCTTCTTAATAATAGCAATAAGCTCTTCATCAGTTTTATTCTTATACTGCTTTAGAGCTTTAAGTTGATTAATTTTCTTTAAATATTTGTCTTCCATACGGTTATACAATAAAAAAAAAGAGAAAGATTCAACTTTCTCCTATCTAATATATATAAAAATTTTATAACAATCCCTTATCTACCCTTTATTCAAGTATAACATATTATACCCCCAACTGTCAACCCCTAGCGTCTTTTATAACTCTTTGCTAATCATAGGGTTATAACTTCCTATAAAAATAAATAAATAATAATATCTTTTTGTATATATTTAGAGCAAATGGTGTTGCAGACCGCTTGGCTTACAGAGTTCCTTTCCTACGCCTAACTCCTTCTCCCCCTTCCACTTCCAGGTTTCAAAAGAAACCTCAAAAAAATAATAATAAAAATAGCTATATTATCATATCCTCATCCAAATAACAATAAGTATAACTTATTTCTCTAAATAGATAAAAATATCTACCTACGGAAATAATACTATCAAATATGTCAAGTCAGAATTGACATTTGAGTATTAAAATAAACTCTTATCAAACAACTGCAAAATAGGAATATACCCTAAAGGGTATAATAATAACATAACTAATATAACTAAGTTAGTTAGTTAGTTAGCTATAAGTTAGTTAGTTATAAGTTATAACTTAGTTATAACTAAACTACAATACATAATAAAATGAATAAATCTTAGCTAAATAATACCCCAATAAAAAGAAATGCTATTATTATTCATTATCGGGCATAATATCTGAACGGAGGGCATTTTACCGTTATTGTAGGCATTTAGGGGATTTGGGGGGTATTTGTTACCGTTATTTAGAGGTATTTCAACCGTTAGACGGATACAGTGGTAGGGTAAATTACCGTTTTTCTTCCGTTTGCTAAAATAAACCCTATACCCTTTATTTATTCTAACTCTATGCTAGACAATAAAAAGACTAGCCTTAACTGTATAGGTTAAGAGGTATCGAGGGGCTAAAATTGCGATATTTTTATTTTGAAAAATAGTCTGAAAATTTATTAATTACCGCCTAAGTAATTTTATTATTTTATCTTATAGGTTTTATTATCTCTTAGGTTTTATTTATTATTCTTATAAGTTTTGTTTAACCTTTATTATTATCTTATTTATTCTAGGATTATTATTTAAAGGTTTTATTCTATTGAGAATTTTTATTATTCTATTATAGCAATTGTTTTCTTTAGGTATTATTTATCCTGTAAATAAAAAAAGCCTTTAAGGGTTTTATTCCTTAAAGGCTAATTAGTCTTGCCAAGTTTTATTTATTCTTATTTTAAAATTTAACTAAGGTTAGGGCTTCCTTTCTTAATTGTTTTATTGTTTTATTATAATAAGATTGAGCAATTAGATTTTGAATTCTTGAAGTAGTAGAGGAGTATTGCTTTACTGATAAACCTTCTACATCTGAATAGATAATTGTATTATAAGATTTTACTGTATAGCCAAGGGCTTTATCATAATAGCCAATAGCTGAATTACCATTAAAAGATTGTTTACTTCTGATTGATTGCTTTATTGATTGATAGTTATTATACATTAGTTTTTCCTTTCTTTATTTTAGAATCAATCTTTTAATAAGGTATTTTCTTAAAGCCCTTTTAGTTGAGCCTTTGGAAGTGTCTACTATTAGTTGAGGGTATTTATAACCAGCCTCAATCACTGCATTATAAACTATACTTCCAAAGATGTAATTTTCTTTTAGATGATTTTCTAAATGGTTTTTATCTTTAGTGGTATCGCCTAGAGTTTCGCCTGATTGAGTTTTCATAGAGCAATACCAACAATCTCCATTAGAAGGTAAAGGAATTTTTTCTATTTTATCCAGTAAGTTTACATAAGTTTTAATTTGCTTTTTAATTTTAGCAATTGATTGATTGCTTTTTAATTCGCCAGTTTTGTATTTATCTTTTAGTAAATTAGAATTTACTATTTTATAATAAGGTGATACTTTTAAAGGTTTTAAAATTATGTTGTCGAAATAAGTAAAAATTCTTATAGGAGTATAATTTTTATCATATTGAATTAAACTCCAATGGTGATTTTTTTGGCTCAATCTTAAATTACTAGGTAAATATTTATTTATCCTTTCTTTGGTTGTAAGAGTTTTCCAACCGCCACTGTTTAAAATAAAATTTCCATTAGTTAAATAAGTAATGATGTTAGTTTTATGCAATCTTATAGCTTTATTACCATTGTTATAAATTATCTCAAAGGTGTTATTACCTATTTTTTTAGAAAATTTTATCCCCTCGATACCTTGTAAACTTTCTTTTTTTGTTAGCTTCATTTTTTTATACCTCCTTATTATTATCAACCTTAAAAGTAAAGCCCAATTCTTTAAAAGCATTAATTTGCTTTTCTGATAAAGTTTTTTGACCTGTAAGATTATAAATAGACTCTTTAAAATTTAAAGGATAAATTCTATCTAATCCATAAGTATTTTTAATTTTAACTTTTATTAGCCTATTTTCCATTTTTCCCTTTCTTTTAAAACAAGATAAATAATAGAATAATAAACCCTAGTAAATAACCTATAAATAATAATTTTAACATTTTATCTTTACCCTTTCTTTAAGTTAAAATAAATAATGGAAGGCTCGCCTTTAGTCCAGTTTTTAATTTCCTTTATTTTCTTAAATCCTGCCAATTTATAAAATTTTGATAAATAACCCTCAAAACAATTAAGGTTATTTCCCAATTTTTTGGCTTTATTTATTAACAGTTTACCTCTTCCTTTAGGTATAGAAAATAAGTTTATTATTTCCTTATCTTTAGTGATACCAAAACCCGATAAATTATCTCTAGTTAAATAAAATTTAACTTTCAATTTTCTATACTCTTTAAGGTTATAAATGGAAAGGTTATTTTTTAAAGGTTTCCTTATTTTTCGCATTTTATTTAAAGAATTAATAAATAATAAAGGTTTTACTTTTTCAATTATCATTTTATACCTCTTTTATTTTAAATTGATTATAATGCTTTTCTAATAGGCTATTATTTAAGCCTTGGAAAATATTTATCTTTCTAGGTAACAATAATTTTCTTTTAAGGGCTTTATTAATTTGCTTTATTTTTACCGTAATTTTATTTTCCTTTCCTTTATAAGTTTATAATTGCCTTTATCTAAGGCAAATTTTATCGGGCTTAAAGGGTAAAATTTATCCTTGATTTTATCTAATAAGATAAAAATTGACCCTCCTAAAATTGTCCAGTATAACAAGCCAATACTGGAAATCGCTTTTTTTGCGAGTATTAATTTTATTAGAGTTTTTAAAATTTTTAAGTTTAACATTTTTTATAACTCCTTTACTTTATCAACTGCAAAATCATCTGCTAAAATTTCTTTTTTCCTTCTTTTCATTTTACTATAATTTACAGCCCCAAAAAATTGACAATCAATAACATGTTTTAATTCATGGTAAAGAATAAATTTTAATGTTTTTTTTCTATTACCTATTACAAAACTTAATTTTTCTTTTCTACCTGTATAATAATAATCAGAAAACCCTTTTTTAATTCTATTTTTTAAAGCGATAAAATCTAGGCAAATGCTTTGCCTTATTATTTCGCCTGTATTTCTTTTATAAAAATAATTAGATGATGATTGATTTCCTTTTCTTAAAGCCTTATTTCTAAACCTTATTTTAATAGGAGTATTAACATTATTTTCTTTTAGCATAGAAATAAACATTTCTTTAATTAGTTTTTGGCGTTTTTTGTTTTTAAAGTTTAACATTTTTTTATCCTTTCTTTTCCTTTCCCTTGCCTTCAATTAAAGTTTAACATTAAAAGCAAAATAAAACAACCCCCCCACCTAAAATAGTTATAACCTATTGGTAGTCAATAGGTTACAGCTTAAAATAAATCTTCTCAAATAGCCTTGTTTTCATTGGTGTTTTTATGGTATAATCTAAGGGTAAGAGGATTATTTTTTGAATAGTAAAATTTTCCTACATTTTGCATTTTTGCTTTTTTGACATTTTGAGGTGTTAAGGTATAGAGCATATACCTATATATGGCAATATGAGTATATTCCTACATTTTTATATTCCTGTATATGTATATATGCCTATAAAAATTTAGGGAAGGGGTTGACTTTTTTTAAAAATTATGTTATACTTGAAATGCGAAGGGAAAGTCTAACCTAAAATGTAAACGCTACCATTACCTCCTGCCTGTATTAACTTACCTAAAAAATAATCAATTATTTTTGATGTAGGGGTTGTTTTTTTCAAACAAGTATGTTATACTTTATTTATGAAACGAGGAAAAAAAAGTAAACAAGAAAGAGAAAGAATAATTGATGATTTTATAGATATTATAAAATTAAGATATGCAGAGCATTGTAATTTTATAGATAAAAAATCAGTTACAAAAGATTTAGAAAAATTTGATAAATGGGGTTATTCTATTGGCGAACCTATTAAATTTAAAATTAGAAATCTATTTGAGTGGAAAGAAGAAACTGAAAAGGTTTTATTAAATATACAGAATAAACAAGCTAAAATGAAAGGGGCATAATGACAAAAAAAGAGGCTCTAAAACAATTAGCAAATGATTTTAAGAATAATTTAATTGCTCAAGGTATAACTGATATAGAGAATATTGAAGATGAAACTGATAGAGGGATTGCGAAGGCTTTAAAAATTAGCTTACAAAACGAAAGGGGTTAAGTATGTATAGAGGGGAAAATTTAGTTTTAACAGATGAAGATTTAAAATATAATGCACCGAGTATTTTTGCTACAAGACCTTATCACGAAGTTTCAGACAAATATAAATTTATTCCTACTATTGAGGTAGTGAATAATTTAAGGCAAAATAATTTTTTCCCTGTAAAAGCAAGTCAATCAAAAGCAAGGTTGGAAGGGAAAAGAGAATTTACGAAACATCTGATAAGATTTAGACAAGGGAAAGATTTAGGAGTAGGGCAAGGGAAAGAAGTTTTTGAATTGGTGCTTGTCAATTCTCACGATAGGACTTCAAGTTATCAATTAATGTTAGGAATTTATAGGCTTGTTTGTGCCAATGGTTTAATTATAGGAGATACTCTTTCAAAAATTAGGACTATACATAGGGGGCAAGGGAATCTTGTAAAAGATATAATTGAAGCCTCTTATGGAATTATTCAAGACACTCCTAAAATTGAAAGAAAAGTAAATGCTTGGAAGGGAATAGAATTATCTCCTGAAAAGCAATTAGCTTTTGCGAAATCTGCTCTTGAATTAAATCCTTCTAGCCTCGAAATTCAACCTAATAGAATTTTACAAGCAAGAAGATGTGAAGATAAGCCTAATGTAGAAGGCAATAGAAATCTTTGGAATACCTTTAATGTAATACAAGAAAATTTTATTAAAGGTGGCTCTTATGGACAAAACAAAAAAGGAAAATTCCGCAGGACTAGGGCAATTAAAGCGGTTAGCACTGATGTAAAATTGAATAAGGCTCTTTGGACTTTGACCGAAGAAATGGAAAAGATTTTAACTAAGTAAGGTAATTATTAGCCTGTAAGCCTCTATATACCTATATATAGGGGCTTTTAGGTTGTAAGGAAGGGTTATCTATGCCTAAAATTTATAGAGTAGAAAACGAAGAAAGAGAAGGTTGTTATGCTTTTGTTGAAGATACTTTTAAAATATTAGGAGAACATTTTATAAATCTTGAAAAATATCCCGAACCTTTAATTGATAAAAAGATAAAAAGAAATCCTTTAACTGAAGAAATTTGTGGATTTTTAAATTTAGAACAATCTAAAAAATGGTTTTCTGATATTGAGTTATTAGAATTAGAAAAATTAGGTTATTATTTAAAGGAAGTAGAAGTTAAAAAAATTACTGCTATTGGAGAAAGGCAAGTTTTGGCAATTAGGTAACTATATGAAGGACAACGATTTAAAATATTTTCTTGACCCCTTGATTTTTTTGAAAAAATATGTTATACTCTAATTGTAAACGAAAGGATATGAAAATGAAAAAACGAAAATCTTTAAATTGTCCAAAATTCTGTGATAGTATAGGTTGCTATGAAACCTATGAGGAAAGAGTTTGTGGGGGCAAGAAAGTTAATGTTTGGGTTTTACATTGTAAGACCCTTGAAAAAATACATAAACAAATAAACAAAAAAAGATAAATTATGAAAAGGGGTAGAGGTAGACCAAAAGGAAGTAAGGGAAAAACAGGAAGTATAAAAAATAAAAATTTAGCCTTCATTAAAAGAATTAAAAAAGAAGGCAAGGGCAAAACCTGCCTTACCTTAGTATGTAAAGAGTGCAAGGAAGAATTTAGAATAAGAATAAATAGACCAGAAATTTATACAGAAGAAGTTAAGAAAAATTGGATATGCCTATCTTGTGGTTGTAAAAAGAAAGGAAAGTTAAAATGAAAATATTTACTTTAGACGAAAACTATTCTGTAGTGTGTGAAGCCAAAAAAACCAGAAACGGATTTAAGCATGAAGCAAAATTATGTAAGCAAGGGGAAGAAATAAGTAAAGCAAAAATCTGTTATTTAAACAGGACTTGGGAAAGTTTTGAGTATGAAAGTGTGTTAAATAACATTGTCAATAGCTATTTTGAAGAAACACAGGCAAAAAAATATCTGAAAGATATAAAAATACCTGAAAATAAGCAATTTAAAACTGTTAATATGGTTTGTGCTTTAGGTAAAATTATATGTAACACCGAAGAAGAAAAAAATAATTGGGATAAAAAAATGTTAGGCACTATTAAAGGGATAGAATTTCCTAAAGATTTTGATAATTTACCAGAAGAAGAAAAACAACAGAGATTAAAAGGGGCTTTAGAAACTTTAAATTTAAAGGAAAGAAAGGATAATAAAAATGCAGGTAACTAAAAGAACAATTTATAGTGTAGAAGATTTTGATTTAACTTTTAATCCGATTGAAGATACTATCAAGATTAAGAAAACTAAAAAAGGTTATACAATTAAATATTTAGTGCAAGATGATATTCCTGAAAGTCCGAGAGAGTGGGATAATTTAAGTAAAATGGTATGTTTCC
>Ga0307928_10002370_pt1 | contig 14483 bp, 27 predicted proteins | sample AceLakmetagen232_FD_201815 | JGI IMG/M metagenome (GOLD analysis project Ga0307928, IMG submission 201815) | Saline water microbial communities from Ace Lake, Antarctica - #232 | ecosystem: Environmental > Aquatic > Non-marine Saline and Alkaline > Saline | place: Antarctica: Ace Lake... | reverse complement strand
GCTACGATTCGAGGAGAGGAGTTATACGATGGGTGAACGAAATGTTTTGTATTGCGATTTTTGTGCGGCGAAGATGGCTTTCGCAGAGAACGAAGTCGCCTTCTCGGGGCGGCAGGTTGCCGGTCACGACGTCATACCGTCGTATAAGTACAATATCTGCAACGCCTGCGCCGACAAAATGGCAAAATGGGCGGAGGAACACAAGGCGGCGTCGGACGCGAAATGGGAACAAAAGGCACCAACGAAAATAGATGTTTCTTTCTAACACAACGAGGTAGCATCATGGCAGATTCAAAAGTAGCGACGTTGAGTATCCCCTTGTGGGGTGTGCTCCTATTGGTGGCCACCCTGTCGACATCGCTCGGAGTAAATGTCCGCGGCGAGTTGGCAAACTATCGAATGAAAAATCTCACGACCCGGATCAGCAACTACGAATCATCTTTCAAGGAAATACGCGGGCAAGTCGCTGATCAGAATGCTGTTGATTCTATCGTGCTCACAAAGTTAGACAACCTCGCAGAAAAGGTAGACGACCTCGCGGAAGACTTCAAGGCGGGCCGAGAATGAAAACCGCAAGGGTGAAGCAATGACGCTCACCAAACGAAACGTGCGGCTGACGATCGGCTTGTTTGCATTGACGCTATTCGCGGGGCTTTTGCTGTCGCTGATATTCGTAGAGGTGCCGGAAGGAAATCGGGACATCCTAAAAGTGTTGACGGGCTTTGTCGGTGGTGCGGTAGTCACGATCATTGCGTTTTATTTCGGCGATTCGGACGGAAAAGAGTAAAACGGGCGATTGAGATCCGAACCGCAACTCAGACCGCCCCTGTGCACTACTGCGACGGGGGTACGCGCGATTTTAGCTTAAAACACGTCCTGTAGCCTGTTTTTCAGCTTGTCGTTGCGTGGTGGGCTTCTACGGATATACGAATAGAGCGCCAAACGCGAGAGATCCGACAACCGGACCCCGCGCGTTTTTGCGTATGCCTTCAACGGTAGAACTAATTCATCAGGAATCGAGAAGGATACCCGCTTCATTCATAACTCTCCAACGGAGGTTGATCAGCTCGACGAGTATTGACCTTCTTCTTGACCTTCCCCATGAGATCGGCGCCCGGCTCGTCCTGCTCGGCGGCGATGGCCTTATCAAGTTCCTCTTGGCTCATGTTCGCGACTTCGTCCTCGACCGGATCAGGCTCGACCGGATCAGGCTTGGCCGGTTCAGGTTCGGAGGTTGGCTCGGGTTCGGGCGTCGTATCATAGGCGGCAAAAGCAGCGTCGATAGTCGCGTCGACAACATCCTCGGCCTCATCTCCCGACGATTCCTGTATCGCGGCTTCAGCGTTTCGAACTCTGGCATACTTTCCGAGAAACGATTTTCCTGCGGATTTGCGGAGCATTTCGATCCGGTCGCCGCCGTCATACGGATTCGATATCTCGTCGAGGTATAGGCGCTTCGTGGTGGTTCCGGGGTTCTCGATAGAGGATCGATAGATTTTCTTCTTCCACGTACCGCCGCCTTTCTTCGGTAGTTCGGCCTCGGCATAGTCGCCCCGACTGTCTTTCTTGAGCGTCTTTTCCTTCTCCGCCTTCTCGAAATTCTCAACGTCCTGCTCGTGGTACTTCCCGGCTGTGCCGTCTTCCATGATGACATCGGCATACTCTCGACCTTCGGCGTCGACGTGTAGTCGGTCCTCGGTACGCGCTCGTTTCGCCGCCCTGACTTGGCGCAGATAGAGGCGATAGGACGATGAATGCTCTTCGGCCTTTTTGAGCAAACGATCGACGCCGTATATCTGCCCTATGACGTAGCCGAGCCGGTTGTTGTGTCCGTAGACGACCATCGCTTCGAGTTCGCCGGGAGGAACCGCCGGTTTGATCTTGCACGAGAAGCGACCGTTTGTGACTTCGATATCACGGATATCGCCCTCGCAGATCGGCTCGATATTGATCCACTGGAAGCTAGGTTGAGTTCCAGCGGTGAGCGCGAATTCGTAGGTCTCAACGCCGGGGATGAATTCGACGACCGTTCCAAACGGTACGACCGATCCCATCTTACCGAGTTCGCAGGCAAATCCGAGAGCTTCCTCGAGCGCGACAACAACGGATTCCTGCCCTTCTTTCGTCTTCCAAACCTCGTCCCATGCTTTACTTTTTTGCTTCATGATATAGCGCACGTCATTTTGGACCAGCCGAGCAAGGGCTGGTCGGTCGTTGCTGATGAACGGTGCGGCAACAGCGGCAAGCTCTTTCATTCGAGACGCGGCGAACGCTGGCAATTGAGACGGATTCACCGGGATAGGAAGGGAGCCGCCCTCCCAGGTGCGAAACGCCGTCTCGGCTTCCTCGGCGGTTTTCCCGGCTCCCATTCTCCCGCATGACATACAGGCCAACGTAAACACTTGCGTCGTTTTCGATCTTGATTTTTCGATGGGTTTTCCACAACAAATTATTTCAGACATTATTAGCTCCTTATTATTATTAATAAAATCACGACGGTACATATATTCAGGATCACTACCACAACCCCGATCGCGTTTCTGGTTTTATCTGTCATTGGAAGCTCCTTCTTTGAGATACGCCGCAGTTTGCTGAACCCTGATCGCCATAGCATATAGCCTGTCGGTTGGCATGTGCTTTTTTGAAAAGAGCTTGTCGCGTAGCTTGCACCGAACACGATGTCGGGAACTAATTTCATCCACGCCCTTATACTTTCGAGCCATCCGGCTTCTCGCTATACGCTTACCGAGCTTCTTATCGAACTGATCAAGAGGGTTACAAAGCGCCCATCCAACATGCACCGAATCAGTAGCCACTATCACGCCATACGGAACACGGTTTGTGTCACGCAGATATCTGATATATTCTATCATTCGTTCCTCCATTAATGTAATGTAGTGTATTGAGCTTCGACGGTCAAGAATAATTCCTGATATATGGACGGTCGAATTCGCGTTGTAGTTCCTTGCGGGCTTTTGCGCGGCGTCCTATCAACTCAGTACTAACCCACCGCTTCCCATTGCATCCCGCTTCGATGTTTATCTCTTTGTTTATAAACCATATAGATTTTCGCCTATATCGAACCATTTTTCGATGCACCCGTCGCAAGGTGAGGATTCCTGCTTTCATTCATCCCCCTTCCAGACCACATTGACGGACCTCGAACCCTTCCGCTCTGTGAGTAATCCCTTCCGTTTCAGGTACGCATACGCGAGGGGATGCTCGGCCTTGATTACCGACAGCGCAACCATCGCCTCGGATGGTCTCGTCACCTTCCATTTCGAGATCCAGTCGCCGCCGTCCTGTATACCGGTACGGTCCTTCATGATCACGGCGAGAGCGTCGGAGGCGTCGGACATGCGGTCCTCCCATATCTTTTTGCGCTCTTTTGCCTGCTTGTAGGCCGATGCTGATCTGACTGCGTTGTCGCGCTCTTCACCGTCGATGATAGCGAAATCGTCGGACAGTTCCGGGTACAGTGCGATGATGTCGGATTTGTTGATCGCGAGATCGGCAGGCGGCCTTTTTGTTTCGATGCATCGGACCATTCGGCCCGCGATATCGATGATGTTGCGCTGATGCTTTTTGCTGGCCCTGATATGCCACACCTCAAATTGGCTCGTGTCGTAGAGCAGGGCGAGGTATGCGTCTTCGACTTCCATGAGCGCCATCTGATCTTGCACCTGTAGGTAGTGCTTCAAGGGAATTCCCTGCCATTCCTTGAGCTTGAGATCGTAGCCTTTGACCATCGAGCCTTCCGGTCGACGTGCGGCCCATGAGATCGCGGATTTCGCCTCGACGAGAAATGGCCGGTCAAATCTGATCGTGAGACCGTGCGCCGATTTCTTCGGAAGTTGCGTGGTTTGCTTCTCGGGATCGAATACCAAGTCCGGGTGAACTATCATGCCGTCTCGATGGAATTGTGTGTGGTGCAGGAACGGACCGTCTTGATAGTCGATAGCATTGGCGTTTGGTACGTATCCATATGATTGATACATCCCAAACAGCACATTCGCTATGCTCCTATCTGTGAACGCCCGAACGAACAACTCAAGTATTTTGACTTCGAGGTAGTCACCCATCTCGGCGGGAAGTCCTGCCGGATCTCGTGGCTTCTCGCCTACCTTCTCCTGATACACGGTGACGGGAGTTCTGCCATAGCCCGCGAGTGTTTCGGTAGGCTTCTCAGGATTCGGAAACAGTGCCGGTATGTCGGACGCCCCGATACGCCCCGATCGCTCTTTTGTGAAATTGTTGTCGATATACCAATATGGTACCACTATTTTTTTACCCCTTCTGTTTTGATATCGTGAAACGGAATCCCTGCATGTCTCGACGCGTAATTGAAATGCTCCATGCACAAATATGTTCTGTCATCGAGCCGTTTCCCGCAGTACCCCATTGCTGGCTTGCCGCACGACTCGATACCGAAAGAAAAACCGCACGTCTCCTGGTGCCCCGTGTTCGCCGGATTGAATCTATAGAATGTTTTCATGTATTACAATGTAGTGTATTGCAATGTGGATGTCAAAGGTTTTTCATTCCGGCACTACGTAATTGAACACGTCGTTTTTGGGCGGGGGTATGACGGTGAGAAGAAACTTGCTTTTTGATTCGTATAGCACGTTCAACACCTTGCCCTTGATCGGGACTCGATGCCAACATTTATATTTCGATACCCTGCGATATGGAGCCGATTGTCCCGATTGAATCATAGCAACGATTGATTCAATATCATATTTATCCAGATTTATGTTGAATCGCTGCTTGGCTCTGCGCTGAACGTGCATCATTTCAAAAACTGCTCAACGGCCTCGGAAAAAAACTTGCGCCGGTTGCCCGCGAATAAATTGCTGCGTAGTATCTCGACCTTCTCGGGTTCGGCGATCACTTGCGGGGCGTCTTCTTTTCGGCGCTCCTCGGCCTGCTTGAGCTGGATCACGGCGGCGGCCTGCTCGATCTCGGATTCCTGCGCGTCCGACTCAACAACTACCAACCGACCGTCGACCATCGCGGGGAGCTTCCGGCCCTTGCCGTCGCTCGGCTGGAGATCCTCGAAGATCGCGCCGCAGAAATGGCATTGCACATTCATTGCTGAATTCACGACTCCGCACATAGGACAGACGATAATCGGGTCGAGGTCGATCTCGGATTGTTCCGCGTCGGCTCCTTCTTCACCTTCGAGCTTCCACATGAGATTCCGGTCGGGCATCCCGTGGAGGAGGGAGTTGCCTACGAAGTCGGCGCAGACGTAGAAATCCTTGCCGTCGGCTACGCGCTCTACCCTGCCGTTGAACTGCGTCCATATGATCGGAGATAGCGTTCTTCGTAACCAGAGAACGCCGTAGAGACCGTGTATAGACATCCCCTCGATTCCAATCCCGACGGTACAGATCCCATTATTCTTACCGGCCGCAACGGCGCGGAGTATGCGTTTGCGTTCGTGTTTCGAGAGACTCGAATGTAGGTGCTCAAAATGCCATCCCGCATCGTTAAATGCTTTCGTCATCATTTTCGCGTGTGCATACGTCGAGCACGGCACGATGACCGGTCGACCCTCGAAAGTTCGCGCATAGAAATCTACCACGTTTCCGACAATCTTCGCCTCGCCCAATATCTCGGCCTGGATCTCAACGTCGAAATCATCGCCATTCATCGGTACGCTCTGGCACCACTGCTCCGGCACGATCAATAGAGGCTTCGTGATATACCCCTGTTCGATGGCCTGGCTTTTGCTGATGGTCTGCACCACGTCGGTGTAGAGATGTTCGAAGCTACGTAATGACCCATGATAGAGAGTCGCGGTTAGGCCGAGGCGTAGTGCGTTTGGGAAGTAGCGACATACCTCTGTCCAGGAATTCGCCTGGGAATGCTGGCACTCGTCAATAAATAGCTCGTCTGGATAGATGCTCTCGGGAATCACGGCCAGCTTGTTTATCAGGCTCATAGTCATACAGACGTAGACGCCACGGTCGCGACCCATGACGCCCTCGTCGTTGATGTAGCCAGGATTCAGGCCATGTTCGGACAAGACTTTCATCCACTCGGAAAAAATCTCGACTTGCGGCACGAGTACCCACACACGGCGGTCGAGGTAGTTTCGATCCTCGATGAGCTTCGCGCCGGTATAGGTTTTGCCGGTCCCACATGGAGCGAGATATACCGGATGTCTGGAATTGTTCAGCAGTACGTTGAGCTGTCGCAGAGCTTCGCGCTGATACGGGCGGTCATCCATTCGGGTAATGCTCGAATAAAACGGTGTAGTCCGTATGCTGTTGCATGTGGCCCTTTCTATCCGGCCATGTAACAGTCAACGACGTACCGGCAGCACTTACAATAGATACCACCATTTTTATATACGGGAATGCTTTCAGTCGCACTTCGTCGCCTTGTTTGTATGGTGACGCATCGCCGTGCATTTCATCGTGAACCGCCTCTATTTCCCGTGGGTCTAATCCAGGTGGATAGTCGACCATCATTCATCCTCCAATTTCGGTCCACGCAACCAAGATAATCCCGACAAGTATTCCGATTATTCCGAGTGCGCCCATGCCACCAGCGATCGACGCGTATATCTTTTCTCCGCGTGTTCCAACCCATCCGCAGATACCTTCAATGATCGCATCAAAAACGAAGAGGATGATTCCGACGATTGCCACAATAAGTGAAGAATATAAAAGCGGCTCCATCCAAATCCTCCAATAAAAAGCGAGGCTTGCAACTACCGTCTCCGTCGCGTTTTCATCGCCGGGAGAACTCGCTACCGTGCCTCGCTTGTATTCAATGTAATACAGTGTATTCAGGATGTCAACTGATTTTCAACTTTGGCACTCTGCGGGTCAGTGGCGACGACCCGAAGGACGTAATGTCAGGCTCGGGGTTATCGTTCCATATGTCGTATGTGCCGTTTTGGAGCCAGAACGTGACTCCAGACATCGACATAAAGGTAGTGCCGTATTCGCCTATTGTCCCTTCCCTTATGCCGTGTGTGTTCAGGTAGAACTTTATCTGTTTTGGGGTGTAGTCGGCGTAAGCCGTTTGAGTACTCATCGAACTATCTCCCATCCCTTCAGAGCGCGGATCATGTCGGCTGGAGATCGGACGATCACATACGGACAGCCGCACGCGTTGACCCATATCATAAAGTTGTGTTGGTTATCGGATTGTTTACCAGTCGGCGTTTTAACCTCGACGAAATAGGCGATTTCTTTATGTACGATTACAAGATCGGAACAGCCGGGAATCATGCCCATCTTCTTTAGGTGTTGTATTCGGATTATCGCCTGTTTTTTGGTAAGGCCCTTTAGGAGCCTTTCATTCGGAACGGAGAAGAAGGCGAAATTGTTCTGCCGGGACAGGCTCGACAGCAGGCCAACTATTCCTTGTTGGATTTGGGATTCTGAGATTTTCGCTTTTCCCACCGGTCCACCTCTTTGAGTACTAGCTCACGGAACATCTGCGTTCGGGCGCTGTATTTCTTCTCGAGGCAATACACGTTGATTTTTGCAAGTTCGCCCACGGTGAATTTCACGGCTACGGTCTCGGATAGTCTGTCTTCGATTGATAGTTTTGGTCTCATGGGCGTAATATAGTTACAGTATAGTGCAGTGTCAAGTTCATAGCAGTGCCAGGATCACGACAATGATCGCCAGCACGACGATCGCCCCCGCCTCACCATATGCCAGAGTTTTCCAAATCTGCAAGGATTTCAAGGACTTTTCCAATAAGTTCGAGACCCTCAACGGCGAGGCTTCCACCTCGTTCAGAGTTGAGGTCAATACAGATAACTGCGTCTCGGAGTTTTCCAAACTGCTCGACAAGCGCGTCACGCTCTGCTCCGATGCTTTCAACGCTGCCTTCAAGAGCACCGACTGTTTCGCCTGCTTTTCCCAGAGCGTTTGTTGCTGTCCGTAATTCTCCCGCAAGGTCCGCATAAGCCTGATCGCTTCGGCCAATTTCGATTTTGTATTGTGAGACTCGGTAGCCGAGATAGAAACCAAGGGCAGTAATAGCAACCAGCACAATAACAACCAGCCATAGCATGATCTTGTTTTGTGTCTCATGGGTCATGATTCCTCCTATCGTGTGACGGGTTCGGCGGCGAGTTCGTCAGCGAAGGCCATATACTCAGACAGTGCTCGCGGGGTTGTGCGGATTCCGTGGCCCTCGTAGAACGCCCTCGACTCATCAGATACCGGGCTCGCCGCATCTCCCATCTGATTGAGCATCCAGAGCAGGGCATCGCACATCCGCCCGGAGGTGTGCACGTCGAACGTACCGTGAGACCCAGACGCTACCCAACCGTGAAGCAGGTGCACGAGAGTGTATGATAGTTCGAATTCCGTGTCGTCATATTTGAGGGTTGCGACGGGCTCGTTGGCGTGGAACGTGTCAATTTTTACTCGCATGGCATTCTCCTATTGCGTGACGGGGTTGGGGAGTATCTCTGGGTTTTGGTGTATGTCGCCAATCACTTCGCATCGCGCTGGATCTGGATATGGCATACCATCGTCGTTGTCGGCAAACGGGAACCATCCTCCCGTTTCGTCCCACGATACCGGACCTATTTGCACCGGTTCCAGGTCTACGTATATCGAACGCGGAACGGCCAGGAGGCGGTCATTGTCGTCGTATTCGTAGGTGCCTTCAGACCTTACATACTTTTGCGGAGTATGTAGCAACCAATCCCCCGCGAATATCTTGACGTCTTTCGAGTCGTGTAGGCCGGTGTATTGCTCGACAGGCAACGATTCGCATTCGCTGTCAATCAGGAAATCAGGGTGACAACTACAAGCGCCGGTAAACCAAAAACCCATATCTACTTTTAGGCACTCGATTTCACCGGAATAATGGAATTTCTTTTTCTCCTCGTCCCACGCCCGGAACTCGGGTTTGTTCATGATCCAATCACCGCTTCGGGATTCACTATCACGACATTATCGCGTCCAAGGTACGAGAATTCGGTCCGTTTGTATCCCGGTAGGTTCTGCCGGAAAATCGCGTCTTCCTCGATCAACAGGATACCATCGGTGTCCATCTGGACGTTCACCGCGGTACTGACATCATACGGGTTCATTTTCCGTATCATCGCCCGCCGGCCAATGAAATCAACCGTGACGACTTTCCGAGTCAACGTGCCATCGCTCACCAATTCGAGGTATGCGTCGACGGTGACAGCAATCTCTACATGCAGGTGCGGCCATCGGGTATGTTCGGTGTCCGAGACGCCGATGATGCTCGAGCCGGATACGGTATGCCATTTCTGGTCGTCAAACCCCATTCCGGCCCGTACGTGCCGCAGGTAGATTACCGCATCGTGTACCGGATCTCCGTCGACGTGCGGAACGAACACGATCATCTGATATCCGGGAATCCATAGCATTCGACCGGCACTCGGGGCGAAGAGTTGGGGGCCTTGTCGCCACGAGTAATCGGTTCCGTAGTGGATTGGTCGATAGCCGCACCCCGGATACCAACCCGGCCGCTTTGTATCCGGGTCGACCTGACCGGGTAGCGCGAAGTCTCGAAACGCACCAAACCCGTCGGTCATATTCCCCACGGTGGGGGATCTCATTGCATCGAATAGCTCTGACGTTTTATTCATTTGTTGCCTCCATCTTAACAATAAAAAACACTGTAATGTATTGTCAAGTGTATTCGAATGTATTATCTTAGAGAAGACAGATGTTTCATTCTGTCCTCCTTCTCCCTCGCAGGTTTAGACACCATTTCCTGCGGGGGTTTTTTTATTTCTGTTTCTGTTGACGTTCCGACCAACGTATGATAGATTCCAACATATGCATAGTCAAACCGTAATAGAAGTGGCCGGAGAATTGGGTATCACTCATGACTCCGCGCTAAAACTACGAAGAAAACTGAACGTAGGTACATGGCATCTCAACATGTGGTGGCTCGAACCAAACGACGTTGACGAGATGAAACAGAACTGCCGAGCATACCAACTATCGCAGCGGCAGTAGTTCATGGCCGGAAGAAAACCCAAAAAGAAAGTGGACTACTTTCCACATATGTGTACCCACGGCGAGACAATGTTCATCCTCGAGGAACGCTACGGAAACGATGGGTATGCGTTCTGGTTCAAGCTATTGGAGATTTTAGGCAACTCCGAGGGCCACTATTTCCGGGTCGGAAATACCGCTCGTATGGCATTTCTGGTGGCGAAAATGCGTGTAGACGACAAAACCGCGACGGAAATACTCGACTTGCTTGCACTCCTTAAGGCCATAGATCCTGAACTTTGGGCGGTAAAAGTGGTCTGGTCTCAAAACTTTGTGGACAATTTGACGCCCCTTTACGCGAAACGCGAAGGCGGTCCGCCCCGGAAACCCGACGTTTCGTCTATTTCCGACCCGGAAATACCGGATAACGTGCATTTTCGTGACGGAAATAACGGTAGTGGTGCATTATCGGCGTCGGAAATACACATAGTAAAGGAGAGGAGAGGAGAGGATAGTATAGGAGAGGAGAGGAAACGGCCCGCGACGGGAAAATTGGCCATTGATGCTTTTCAAAAACGAGATCCTATCTGGCCGGACCAAGCAGGCAACCTTGCAGCAATTCCCGAACTCGTGAAACGATCCGAACAACGTGGTGATCCGGAGAAGGTATTGCCAGCCATGATCCAGCTATTCTTTAATCTCATAGACGGCCAACGTCCTGACATGACGCAGAAAGACAAAGCGTTTTGGGGAAAGCAGCCACCACTGCCGAAGCGTATGCTCTCGTTGTGGGAAACCCTGGAGGGCGAGGCTCAACACGTTATCCGAACTGAAAACACCACCGAGAAATCGAAATCGCATATCAAAGAAATTATGAATGGGAAGCCGTAATGCCTTCAGACGGAGAAATCTTTGTAGATGATATTGAACAGACGTTCGGCCCGTGGCGCGGCGCTTCTGCCGGAGTTGTCATGGCCAATTGGATCGACGCCCATAACATAACGTCGGAAGTTCTCAACGATGTATTCCGCGATCTCGTTGAACATCGAGCGATCGAAGTAGTGAATACGATATCGATACCCGAACTCAAACCGCTTATTTCTCAGCACAGACAGACGCCGAAGCTCATCGAAGATACGTCGCAGTATCTATCGAGAGAAGAAGGGCTCGAGCGCCTTGAGATTTTACTGCGGGATGTGTGTCGAAGGAGAAACGTGAAGACGGCTCCTGTTGATGGCGATGAATGGGAGGCTGATGATAATGGTTACAAGGTGGAGGATTGAATGAAGACAGAATACAAGATTATCTACGACGACAAGGACCAGAGTATCATCGTGGGTGTTCCAGATCACGTATCGTATGTCAGCGCATACGGCATTGTGTGTCTTGCTAAGGAATTGATGACGAGCAAGCTCATGGACGATGCGGACAAGAGGAGAAAAAGGAGTATTGAATGAAAATCATAGGCTACCTGTTGTGGGCTTGGTTCCTGTTGTGCGTTGCACTCACGATTTACAGGCGCTACAACAAAAAGTGGGACGCATACAATCGTCACAACTCGGCGTTGAAACAAATGGCGCATCGACGATGGATGAAGAGAAAATTGGAGGAGGATTGAATGAACTATCGAATTACCTGTCCACACTGCGGGGCGAAGAGAAAGTACTCAAGCCGAGATGCCTCGCTCTACGAGAGCAAAACGAAGGCGCTGAAGGTTGTCGAATTCTCGTGGGATTGCAAATCGTGCGGGAAAGAGATTGTCGGGAAGCGGAGTACATGAAGTACGCACCGTACACCGCCACAGAACTCGCCGTCCTGCGTAAGAATTACCCGACACTCGGGCCGAGCGGGGTTGCTGAGTTGCTACCTGGTCGAAGCGAGAAATCTATCATGCAAAGGGCGCACATTCTCCACGTAAAAATCAACACGTCGAGACCATACGACGCGCTCATCGAACAGCACTACCCTATCAGTGGTCTGTCGGGAGCGATGCTATTCACGGGGTTGCGGGAGAGCATCGTGGAGAGTCGAATCAAAACGCTGCAAAGATACGGTCATCGACTGATACCACCCGAGCGGAAATTGGCGAACGTGTTTCGACCGACGGCATATCCAGACGTGCCGTACCATCTCAGGATATCTGGTCGAGAGCAGAATTATCCGAGGCTTGTGAACGAGAACCAAATAGGAGCGAATTATGAGTAAAAAATGGACGAGATTGGACGAGACTAACGTGCCTACTGATACGAGCAGAGCGTTGTTGCTCAAGCGCAATGATACGCAAGTAGTAGAATACTGGTGGCCGCCGTGGACTCCTTTTGTCGGCGACGGCTGGAATGATATCGAGTCATACAAATACACGGACACTCCACCCGAGGTTCCACCAACACCCGAGCTTGTGCCGTGCCGGTGCGGGGGAAAGGCGAGAATAGACAACGTTGGTGATTACAGCGAAATTATCTGTGATAACCATGATTGCTATCGGTGCATCGGTGATACAGACGAATCCGAAGCCATCCGCATGTGGAACGCCGCGAACAAGCCGGAGGAAAACGTCTGTCTCTCATGCCGGTGGTGGGATGAGAAATGTACTCACCCCAAATCGTCTGTCAGGGGCGATGCCGGTGCGGAGCGTATGCCAGCGTCCGAGTGTTCACAGCACACCAAATCCGAGATGCCGGATGAGATCGTCGTTGAACCGTTCAAACCGGACCCGTGCGGACTACTTGTAATATGTGCTATTGGGCTAAAGTCAGACACCACAACGGATCGATTCAAAACCCTCTACCACAAAGAGAAGACGTGCAAGGTAAAGTTTAACAAGGCGTCTACAATCAGCGGCCCTACATGGACATGTGCCGAATGTGGGTATAATCGCATTTTGGAAAACAATAAACACTGCGGAAATTGTGGTGCCAAAATCGAGAGGAGCGAGACATGAAAGGACACATAACCCAAAATGGCTATCTGCGAATTGAGCGTCACGGAAAATATAAGAATCAAGCTTGCCCGTTTGACAACCCGACGCAAGACCAAGCCAAGGCCCGTTGTGGTGATTGGTGCCCGTTGTTCGGCGAGGCTGAACATGTTGAGATGCTTGATAGTGAGGTAGAGCTAAGCTTGTGCAAAAAAGTGCTCTATTTCAAGACCTCAGATTTCACCGACGACAGGGAGGCAGCGGAATGAACGAATGGCCTAAGGGATATCGACACGCAATGTCGCAGAGTGACCACGAAGAATGGAATGCATCGCACTATCCGGGGACGCTCCAAATGTGTGCAGAATGTGGCGAACCTACGGGGCGGTGCGAAGATGACTCGATATGGAACGATGACGACGAGCCGATTTGTAGAGGGTGTTGGCTTCACTCGGGCGAGAGGGAGGCAGCGGAATGAAACGATATAAAGTACTCATCTCGGGGAAAATCAGTCCATACAAAAAAATGAAGTACGTTTCCGGCAAAGAATATGTCTGCGCGAATTTCGACGCTGATATATCAGTCGATTGCTCTACGGGATATTACGCAACTGATCTGGACGGGTTGTGTTTTGCATATCGGCCCGGGATGTCGATATACGAATGCGACGTGGCCGGACAGTCGGTGGAATACAACCAATTCAAAATGCGATATGAGCGGTTTGTTCTCGGGAGAAAACTATCTCGGGCAGAGGTGATATCCAGGATGAGATCACGGGCGTGGGATTGGGATGTGGAACACGCCACGTTTCCAGTTGATCCGTTCAAAATAAAACGAACGAGAGTTACTCGACGGGAAATTGCATTGTGCGAGACATGGGCTTCGGTCAGGGATTCGGTCTGGGCTTCGGTCAGGGATTCGGTCTGGGCTTCGGTCTGGGCTTCGGTCAGGGATTCGGTCTGGGCTTCGGTCAGGGCTTCGGTCTGGGCTTCGGTCGGGGATTCGGTCGGGGATTCGGTCTGGGCTTCGGTCAGGGCTTCGGTCTGGGCTTCGGTCGGGGATTCGGTCGGGGATTCGGTCTGGGCTTCGGTCTGGGCTTCGGTCAGGGATTCGGTCTGGGCTTCGGTCTGGGCTTCGGTCAGGGATTCGGTCGGGGATTCAGTCTGGGCCTATACGTCTTCCCTATTTCCGACCGTAAAAAAATGGGAATACATTGAGCACAAGCAGGGAAAAAATCCATATCAATCAGGGATTGATCTCTGGCATGCAGGCTTGGTGCCTTCGTATAATGGCGAGACATGGCGATTACACAATCGTGACAGAATATTATGGGAGGCAGCGGAATGAAGCACATCCATCTCGAATGTGGCGAAAAATCGATGGTGTTGTATACGGACAAAAGCGAACGCCTTGAACTTGAGTATAGCGATCTTGGGTCTCTCGTTCTTGCCCTCGCCGGATTCCTGAATGAGAGAAGAGTCGGGTTGTCGCTACGCACAGCCAGCCCGAAGGAGGAGAGATGAACGAGTGTAAAAATCCGGCAGCATATCGCTATACGTGGGCAGGACGAGACGAGGCCCGATGCTGTATCGAGCACGCACACCAAA
>Ga0307928_10002369_pt1 | contig 14494 bp, 18 predicted proteins | sample AceLakmetagen232_FD_201815 | JGI IMG/M metagenome (GOLD analysis project Ga0307928, IMG submission 201815) | Saline water microbial communities from Ace Lake, Antarctica - #232 | ecosystem: Environmental > Aquatic > Non-marine Saline and Alkaline > Saline | place: Antarctica: Ace Lake... | reverse complement strand
ATATATTCGTTATCGAGCTTTTTACGCGGAAATTAAAAAAGCATTGGGGTTGACGAAGTAAGTGTTAATAAAGGATTAGAAATATTATGTCAAAGAAATACGCGACAACGATAAGTGAACTTGCGGTTGCACTATCTTTATCAAGGGAAACATTGTATAAATATATTAAGATGGATGACTGGCCATCTAAGACTAAAGGGGGGAAGTTCAACGTAATTAAGGTAGGAGAATATATAAAGAAGAAGCAGACTGCAAGCATGAAGCAACAGCAGGGGGCTAATGTAGACTTAAAAAGAAAGAAACTTGAGCTGGAGAACGCGATATTGCAGGAAAAACTTGATAGATTACGTGGTGTTTCTATAAGTGTATTAGAATATCACGAAGAATTGATGTCTTACACTACAATAGTTAATCAAGTGTTCGATCAATTTTATACCGAGACAAAGTTATTAAATAATAAGAAACTATTAGTACAAGTTGAACGCCTAAGGGATGTAGCAAGAAGTGATATTAGAAACAAGTTGTCGCTTTTAGAAGAAAAAGTAGAGAAGATTAAATAATATGCGTAAAGATACAGTACAATTTTTATCCGCTCAGCATAAAGAAATAGAAAAACTATTGCCTTATGCTTGGAATGCTAAGTATTTAGATTATTCACGTATACCAACTTACGATACACAAAAGAAAACCAAGTATGATCCAAGCTATATGCCCTTTTGGGAAGAACCTTGCAATTGTTTAGTCGATCCAGAGGTAGATGAAGTGGTTGTTTTAAAGAATGCAAGGGCAGGTGCATCAGAAAACGTGCTTCTAAACGGCATCAGATATATAGTTGGTGCAAATCCTCAGCCACTTTTATATATCGGTGGCAAGATGGAAAGTTCTATGAAGTTCTATGATCAAAGAATAAAACTATCTTTAAAGGCATGTGATCCAACCGTTCAAAAGCTCCGTAATGCAAGGCAGACTAAGACAATCACTCAGTTTGACGAGATGACTATGATATGTGGTTGGGCAAAAGCGAAGATGATTTACAAGCAGGATAGTTACTCGGTTATTTACTGCGATGAATTTAGTACCTTCGAAGACTTTAGTGCTGATTTATTAAGAAGAAGGCAAGCTAATTATAATTTTAGTAAATTGTTTTTAATAAGTGCACCGGATATAACATCAAGAAAGTCATCTAATAACGATCCGGTTTTTATTGAAATTGAAGATACCGATAGACGTATGTGGAAGATGAAAGATCCTAAGAAAAAGAAGGATTTCGTTTTTGAACTTGGAACACGTGAAACAATAGCTGGATTAAAGTGGGACAAGAAGGCATATAATAAAAAGACTGGTTGGGATTATAATAAAGTAAGGAAGTCTGCACACTACGTAACTCCTTCGGGTACTAAAATTTACGAAAAGAATAGGAATAAAATTATTGCTTCAGGTAAATGGGTGCCTACGTGTAAACCAAAAGTGTCCGGCAAACGAGGATATATTATTAATGCCTTTTATATGCCGTGGTTTACTTTAGGCGACATAGCTGTTGCTTGGGCCAAGGCTAATTCGTCCGGAGCACTTGCTATTAAATCCTTCTTTGCTGAATATATGGCTATGCCTTGGTATGATAAAAAAGATTCGGTAAGGACAGATATTATTTATGAACGCCAAGCCGACTATAAGCAAGGAGTTAAGTTTAGCAAATCACCTGAATATAAGGATTTCTATGCTGATAAAAATATGCTTACCTTTGTTACTGTCGATGTTCAAGTGGATCATTTACACGTACTGGCAAGGGAATGGTGTCAGGAAACGGGGGACTCAGGATTAATAGATCATAGGATAGTGTCGGCATGGGAAGGGGTTGAAGCATTTGCAGAAGAAGTAGAGGCACGTATTGTTGGTATAGATAATAATTATGCCCAGAGGCAAGGGGAAGTTATGCAATATTGCTTGAAGACAGGCAATATAGAAATTAGAGGTAGGGGTAACTTGAGTCGGCCTTGGCAAAAACAATATATTGATCCGTTTTCAGGTACGCGTGGTGCAGGTAAAAATAACGTTTGCCGATATTATTATAATCCCGATCAATTTCGTTCAATATTATTAACACTATTTGACGCATCATCTAAAAAGAAGTGGTTAGTTTATAAAGATATAGATGATAAATATGTCAATGAAGTTAATTCAAATGAAAAGATTGATGGTATATGGAAATTAAAACGTGGGCATTGGGAAGAACATAGATGGGACTTAGAAGTATATCAATTGTTGTTGGCTTCAATATATGGCGCTTTCTACGATTCGTGGTTTGTAAATGGGTTCGTGGACTTGAAAAAATAATATTAAAAAAACGAATAAATTAATAAATAGGACATAATTAAAGGTGCAAGATTGTAATAAAATAATTAATTAATTTATTAAGAGATAAATATATGTCAAGTACCTCGGCTATCTCAGCACTTACGGCAGCCTACCAAACAGAAATCGCAAAGATAAGCGATACACTAACCAACGCAGAAGCTACATATCTTTTGTCCCAGCTAACATCCGCGTGGGCTGGGCAAGCTAAACTAAATGCCAAAGAAATATCGCAGTATTCAATATCTGGCAGAAGCTTTTCTTATAAAACATCTGATGAAATGAACACTATGATTAATAATCTTCAGTTTGAATTGAAGAAATTGATTTATGGCGATTATCATTTACTTGATGCAAGTATAGGTGAAGCATTAAATATAGGGGCAGCACGTAGTGACTAATTTTATTGATAAAGCAATTGGTTTAGTGTCGCCTATTAGTGGCATAAGGCGTATTGAACAAAGGACTTTTTATAATGAAGTGTCAAGTGATCCTAAAAAATTCGCTTCGGCAGGAGGCAATGTCGTTTATGATGCTGCAAGTTCTTCTGTTTATAGGATGCAAAATGCCTTCGTCAACTCTTACCCTGTAGACGAAGATCATGGGGTATCGTCTTATGCACGCGAAAGTATACGACTTGAGTGCAGACATATTTATCGCAATGCGCCGATTGCTTCGGCGGCTATTAATAGATTCGCTGACTATTCTGTTGGCTCAGGTATCATGCCACAAGCCGTTACACCAAGTGAAGAATGGAATAGCTTAGTTGAAAAATGGTGGACTAATATTTATTCACCTTTTTGTGACGCTAGAAATCGTAACGGTATTGACTTAATATTTCATCAGAAGTTGGCAGTTATACATAGGCTTATTGATGGCGATACACTTTATCATCTTTTAAAAAACGGACAGTTTCAGCCAATCGAAGCCGAAAGAATTGCAACACCATCGTTACTTTCAGACAATAAACAAATTATTGACGGTGTAAAATTGTCAAAAGCAGGCATACCACTAGGATATTATATATGTAACCGTAAAGATGGCTATGTAGATAAAGAAGATTATAAATATGTCCGTCGGGAAAACACTATTTATTTCGGATTACCACTAAGAATAGATCAAGTACGATCTATTCCTAGGCTTGCACCAATTGTTAATAGTATTAAAGATTATTATAGAACCCAGATGAATGTGCAAGCTAAGATTAAACTTGATGCCACTCAGTTATTTAAGCCTTCAAGTGGCAACGGTGCATTACCAGCTAGACAAGCATATGGGCGTACAACTGACGGTAAAGATCCTGTTAAGGTAAGTCAGGCAGGCGAATGGGGTAAGGTGTTACACGAAGATTTGGAAGCCTTCGAAAGTAAAACCCCCAATAGTCAATATGTTGCCTATATGAAATATATTGTAAATGAAATATCAGCGGCGATTGGGGTTCCTCCTTCAATTCTTATGATGGACTTCTCTTTATCATCTTATTCAAGTCAACGTGCTGCACTTGTTGCCTCAAGGAAAGCGTTCCAAACAGAAAATAATATTGTATCGGATTTATTTTTAAGACGTTTATGGAACTGGCGGGTAGCAATGGCAATGAAAAACGGAGAAATACCGCCTGCTCCTGTCATTAAGGGCAAGTCAACATGGTGGATGGTTAAATGGTCCAACGTTTCTATACCACTTATTGATCCAACTAAAGAAGCGTCGGCAAACCAAACCAATTGGAACCTAGGTATTAATTCACTTAAAAGTATTACAGCGGATCAAGGCATGGACAGGGACGAAGTATTAACCGCTAAGCAATCAGATATTGAACAAGCAATTATAAGGGCAAATGCAATTAATAAAAAATATCCTGAAGCACGTGTAACTTGGCATGATATTGTTAATAGCCAAAAAGCAGGAGCTCCGGCACCAGTTCAGATGGAAGATGTTGAAGAAGTAGTAGAAGAAAAGGCTCAAGAAACTATACCTAAAGGGGATGAATAATGAAATTTTTTCACGTAGCTACAAGACTTTATCAGAAGCCTTGGGTAATAACAGCAGGCATGCATAAAAGAATTTGTTCTATTATTGAAGGACACTTTAATGGCTCGGCACATAAGTCAGAAGATTTATTTGGCGGCGAAGAAGAAGATAAGTCTATCCTTACTAAAAAAGATGGTATTGCTGTCATAAAGATTAATGGGGTATTGGCTAAAGGTGTGTCTGGTATCATGAAATCATCGGGTATGGTTGATACTAATGAAGTATATGACGTTTTAAAAGAGGTACAGGGCAACGGGGAATACCAAGGAGTACTACTTGATGTAGATAGTCCTGGTGGAGAAGTAACTGGTATACCTGAAGTAGCCGCCCTAATCCAAGAAATCAAAGTAGACAAGCCAGTAGTAGCTCAGACTTCAAATCTTATGTGTTCAGGGGCTTATTGGATTGCCTCAGCTGCTTCGGCTATAATCGCAAGTCCTTCTGCAGCAGTTGGTTCAATTGGTGTCTATATGACTTTACTTGATAGCTCAGCACGATTTGAAAAAGAAGGATTAAAGCAAGAATTAATTAAGGCAGGAACACTAAAAGGTGCAGGAATAGAAGGAACTACTTTAAGCGAAGAGCAAAGAAAGTCTTTCCAAGACGAAGTAAACTTCCTGCATGCATGGTTTAGGGCTGACGTAAGAGCCGGTAGAGGAGACGTTGAAGATAGTGTAATGGAAGGCCAAAGCATGTTCGCAGTTAGAGCAGTGGAAGCAAATTTAGTTGATGGCATCGGAGAATTAGGGGATGCACTTGAAGAAGTAAAGGATTTAGTTAACGCAAAAATTAATGAAGTAGAAGAAGATAAAGAAGAAGGCGACGAAGAAGATAACTTAGAAGAAAACGAATAAATTAAATAAAAGTACATAATAAAATTAGGAGACAATTATGAGTATGAAAACAGATATTGATAAACTTACAGCAGACAAAGCTCTTGCTGAAAAAGATAGTATGGCTAAGACGCTTGAGATTCAGACGCTTGAAATTCAGATTAAAGATGACAAAGAGTCTGCAAACAAAGTTATTTATGGGCTTAAAACGCAAGTTGATGAAGACGCAGAAAGAATTGCAAAGGTTTGTGATATTAAAGACAAAGCTATTGAAGAAAAGAATTTAGCAGTAGAAGAGCTTGATTCGGCTAAGCTTGCTTTGAAACAACCTGCCTATGCCGACGCAGCACTTGTTGGTGATACAGAGACACTTGATATGGTTGGCGACGGAAATCTTGAGTCTGCACCTGATGAAGATTCGGCTAAGCTCGTCCACTTCAAAAAGATGCATAGTATCATGGATCCAGATGAAAAAGAAGCGTATAGAAGTAAGTATTCTAAAGAAATCGAAGCTGAAACAGCAATCGTTGTTAAAAACGCGTAAGCAAGGGGATTTACTATGGCTACTATAAGTCAAGCGGTAAAACAGTCGCAGTATAAGACGGGGCTCTTAGAACTAAGAACCTCTGTCAATGAGGCTATTACCCAACTTAACACTGAGCATAGTGCAGGTTTAACACTTATCCCTAAGCAAGGTGCATATAAAACGGGATTGCCAGAATTTAGAACATATATAAATCTGGCAATCACTTACTGCAACGATAATCTTTCGGCAAGTTTAACACTTGTGACAGATCAGAATGCCTGTAAAACTAAGTTGCCTGCTTTCAGAGCTAAGGCTAATTTACTGATTGCGTTTGTAAATGGTTCGTTTAGTTCAAGTTCCTCAAGCGTAGATAGTTCTTCAAGTTCGTCTGTAGATAGTTCTTCAAGTTCGTCTAGCTCAAGTTCTCAAAGTAGCTCAAGTTCTTCGTCTTCAAGTTCTTCTGTAGACAGTTCAAGTAGCTCTTCGAGTTCTTCTGTAGACAGTTCAAGTAGCTCTTCGAGTTCTTCTTTAGAACATAGTTCATCTTCAAGTTCATTATAGGATTAAATTATGAGTATAAATATCAGTAAGAAAAAAGTTAGTCTTATAAGTAATAGTTCTGCTGCAGTTACGGCAGACTTTCCTGTATTTACTGGCTATATTGATGAGATAATTATTGCACCACATAGTGCAAACGTATCAAGTAACGTTTCAGTTGTTGCGATTAAGGCTTCAGATATGCCTTCTACTGTTGACGACGTTACACTATTAACTGCATATGGAGTATCAAGTACGACAGTTAAGCGTCCTAGATATACGGTACACAATTCAGCAGGTACAGTTATAACAGATGATTTCCAGATGTATCCAGTAAGTGGCGAAACTATTAGGGCTTCGCTTCTAACGTCGAATAACTCTGGGGAAACGTTCAGCGTGCAATTAAAGTACTCGAATAGAAAATAAGAAAATAAAGGAGATAGAAAAATATGAGTAATTCACTAAGTTCTGCATACGTAGATAACATGAGTAAGATATTGATGCCAACTTTAGGCCAAGCACTTTTGCCTTTGGCGGCTTTTACCTTCGACGTTTCGTCCGAAGTAAAAGAGCAAGGAGATACCGTTAAGGTTGCCTTGATGCCAGATGCCAATACTGTAGTCGATTTAAATGATGCTACGGCAGGCGACAGGGAAAGTAAGGCAACCGATATCACTTTAACAAGTATTGACGTTAAGCTTGACAAGCATCCTATTACGGCTTGGAGCACGACTGATGAAGAAATTCGTCTGATTGCGTCTGGTGCAATGAACGGAATTCATGCTGACTTGATCAGACTTGAAGCAAATAACATCGGTAATAATATCTGTGATCAGGTTACTTCGTTGATTATCAATTCTAACTTCAATTCTCCAGCTCATAATGTAGCTACGGTTGCAAACTTTGATGCTGATGAAGTTGTTGATATTGAAACAACGTTGTCTGATGCTAACTGGTTCACTGATGGACAAAATCCTACGATGGTTCTTAACTCAGCTTACTACGGTAATCTGAAAAAGGACAGAGCTATTCAGGATATTTCTGCTAGCGGTATTCCTGTTATCAGAACGGGTATTGTTGACTCGGTTGACAGGTTCCCACTTATCAAGTATCCTAACTTGGGTGCTCAGAGTGAGTCACTTGCTGGATTCGTAGCAAAGAAATCTGCTATAGGAATTGCAATGCGTCCTTCTGTCCCTCAGGGTAAAAGCAGAATGGAAGCGTTCACGCTGATTAAGGAACCTCAGAGTGGAGCGGTTCTTTCGGTACGCCAATGGTACGATCCTAACTATGGTAAGTTCTACACTTCTGTAGAAACTATCTTCGGATATGCTGTTGCAAGAAGTACTTCACTTATGCGTCTAACGACTGCGTAAACAACTTAAGCTTTAAGGTGGCTGGGATATTCCTCGCCACCTTAAACTAAACAGGGACTAAACAAAGGATTAAACATGCGAACAACGGTAACAGTTTTAAAAGATGACAAGGGGCATTGGCACTATCCTTTTAGCCCTAACGTAGATTTAGCGGTTCAGAAAAACTTCTTAAAAGAATTAAACAATAGTGAAGGCGAATGGAACGGCCTTCAAGTTGTTTACGCTGAAATAATTACTGATCAAATTGGACGTGAAAAACGCAGAAGGTATGGCGTTGAGGCAGAGGTATCAGCCACCGAAGTAGTTGAAGACACTAAGGTAGAAGTAGAAGTTAACGAAGGAGTCAAGAAGGAAGTGGCTGAAGTTGACGAGGACGATGACAAGGTAGAAGATACCACTACAACTACTACGACTGAAGCAGGCGACGAAGATAAAGAAGAAGAAGACAAAGAAGAAGATAAGGACGAAGACACTGAAAAGGACAAAGAGAATAAGTCTGAAGAAGTCAAAGAAGTAACTGAAGACACTGGTATTGAAGAATTACCTCCACCTCCACGAAGAAGTGTAGGCCGTCCAAAGGGTTCAAAGAATAAATTAAAAAAATAATTTAATAATTTAATGTTTATCGTTAGTTGTTTGTTGTTTGTTTGTGTTGTTAAAGGGTAGGTAGGTTTAAAACTACCTGCCCTTTAATTCTTTAAAGATAAATTATGAGTAATAGTAGTTCAAGTAGTTCAGAAGAATATAGTAGCTCAAGTAGTTCTAGTAGCTCAGTTGATAGCTCAAGTTCTTCTTCTAGTAGCTCAGTTGATTCTTCTTCTAGTAGCTCAAGTTCTTCTTCAAGTTCACTAATTGAAGAATGCACTGGAAATAACCCTACTTTTTCTACTATGTTTGAAGACGACATAAGGGAAATTATGCCAGACTTGGAGCAATTTATTATTTATAAGCAAGTACACTATTGTGCAATTGTAGGCGATGTAAATAAGGGCAGAGTTCAAGTAGACATAGCAGGGTATATGCCAACAGCTAATTTAGAAGTAACAATAATTGATTCAGATTTTAATTCGGTACCAAGTAAGGGCGAAATAATTACTTATAAGACAACCAATTATAAAGTAGATGAATATTTAGATAGTGCAGATAACGTAACGTCTACTTTTACATGTGCGTCAATGAAGGACGGAACGTAAGATGTCAAGTGTAAACACAAGAAGCTTTGATAAGGCGCTTAAGAAGTTATCTAAGGACGCACCTGTATCTTTAGAAGCTATTGTACGCGATCAAGATAGGCTATGGGCTAAGGCTTTAATAAAATTTACCCCACCTAAGTCAGCTACCCAAGGCAAGAAGGCTATTAAAAGTGATTTATTTAAAATATTTAATACAATAACCCCTAAAGGCAGACTTAAATTCTTTCACGATAATTTTCCTAAGCATAGAGATATGTTTAATACTTCAACTACTGGTGCAAAAGATTTTCATCAACGCCAAAGAACACGTAGGGGCAGGGTTGTACCTCAGAGATCAGGTGGCAAAGTGCAAGTTGGTAGATGGAAATTTAATGATGTTATGTTTTTAGGTAAGCCAGACTTTAATAGATATTTTAAAAAGGTTGCAGAAGGCGTTGGTAAACTTGTTGCTGGATGGATACCTAAGGCTAATTTACACAAGAAGACAAAGCTGCCAAAGTGGGTACAAAAGCAAAAAATAAGACAAGGGTATGCCAAGGATAAAATGAAGAAAGGTAAGGGTAAAGGATCTTTAATATCGGGTAACACTACGCCTTATGTTCATATAATTAAAAGAGTTGTCAAATTTACTCAGAAGGTAAGACAAAAGGATCTCAATAAACACGCTATTAAAAGAATGAAAAAATTAGCAAGACAATTTTCGAAGGCTTAGGAAATATTATGGCAAGATTAAAAAAACATATTAAACGTAAAGTTGAAGATGCTTTTAAGGCAGTTATAGAAAGGCTGGACGAAGGATATCTTGAAGACGTTGGTATTTATAAAGGCTTTCAGGGAACAAGGGAAATAGCATTGCCTGGTGTTTTAGTGTCTACAGAAAGAGCCGTGCCAAGATATGATATAAACCTAACAAGTATTGGCAATTATGATATTGAACTGAAGATATCTCTTTATACAATGGCAGACGATACTGATTTTGAAAATAAACGCGAACAGCATGAAATATATGAAGGTATACTTGGAGAAATACTTGAGCGAAAAGATTTAAGGGAAAAATTAACCGACGCGGTACAGGAATTTGATGTTATATTTGTAAAGATTGAAGATATTTCTGATGGTATTACGACGCAAGCAGACTTAGAAAGTGTTTGGGAATTTAGTTTATATTGTTCACCTAATAATTTAGATCAAAACGTACAGAGTTAAGGAGATATTATGGCAGATGAAGTTACGATTGACGCTACAATGAGAATAGATAACGAAGAGTTATCATTTACTAAGCGTGAAACTGGGGTTACGGTTACTCAAACAGAAGGAACAAGATATAGTGCAAGGAGTACCGATGTAAATACTGTATCAAGTAATTTAGATATAGACACAGAAATTACAACGGCTGGAATATCTATGTTTATTAACCATTCTAATAATAACAGTATTACCTTAACCACAAATGTTGTGTTGAGGCCTGGCGAAGTTGCAATGTTCCGGCCGGATTCTACAACTATACCTGTAGTAAGTAATTCGTCAACCGCAAGACTTGAATGGTTTGTAAATCAAAATTAAAAATTAAAAAATAAAAAATAAAGGAGATAGAAAATATGAGTGATGCTATTGTACAATTGGGAACGAGCCTAATGGTTAGTGCCGGAAGCTTTGAAATTAGTGGATATTTCATTAGCGAAGACGGAAACTTGTCATGGACTAAGGTTAATGATATAGAGGAAATTAAGGATATTAATGGGGCAACTTTTACTAAGCTTCTTAAAAATCCTAAGCAGGAATTCAGCGGCACCTTAACTGTATTGGCGTCTGTCGGTACGTATACGCCACTCGAGATTGGCTCGGCGGTTTCAATTACTGATCCAGACGGAGCTTCTTTAAATGTTATGATCGAAGAGTGGAACCCTGACTTCACGACTAACCCGGTTAAAATTTCTTTTAAATTTGTGAAAGAAGAGTCTATGACTTATACGCCCTAATTTGATTCTCGACTAATAAGGAGCAATTTTGGGTATTTATCATGATAGTGTTATAGTAGAGCCCTATATAATTTGTAATAGGGTTCTACTACCATTTTCTTCATATCACTTATTGCTTCTTCGGCAGGCAAAGTCCCCGTTTTTATCTGAAAAAGAAGTGCAAGCAACAGAAGAAGACTTGGCAAGAGCTATCCTTATATGCACCACTTCTTTTCGTCAGCACAAAATAGATTCGCTTAAGCCACTAAAATCACTTAAGAGTTATAAAAAAGAATTAAAAAAAATAACAAGACGTATTTATATTAATAATATTAAAAAGAGATTCTTTAAAAATATACAAAGTGCAAAAGACGCCCAAGACTATATTGTTGAATTTTATCAGTATATAACTGCCCACTTAGGAGCGCCAACTTACAAGCCAAGTAATGATAGTGGTCCATCTGCAATTGAACCTGTATTTTCAGTTGTTGCGTGCATGATGAATTCAATGGGATTTGGTGAAGAAGACGCATGGGACTTACCTTTGTCACGTGCCAATGCATATAGAGGTTATGTTATGGAAATAAACGGAAGTAAATTATTATCAGAAGACGATGTCGATAGTGCAAAGAAGGCAAAAGACGACATAGATAATAACAAACAGTGGCAAGAGGCTAAGAAAAAATTTGAGGAAAAACGCGTAAAAGAAGCTAAGGAATTAAGTTAATGGCCAAAATAGAAACAGTTGCAACCCTAAAAACAGGAAAATTTACACAGGGCACTGGGAAAATGTCTAGTAATGTCGATAAATTTAAGGCAAAGTTTAGAGATGGCATGGGTAAAATACCTGGTATCTTAAAAACAATTGGGGCAAGCGCATTAATTGCAGCGGCTGCAATAGGCAAGGTGGTACTTTCTTCATTAAGGTATGGATCCGAATTAAGCGACATGGCATTTCAGGCTGGAGTATCGGTTGAAAAATTCCAGCAATTAGAAAATGCAATGGTTAAAGCTGGAGGCAAGGCTGCCGATATGCACAAGACATTGGCAAAACTTGCAGCGGCCAAAGCGGCGGCTATAGCTGGAGATCCAATGATGATTGAAGGAATGAAAAAATTCGGCCTTGAGGTTGAGGACTTGGCAAAACTAGATCCAGGTGAAATTTTTGGAAAGGTAGCCTTGTCGGGGCAATCAAAAGGATTTACGTCTGAACAAAAGGATGCCCTTAAGGATATGCTTGGAATAAAAACCATGCTTAAGGCAATGGAGCCACTTAGTACATTCGGAACTAAGGATTTTGGAAAAGGTGCCATATTGTCTGGGGCAGACGCAGCTGCATTAGACGAAGGCTCAGATGATTATGATTTATTTATGAAAAAAGTTAAAGTTGGAGCTGCGTGGAGAACTACGTGGTGGATGAATTTCTTTAAGTCAAAGAAAACACTACAAGAAGAAGAAGTACAAAGGCAAAAGACAATTGATTCGCAAAAAAAACAAAGGGAAATGGCTATAGCTTTCGACTTAGAAACAATAGCTGCATCTAGAGTTGCGAAAGAAAAGAAAGAAGCTGAAAAGGCTAAAAAAGAAGCTGAAAAAAAGGCCAAGAAAGAAAAGAAGGCGAAAGACGACGAACTAAAAAAACAAGAAAAAATTAACAAACGAATTGCAGATATTAAAAAGAAAACAACTGGTCCCGGCGTTACATCTGATGCACTACTAAAAGTAGGTGGCGTTATAGGAGGAGGAATAACAACTAAACCAGAGGCCGTTCGTATAGCGGCAAAGCAACTTTTAGTTCAAGAAAAAATAGCTACGTTTCTTCTTTCAATAGATAGAAAAACAACAAGTAAAAAACAAGGATTATCGGCATAAGAAAATTAAGGAAAATATTATGGCAGATATAAATGTACCTACAACTGAGTTACCAGAAATTATAGGAGAAGATCTTCTTCAGTCTGGCTATACTAAAGATTTTGATGACGTTGGGCAAGAAACTACCGTTATCTCTTGGGAAGGAAGAAGAGATAAGGTTGAGGCAGAGTACGAAGCACAAAAAATACTATCAAAAGAAGATGACATAACCGGAAGTATGGCCATAAGGGACGGGAATGGAACTCTTGACGTGACAAGCATTGCTCCAACAGTAGACGATCCTGGCGATAACGACGGAGTGTCTGTTGTATGGCAGGTAGTTTTTCAAGAGGTAATGAAGAATATTGGAACCCACCCTTATTTTACAGATACAGTAGATAGCAATTGGGTAACGACGCAGGTTAGAATTGATCAGGCTATAAAAAATAATATACCTCTTGACGTAGAGCAATTCGTGTTAGCAAATGAGGCAAAAAGATATTATGCGTTAAGATCGTTTGGAGTAGACACCTATCCTGTTTATCAGCCGATAATAAAAAAGACAACAAAAATGGCGAAAGCAAGTATTATAGTTCCAAGTTTTAAGGGGTTCGGATATATTCAAACAATTAAAGAAATAGATCCTCCAATTTGGCTTATTAAACAGCTATCTAATTTACCAAAGGTTAAAAAAACAGATTATAGCGTAGTAAATGATATCCTAACAATTAATCCCAGTACAATAGCATTAACAAATTATGAATGGGTTAAATTGCCACCAACTGTATCAAGTACGGCTGGTTCTAAGCAATATGATATAAACGAAATATGGCGCGGAGCCGAAAAATGGAGCACTGTATTTTATGGTGGTTCATGGGATCCAAAGGCAGAAGGTTCATAATGGTTGATAATTTTCAAGAAAATGAAATATTAGGTGCTAGAAAATTAAATAAAGTACTATACGAAGTTGAACTTAATCGCCCGGTACCTATGGATAGTGGCAAACATACACATGCATCCTTAGAAGGGCTTGGCGTTGGAGAAAAAGACGGACTATTAGATAGAGGGATGGTATCATATGTTGGTGGCGTTTCCGTAATAGTTCAGAAATTCAATGCGTGGCTAAGTGATGGTTCGTCTTATGAATTATCAACGGACACAGATAGAGACTATAAAACGGTAACAGTTGCGTCCCCTGTAGACGGGACGACTTATTACCTTGTGGCATCTGTTAATAAAACAAGCGAAGCGGTAACTTTATCATTCGAAGAAACTGTTTCTAGTAGTACTACCGATATATATTATCGTGCAATATCTAATGTCGTAGTATCTGAGACATCAAATGGATATGTCTTTTCAGAATTTAATTACAAGAATAAAAACTGGATTGGCGGAGATATTTACGAAGGTGATCCAAACGAATATCACTTTAAAGTTAATAGGGTATCAGATACCAGCGTAGAAGTCCATTGTGGCCAAAGAATAAGATATGCAGCGGGCAGTATATATAGGATCGGACTAACTAATGACGCCAACGCTAAAAGCCAATATTATGACGATGTAAGAACAATTAGTGGTATAGGGGAAAGTGGATTTATAATAATAACTTTAAATAATGACTTAGTGCCTACAGCATTAGATGCAAGCTTTACTAACGCATACCCTAATGACTTAGATAATTCAATAACCACGCTTGCATCTGTAACATGGGACGCAGTTAATTCTAAAATATCATCAATTGAACCATATTGGGTAGGAGGAGATAGATATGATCAATGGATTATCGTTTCTGACACTAATTTAGATTACGATGATGATCAAGAATTGCAGATAAAGGGGT
>Ga0307928_10002368_pt1 | contig 14501 bp, 24 predicted proteins | sample AceLakmetagen232_FD_201815 | JGI IMG/M metagenome (GOLD analysis project Ga0307928, IMG submission 201815) | Saline water microbial communities from Ace Lake, Antarctica - #232 | ecosystem: Environmental > Aquatic > Non-marine Saline and Alkaline > Saline | place: Antarctica: Ace Lake... | reverse complement strand
AGATTCATGCAGTCCACGGGTAACATTTCGATAGCAGTTGCTTCAACGGGTTCACCAACAGGCGTTATCGGCGTGGTCAAAATGCCGTATTCATTCGGATAAGAGGTGATATTAAATGGGCTTAACTTTTGGAGTAGAACGACAAATATCACAGATATGGGCTGACGTTTCAAAGATTGCGGGTGGGAACGTCAGTGCCTTTAGGGCAACAGCAACTTCAACAACTCCTTTAGCGGTGACTGTAAAGTCTACGACAGGATATTGGGCGTTGCTAGATGTCAAGTTACATTTATCTGCAGCTGGTTCAACTGGATCTTTACAGGTCAAAATCGACAGTGGAACAGCGGCGGCGTATGACACGTTATTGTTGTCAGAATCTTTGACTGCGGTTACAGACATATACTGGCAACCAACAAGACCGATTGAGTTTTCAGCATCTGACGAGGTTGACATCACATGGGAATCTTCTCCAGGGTCTTCTGCTATTACTTACGGATTAGAAGCAACTTATAAGACGTTGTGAGGTTGATATGATAACTAAAAATGGAGATTCAAAAGTACAGACCAATGTTTCTGTAAATGGCAATGTAATTACACCAACGGCTTCGACCCTTACCGGTGATATTGGTGCTGGTGATGTGCTTGACGGCAAATTTGGTTATGCAGCCGATCCAGATACTAAAATAGAAGGTACAATGCCAAACAATGCAGCGGCTGACGTAGAAGTAACAACCACGTCAGGCACGACTATTTCGGCGGGCTATTACAACGGTTCGGGAGCCGCTAAATTATCAGCAGCAGAAGCGGCAAAGGTTCTCGAGGGTAACATCAAAGACGGGGTTACTCTATTAGGCGTAGCAGGCACTTATGACCCTGAATATGTAACATCAATATTTTTAGAAGACGGTACTTTTGTTGTTCCAGCAGGGGTTACGTCTCTTGATGCGTTCATCGTTGGTGGTGGCGGAAGTGGTGCCGGAGATTATGGCGGCGGTGGCGGTGGCTATACTGATACTTTTCTCGAAATTTCTTCCACTCCGGCAGGCAGCTTGTCTGTTGTTGTTGGAGCAGGTGGAGCCGGCGGCTTTCCAGGAGAAAACGGCTCAAAAAGTTGGTTCCATACCGAAGGGACCTATTATGCAAACGGCGGAAGTCTAGGCAACGAATCCGGAGAGGCCGGCGGTGGTGCTGGTGGTTCTGGCGGCAGTGGCACAGGTGGAGATGCCGGCGGTTCTGATGGTAGCAACGGAGTTGGTACTTATGCCGGAACTGGTCAAGGAACGACTACCCGAATGTTTGAAAAAACTCTCGGTCAATTATATGCCGGCGGCGGCGGCGGAGCGGGTGCTGGAGCAGGTGGAGCCGGCGGCGGCGGTGATCCAAGCCATCATGACGGATACGATGGACTCGGTGGCGGTGGTATGGGTGGAGTTGCCGGAAACGGCGGGTCGGGCATAGTAATTCTCAGATATTTAGCTTCAACATAAAAAGCAGGTGATAGAATGTTAAAAGTAAACGGAATAGATGATGTTACATCAATAAAAAACAACACTGGCGGTCTAAATGTCAACATAAACTCGGTTATGGATACCGATAGACTTTTGACACACCAGAGCCACAGAGGGCATTATTTTGCGGCGGCTGAGTATTCAACAAATGTAGCAAACAGTGTTTTGATTACACCAACTTCTTCAACGTCAGAAATAGTCGTAAACGATTTTATGGTAACAACTTCCTCAGATACTGGAGATGTGCAGATTGAATCAACGTCAACATCCGTTGGATATGGTGGAATACTTGCAAAATTGTATGCATCAAAGGCGAGCGCTATGTCTGGTAATGGTGTGCATGTTCATGTTGGGGTAGGGGCTTCTTTAACGGTTACGATAACCACAGGAGCAGCAACTTTTGTGGCTGTAGAATATGAGGAGGAATAATGATAGCTACTAAAACTGAAATCAAAGCGTTTTTATCAATAACCTCAACTTCACAGGATAGTCTTATTGATAGGCTTATTCCTGTGATTGAAGATGACATCAGAGAGTATTGTAATAATGATTTCAGAGACGAGAATGTATATATGCAGAGTTCGGATATTTCGTTCACTAGAAACACGACTAGTGCGGATACTATAACATACGATGGTACAGGCGACGGGTTTATTGATTCACAGTTCAAAGCAGGTCAAACGGTTAGGGTTCAAGGATCGTATAATAACGATGGTTTCTTTGAAGTCGAATCAGTTTCATCAACTACTTTGACTATGTATTCAACAACCTCAAGACCTTACTTTCAAGAGATGGTTACAGAAGACGAAGCCTTGTATATCGTGATAAACAAAGTGAAATATCCAGATGCTTTAAAGTTCGTGGTTTCACAAATGACAAATTACAAATTGACGAATCACGATTATGCTTTGACATCTGAAACTGTGTCTAGGTGGTCAGGAACTTATAATACACTAGACATGGCGAGCGGTTATCCTAAGGCTATGATGTCAGGTTTGAACAGATGGCGAAAGCCGGTGTTTGTATGATATCAGACTTTTATGACCAGTCTTTCACGGTAACAACTCCATCAACTAATGTTTCAGCAATGGGATCACCAGAACCTACTTGGAGCGATACGGGAACTTTCAAGGGCTGGATTGACAAAGTAACGGGTCAGGAACAAAAGGTCGCCGCTCAATATTTAGGCGTAGTTACACATGTTATCGGATGCAGTTCAACCAATACATGGATACTTAAAAAGCATAGAATCGTAGACGCAGATAGTCTTATTTTCAGAGTAGTAGACACAGACAATCCAGTTAAGAGAAATCACCATTTGGAGATCCTGTTAGTTTTCAACGGCATAGATCAACTTTCAACATGAGGTAAATATGGGTTATGAATCGAACATGAACGCTTTTAACAAAGAATTTAATACCTGGCAGGAAAAAGCCTTGAAAGCTATTGGCATATTTGGTGAAGCAGAGGCTAAGTTGAGGTCGGCTGTTGATACTGGCAATTTGAGAAGTAGTATTTCTCATAAGGTAGACAAAAAAGAATTGGCGACATATCTTGGTAGTAATGTTGAATATGCTTTATTCGTTGAAAAGGGAACGGTCAAAATGAAAGCACAACCTTTTTTGACTCCAGCAATTGAAAGCAATACGAAGAAGATCGAATCGCTTGTAAACAAAATAAAGTTTGCAGGGGGCAAAAATGGCTCTGACTGATTTTATAGGTGCGATAAGAGCAAGGCTTTTGACGTTTGGATATCGTGTTTATTACGGTGAAGAAATAGACGGTGTTATAAAAGTGCCGTATATCTATTTTCAATATACCTCAACAAATGATACTGAACCCGCAGAAGACTTCATGATAGATGTTGATATAGTCGGGTACTCAGCAAAATTAACACAGGTTGAACAGATGGTTGATGCAGTTGATGGAGACGGCGATTATACAAGTCCTACGGGACTGAATTATTACCAGTACGGCACAGGTGGAAGCCCGACATTTAATTGTTATAGAGTAAGTCGGTTATCTTTACCGTCAGGGATGCAGGGCGTGGCAAGGCGACAATTGAGATACAGAGTGAGAACATATTTATAAAGAGAGGTGATTAACATGGCAGTACCTAGCGACATTATGTTAGGATATGGAGTTTTTTATTATGGCGCAGCATTGACAACAGCTTCACTAACGGCAATAGGCGCAGTACGTGGAGGCGGTGTCTTCCACAGAGAACCAACGTACAGAAAACTAGCACTTGACGGAGACTACGGATATGTCAAAGGCAGAGTCGAGATTGACGAAGAAATTGACACCTTGACAATGAGAGCTGTAGAGTTTTTACCAGCTTCGATCAATAGTTTCTATCCGGCAATGACTTCATCCGCAGGCGGGAGCGTTACGACATTAACAGGTAATATGGATATTGCAGACGGGGATTATAAGAAAGTTCAGTTTATAGGCAAGACCAAAGGTGGCAATGCTATTACCATTACAGTTGATAATGCATTGAACTTAGGGCCATTGAACTGGGAGTTTTTGGACAAGAATGAAGTGGTGGACGAACTCGTATTCACAGCGACTTCACTTGAAGCATCAACTACTACTCCAAGTTGGAAAGTAGAATTCGCAACAACATAGAAAATTTAATAGGGGGTAACATGGAGATTAAACTCAAGACACGACAGATTGCAATGATTTCAAAGCTTGTTTCTCAAATGGGGTTCAAGCTGGATTTCAAGGGCAAATCACAAGACGAGGTCGGTGCTGACATGCTATGGGGTATTGTTACTAATATCCATAAGGCAGAAAAAGAATTGTATGTATTGCTTAGTGATATGACAGGCATTACGGTTGAAGCAATTGCAGACACAGAGATTGAAGAGTTAGTGGAAGAGATCAAAGAAATATATAAGAAAATTGCAGGTTTTTTTACCCGGCCAGTCACATCAAAACGCATATAGATGTGATTGATTTGTTTGCGTCCAGGTATTCGGATATGAACTATATTATGAATCTGGACTATGAGGATGGCTGGCAGTTATTAAACAAGATCGTTGCAGAGAACGCAGAAGCAAGAGCACATGCTATATATGCGTCAACGTATCCTCATTTTGATAAAGATACATACATGACATTTGACGAGTTTTATGGGAATCGAAGTTCTAAGATATGTACATTGCCAACAGAACAGATTATCAAAGAAGCTAACGCTATAAAGGCAAAATACAGTTGGTGAAAGGTTATCATGGAAATATTTAAAGTTTTTGGTTCTGTCTTTCTAGAAGGCGGAGAAGAAACTGAAAAAGACTTAGATAAAATCGACAAGAAAGCCGGTGGTCTTGGTGGCACTTTCAAAAAAGCCGGTGGCGGAATGGTTAAGGGAGCCGCTGTTATGGGATCGGCTGCACTTGCTGTAGGTGGTGCGGTGTTTGGTATGGCAAAAAAAGCATCTACATCCGCAGACCGTGTTGATAAGTTGTCTCAAAAGATAGGTATATCTGCAGAGTCTTTTCAAGAATGGGATTTTGCAATATCTCAATCTGGTGGTTCTGTTGAAGGACTACAACCAGCAGTCAAGAAACTATCTCAAGCTGCATATGAAGCTTCACAAGGAGTCGATACTTATTCAGATTCGTTTGACGAGCTAGGGATATCTGTCACAGACGCTGATGGAAACTTAAAAGACCAAGAAGTTTTGTTAGAAGAAACAATAACCGCTTTATCTGCAATGGACGATGAAACCAAAAGAACAGCATTAGCTAATGAATTGTTAGGGCGATCAGCCACAGACTTAGCACCTTTATTTAATGCGGGTGCAGGAGCAGTTGACGAAATGAAACAAAAGGCTAATGATTTAGGACTTGTGCTTGACGAAAAGACTATAAAATCAGGTGTAGAAATGACTGATACAATGGATCAATTGACAAGGACTATAGGGGCTTTGTTTACAAAAGCATTAGGACCATTGTTGCCTATCATAAACGATCTAGCACAAGAGTTCATAAAAATACTTCCTCCACTAATGGGGTTCATAGGTCCATTGATTGAAAAATTGATGCCGATTGTTCAAGTGCTAATAGATAAATTATTGCCTGTGTTCTTGAAGCTATTAGATGCGTTAGTACCAATACTAGATCCTATAATTACGGTATTTCTAATGTTGATAGATTCGGTGTTGTTACCGTTCATTGACATGCTAGTACCTATTATAGAAACACTTATGCCGGTATTTATAGAGTTGTTTAATAAACTTATACCTGTGGTTCAACCTATCCTTGATATATTCATGGAACTTGTCAAGGGAGTGTTACCGTTCTTTATTGAATATTGGGCTATGCTTGCACCTATTATGATGCCTCTAATAGACATCTTCTTGGAACTAGCAAAAGACTTGCTTCCTGTTATGATGGGTATAATCCAGACATTGACAAAGACTGTATTACCAGTATTTCTCACCATCTTGGAAAAGGTATTCAAGATAATAGGTCCGTTGATCGAGGGAGTCGCTAAAGTCGTAGGAAGCGTTGCAAAAGTTGCTGGCGGAGCTGTATCAAAAGTCACAGGATTTATAGGTGGTATATTTGGTGGCAATAAGAATAAAGGGAAAGCAACAGGCGGATATATTGCAGACACAGATGAATACATGGTTGGTGAGGATAGACCCGAAAGAGTTATTTTACCAAGAGGTGCACAAGTGAAACCTGGCAGGGGTAAACAAGAAAAAGGGATGGTTGTTAATTTTTATGACGCAAAAGTCTTTGATCAAAGAGACGGGCGTAAATTAGCCGAACTTGTATATAGCACATGGCAATCCGGAGGAGTGGGCAGAGCAAGATGATAATAAATATTTTAGGAGACACTAAAACAGCATATTACGAGGGTGGAACAGTAGACTTGAACAGATCGTCAAAGGCTAATAATACTTGCGGCGTGACATTTGTGACACAGGCTAGTACATATTTACCTCAAGTCGGTCAAGATATAAAGGTCTATGATAATGATTCCAACCTATATTTTGGCGGTATAATAAGCAAGGTCGCTCATTCAGAGTTTACAGGCGGGAATAGCAATGATGCTCTTATAAGGTCTTCATTATATTCTGATGGCTATAATTCTATACCTGAAAGGCGAACTATCACGGCTTCATTTTCCACCTCTTATGCAGGTGACATTGTAAAATATATATTGAACAATGTTTTAAATGATGATACTTATAGTGAAAATCTGTCTACTGGTGGGAACATAGAAAACGGAGCTTATTATACTCAATATAATAAAGGAATTACATCTGTAAAAGAGATACTAGATCAACTAGCGGATGCGTCAGGGTTCACATGGTACATTGATAATAACAAAGCGTTGAACTTTGAAGCAGAGACTACCACGCCAGCAGCGTCACATGATTTAATGTCTACTGGTACATTCAAAGATTTTTATGATATGCAGATTGCAAACTCACTTGCAAATTACAGAAACAAACAATATGTAATTGGTGATGTTGGAGAAGACGGGATAGCAGTTGTAGGAATGGCTCAAGAGTCTTCTAATTTTTCAGCTAGACAAACAATTGAGGGCGGGTCAACTTGGAGTTCGGGCGTATATGGTAATGTCATACAAGATTCTAATGTAAAAACGACAGCAGATGCGGTCACTCTAGCAACAAACGAACTCAAGCAAAACAATCGGACAGGCGAACTTTCTTTCGCTTCTTATTCTTTAGACTGGGATCCACTCACAAAACTAAAAGTAAAACTTCCTAAGTATGGAATAGACGAAGATACTTATTATCTTATAACTAATGTGAACATTCAGTCACAGACACAAAATAGAGAGATAGCAGTTATAGATGCTATTGAAAAAAACGACTCCGATTTTGGCTCACAGGTCGGACTTGACAACTTAAAGTTCATGACCGAACTTGTACAAGCTGCAAAAGGCGGCGGTGCAGGGAATGTCAGTAATGCGAGTCAGAAATATTTGGTCAAAGATTATGCGGTTACTTCTACAGCTCAAACAGACGTTACTTCTACAGAGGTTTCTATCTTATCAAAGACTTTTAGTTTAGGTATTAAGTCTGACGTTAAAATATTCTTTGCTTGTTCGGGAACTTCAACAGGCGACATAGCTTTAACTCTTAAAACGTATGTTAACGGAACACCACGAACTTTCCAACCAGTACAAGACATATCTGGTAATGAACTCATGATGTATACTGATACTTTAGTCGAAGAACCAATATCAGCTTCACCAATGACAATTGAAATAAAAGGGGATTCGTCCGCTACTGATTTTGTCATTTCGTCAGGGTTTGCACATATGAACATTTTGACCATTCCTCTTATTTCTGAAACTACTCTAGTAGACGTTTCAAACTTTGTTGCTACGGTTAACGGATATTACGAAATCGATCTTACTTGGTCTAATCCTAGTTCTTTGAACTTTACAGGCGTAGAACTTTATAGTTATGCTACAACATTAGAAAACAAAGACCGTACTTGGTGTGACGCTAACGCTACTTTGGAATATTCGGGGGTATTAGAATTGTTTGACGATACGAGTCTTACTGAGAATACGGAATATTTTTATAAAATATTTGCTGTATATTCGGATAATGGAACATATTATAGTTTGGGTGTAGTGGCAAATGCAACAACAGTTTCATTATATCAATTATGGGCAGGCGGTCTAGACAATTCACCTGTATTGACGTCAACATATCCCAAGCAAGTACTATTTCTTATAGGAAGTGATACATATTTAGCCTGTTCAACTGGAGATTTTTATTTAGCTACTACAGATATTAGAACGAATGCTGAAGGATTACAATATTATGATTCCGGAAGTGATGGGACTTGGATTTATGATGGTGCAATACCCGCAGATTTTAACATAGCATCTGGTGCTTTATTAGTCCAAGCAAATTGTAATGTATATACAGATAGTGGATTGGGAACGGTTTATTTTTATAAAACAACACCATAAGGAGATATTATGAGCGTAGCAGTAAACACAAAACCGAATATGTTTTATGCGAGTAGGGAATATATAGCTACTGTTGTTGATACAGACACTTTGGCAGACGGTTTCTATGGTACGGTTTTGATAAATAAAGCTACTGCGGTTACAATAACAATGGGCGCTGCTGCGAATAATGATTTATACACAGTTAAATTTATTAATATAAATTCAGGTGTTGGAACTATATCTGACGGTTCAACCATAGTTTCTCTTGCTGAGGGTGAATCTTGTATTGTAACTTGTAACGGTTCTGACTGGTACGTACAGTCAACCTATGGTGTTTTACCATTAGGGTTCATACCTATAATGACTTCGGCTGAATTTGCCACAAAGATATCTGACGAAACATGAACCGGGTTAGTTGTTTACAATACTTCACCTACTCTGAAAGCGCCTATACTTGATGTTGTTGCATTGTCAACGACTCCTGTTGCAGGGAAGTTGGAATACTTTGGGAACAAGATGTATGTTACAAATAAGTCTTTGCAAAAAGTTTTAGATCGAACAAGTGATGTTAAGGTTGCAACATCAGTTGCCGCAGACACAACAACAGAAACAACCGTTTTCACTGCGGCTGTTCCTGCTAATTCTTGGATTGCTGGGAATATACTTAAAATGTATATGGCTGGTTCTATAAATAATTCAAATAGTGCACAGGACGTAACAACACAGGTAAAAGTTGGTGGAAATACTGTAGCCACACTAGCTTCCGTTGGAGGTAAACTCACAGACGCTTGTTGGCATATATCAGGAACTTGTACTGTAAGAGAAGCGGCCTCAACAGGGTCAATGGCTTGGCACATGGACATGGTAATCGATGGGGAAGATTCAAATGTCAATTGTGCGGTTGCTGAAATAGACACTACTGGTGCTTTAGATATAACCGTTACGGCAACATGGGATAATGCAACGGCTGGGAATATATTTAATTGTTGTATGGGATTTATGGAATATAAAAACTAGGGGGTATTATGGGGATTATAGAACGGATCGAAGAAAAGATCACAAAAAGAATAGAAGAAAGAATAGAAGAAAGAATAGAAGAAAACACGAACCATATTATTGATATGTTAGAAACACCGCCGGTTGAAGTTCCACCTGTTGAGTTACCTATACAAAAGACTATTGATTTTGAAGAAACAACAGACGTTTTGAAGAACCCATATAGAGGGGCAATGCACTACGGCGATAACTTAACTAACGATTTCGACTTTGAATTAGTTGCTGCGTATGTTTCATGGAAAGAATTAGAGCCTACTAAATATGTTTTTGATTGGGAATCGTTCGAGTCAAAGTTTAATTTCAGCAAGTGGCGTGAAGAAGGAAAGAAAATGATGATAATGTTCTATATGGACTGGTCTAAAAAACCTAAGATTCATACAGACATTCCTAGCTGGTTATATGACGAAATTGACGGAACATATTACACAAATTCTGGGGACGCATATGGCGGGTTTAGTCCGAACTATAAAAACGCTATATTGATTTCAGAACACACAAGAGTTATAAAGGCGTTCGCTGACAGATATAATAACGATGATTTTGTGTGGCTGTTCAAGATGGGTAGTGTAGGGCACTGGGGAGAAATGCACACTACCTTTTTGACTCACGGAGAAGCAGGATCTTTGCCAACGGTCGAATATACGTCATTATATGAATCTGCATATAATACTTATCTTACAAATAAACTTATCTCGGTTAGACAGGTTAGACGAGTAGGCATTGATAACGGAATGGGTTTGCACTGTGATGCGTTCGGACATGTTTCAGAATCTAATTATTGGCTTAACGGTATTGCAAACGGGTATCAAGATTGGCGCACCAAGTCATATCATCCGGCTATGCCTAGTGCTTGGGAAGCAGCCCCGACTGGTGGCGAATGTTATTCTAGTCCTCCAACATGGTTTGGTACAGAAAGCTATGAAACAACTTTAGCACAGATACAAGCAGGAAAATGTTCATGGTTCAGAATACCATCTCAAGGAGCGTTCGCACAGGGAAGTATCGAGGACATAAACTTTAAAACGATGCTTAACCAACTTGGATACAGGCTTTATATAAAATCAATAACCTATCCAGAATTTATAAACACATCGGCGGATATACAAATGACTTGGTCGAACACGGGACTTGCACCGTTTTATTATGACTGGAAAATCGAATTATCTTTATCTAGTGACGGAATCATAGTTTATTCAAAAACAGTAGATGTTGATATCAGAACATGGATTCCTGGAACATATGACATATCGACTTCAATAACACCTCAAATTGCACCAGGGCAGTATGACATTCAAGTATCAATTATTAACCCCAAGACTTTACAACCAGCGATATATTTAGCAAACGAAGGTGACTTGAGATATATTGTAGGCAAAATAGAAGTAAAGTAGACAGGAGCCATTATGAACAACGAAAAACTAACAGAGGAATTTATGAAGATGGTTGCGTCAATTGCTAGGGTAGAAGGGTACACGTCGTGTATACCGAAACTGAAAACCGATTGTGATGTTATGTTTATGCATGTACACGACAACACTCAATGCAGAAAAATCATGGAACCATTAGTTAAAGACATAAACGAAAACACTAAATTTAGAAAAAACTCTGTTAAGGTTATTTGGATTTCAATAGCTGCTGCTATTTCTGGTGTAAGTGGATTAATAATATCGTTGGTGAGGTTAAAACAATGAAAGCATATACCATTATCGTTTATTCAGAACGCAAGGAAATAAAAGTGTTTGTTGATGATTTGGGGACTATCAATGATGTTAAAATGATTGAACAAAACGGAGAAGTATATCTCAATATGAACGATTTATCAAAAGTCTTTTCATTAGATAAAGCCGATGACGATAGTTTGAGCGTATATACATATAGGGGGATAAAATGAGAGGGTTTGACTGTAATTCTAAATTATCATATGAAACCGCTGTAAAATTCAGACGTTCAGCTTTTGATTTTGTAATACGATATGTAGGGCGGTTCTCTATGAACACTCGAATAGACATAGACAAGAAAGAAATACAAAACATTTTGAATGCTGGGCTGGATCTTGGGCTAGTGCAGCATTGCCCTGCAAAGCCTGGAATTTTTCCATCGAAAGACCTTGGTACAACATACGGGTCTAATGCTTCTTTGTTTGCAAAACAAGAGGGATACGAACAAGGTAAGATTTTGTACCTTGATCTTGAAGATATAAACCCAGACTATAGAAACAAGCAACAAGACATATACGACTTTTGTAACTATTGGTATGAGAATGTATATAAAGATTTTACACCTGGAATCTATATAGGCTTCAATAACTATATGACATCAGAACAACTTTATTATAAGCTAAGATTCAAAGACTACTGGCGCTCACTATCACGAGTTCCAGAAGTTGCTATCAGAGGCTATGCTATGAACCAATACGGCTATGGAACGCTCCACGGTATACAGATTGACCGCAACGAGCTTACAGGCGATAAAACGGGGCGTTTCCCACCGTTCATGCAAGGCAAGACAATAGAACCGTCAGAGTTTGACAAAGCATTAGATGTACTAGCGGAAGAGGGAATCACAAACGACAAAGAGTATTGGAGAATAAAGGCTTTAGAAGTCAAACATTTAGATCAACTTATTATAAATATGAAAAGTTATATAGAAAGGAGATAATCATGCCAAGAGGAGATGGAACAGGGCCAAGCGGCAAAGGGCCACGAACAGGCAGAGGATTAGGAAGCTGCCCGACAGTTAGGACATCAAGACAACCGAGAACATCAAAAAGACCAATAACACCAAAGAAACCTAAATAGAAAGGGGGATTATTATGAACGAATATTTATCACTTGAATCAATTGGAACATTTGCAGGGATGGTAGTTGCTATTAATCTCATAGTCCAATTCCTGAAACCACTATTAGACAAAGTTAAAAAAATACCTACAAGGTACTTAGTTTGGGCAATAGCTGTTATTGTATCAACAGCATATCAGGCAATTACAGGAACTTTCACGGCAGCCGTCATATATCTATTACTTTTAAACTCCATACTTTTGACACTTACTGCTATGGGAAGTTATGAAGCTACAATCAAAAAGATAGTAAAATAGACCTCCTCGCACTACCCTCCTCCCTCGTCAGAAATGGCGGGGGCTTTCTTTTAAAAAGAATTTGCAGAAACCCTTGTATATTATAAAATAGTATAGTATAATATATACATAATCAATAAGGAGGTAAACGAAATGAAAATGTATACGATTAAATCAAAAGAAGACGTAAGACAAATATTAAACAGCACAGTCGGAAACAACTGGTCAGGACAAACATATTTAATCAATCAGATTTTTGAAATCAACAACTTACAATATCATTTTTATTTCAACCACCAAGGATCAACATTTTTAAACAATGGACACCATATGTCATTTGAAGAAGTAGTAAACATAATCTGGAACAACCGCAAATGTTTAAACCAAGAAGAACTATAATAACAAACAGGAGGTAACCGAAATGAAAGCATATCAGGCAAAGGATTATCTACAGGGCTTACTAGATTTTGAAATAGACACCAACTCAGAGACTGAGATAGAATGGGTTAAAACTTTTGAAGAAGCCAAAGTTAGCCGATACATTAAAGAACCATCGAATTTCGAAGATAACAAAGGGGCGTATACTAGCAGATTTAGGGATGGGTTAGTTGTTCGGATGACAGACGGATCGGAATTTCAAGTACGAATCAGACCGAACAATCCGGATTACACCACATATAATACTTAGAGGAGGCAAGGGAAATGGAGAAAGATACAGTAGAATTAGCAGTCGAAGCGCTAAAGATAAACCAAACAAGGCAAGAGTTGACCGAAGCACTAAGGATAAACAAAAAAAGATTATCACTGATAGAAAATGCTCGTTCTAAAATGGATCAATACGACAAGGGTTCAGAGATGGGAAGATACTTAACTAACTTTGTAGTAGCACTAGAAGAATGCGAAGCTATTGATTAGATGAAATGAGGGAGACATGATATTTAAAGTATTAGATGACGAAATAGACGAAATAGAAATAAACACACTTGAAGAACTAGAAACACTTTGCAACTTTTACGAGTTTCCTATGATTATGGACTTTGAAAGAAAAACACTTCAACCGTTTGATTATATGGATTGGATATAAGACTATAGGTCGGAAAGGGTTTAAGATGATAGGATTTATATTATTAGGATTTGCTATCATTTGCGCACTACTGGCATACTTCACAGACACACAAATATTACTGAATTATCTCAACAAAAAAGGCTACCCGATGAATCACACAAGATTTCTTGACAAAGTGTTTGACTTATATATTTGGTTAGGAGGTATGCAATGACACCAAAAGAAGCTAAAGAACAGATACGAAACGAAGCAAGAAAGTATGTAGAAGAAATCCAAGAACGAATCGAAGAAGAACAGGAGGAATCTAATGAAAATATCCAGGCCTAACAGAATTATTTTGTACTACAAGAAACATAAGAAAGACTACATCTTCTGTTTTTACATCACTATCGTTTGCATCATTCTAGCGTTTTTAGTTATGCTCAAAGTATTAGAAATGTATCCGTAGGGGGACTTATGACCGACAAAGAGTTTTTGGACATTCAACAAGAGAAAGAATATCAAAATAAGTTGATGGCTGCATTATTGGCTATGAGGGAGTATGAAAAATGTACAGAAGACGTTATCAAAACCCAGACCAAAAACAGCATCACCGTCCAAGGTATAGCAACGGAAGCGGTGATGTGGGCTGGGGAGCTTTATTAGAGGCGATATGGAAAAGAGCAGTTTCAGATGAAAAAGCAAACGCTAAAAAATCTTTTGGTGTTAAAATTTTATCTGAAAAGACAATAGCTAAAATTCAACAAAATTTGTTGAGGGAAGCAGATGGTTATTGTAAGAAAAGTCCTGAATTGATTTATATTTATGCAAATGAAAAAGATTCTTTAAAGAAGCTAAAAGG
>Ga0307928_10002366_pt1 | contig 14510 bp, 27 predicted proteins | sample AceLakmetagen232_FD_201815 | JGI IMG/M metagenome (GOLD analysis project Ga0307928, IMG submission 201815) | Saline water microbial communities from Ace Lake, Antarctica - #232 | ecosystem: Environmental > Aquatic > Non-marine Saline and Alkaline > Saline | place: Antarctica: Ace Lake... | reverse complement strand
AAACTCCTTTTGAAGAACATAAAAATGATTATAATGATATTAAAGAATGGCTAGATTTTCTTAGGCATTGTGAAAATGCTATTATAGAGGCAGACAGAACACGAAGCATTAAAGATGATTTTATGATAAGTAGGCAAACCCATGAGGGAGAGAAAAACGAATTAACTCCAAACTTTTATGAGATGTTAGAAGATTTAGAAAGCTCCTATGAACAAATTTATTTATTAATGCTAACTAATAAAATTGTAAGTGCGGGAATTGAAGAAGATGAAGAACTAAGTTATAAGCAATTAGAAACAGAAGCAATTGAAAGGGTGGTTACAGCATGAATTTAACAAAAATTATTGGCATTTTATTATATATTAATTTTGCTTTATTAGTTTATCCAATATATTTCTTTTTACCTAATTCTATTCTAGGACTTACTTTAATATTTTTATCTGGGATATGTGCTACTTTTTCTATAATGGTTTCTATGAGAAAACGGAGTTAAAATGTATAATAACAATAATGTAAGAAGAAGAACGATTTTTCCCAGTAAAGAAAGCAAAAAATTTTATACTTATTGGTGGACACATAAAGCATTATGGGGATCATTAAAAAAAAGGTTAGAAATAGATAAAGATGCTTTTATTTTAATTACTGGAAATACAGGCGACGGAAAAAGCCATTTAGCTGGTGGGCTTTGTTTTAGACACGCTTTAAAAGAAGATAATTTTATTAAAAATGATGGAACTAAAATGTTTATTCCAGAGGAAGATTATATTATTGATCCAGAAGAATTTGCTTATAAAATGATAACTTCGGAAGGCAGAGTTTTATGGGGTGATGAGTTTTTGAAATCATCAGATAGGCAAAGCTGGTATGATCCAATAAATAAAGCAATTGTTCAAAGGAAGAATACCAACAGGAAATTAAAGAATATTTATTTTGTTATACAGCCTTATGAAACACAGTTCAGCCCAAAGTTAGCTAGTCATTTAACGCTTTGGATTTGGGTAAAAAAAAGAGGAGTTGCAGAATTATATTGCAGAATTGTAGGGAGAAAAGGTGGGAAGGGTTTAGATATTGAAAGTATAATTGCTAGAGAAGATAGATATAGAAAAGAGAATCCTAAAACCGATTTTGTGCCTCCAACTATTCACCCAGAGTATGTTGGAAGAATTGCGTGGGGAAAATTAACAGCTGGGCTAGAACGACAATATGAGGAGTTAGTATCAAAAAAATCAGCCGTAGGAAGCCTCACAGACGAAGAAAAAGAAAAATATGGCATAAAGGTAGAGAGGAATCCAGAGGAAATTGTTAAGTTTGCTGTAGAGAAAATAGCTAAGGGAGAAATCAAAGATAAAAAAACTTTATGGAATGCTTTAGGAGAATTGGAAGAAACCAATGATAAGAAGATTAAAATGTTAAATTTCTATTTAAAGCTAGAGGGCTTTGATACTTTTGGAAAACTTTTCGATAAGAGTAAATTGGAAATGGATAAAATATGGTAAAAACACAATGTTTAAATAGTAGTAATGGTATGAATTGTTATGGCATTAAAAGATGATCCAACAAAAGCTAAGAAATTTCTATTAAAAAGAAAATTGCCTATGAATTTTAATATAAAAAGAATTGAGATTATAGAAAATGGTGTCAGATATTATTTTAAATCAAAAAAGTTTTCACCGAAATTAAGAACAAGAATAATTTTAACTCCAAAAAATACATATGTAATGGAAACATATAGAAAACCAACAACAAATACTATTCATATAAAATATATTAAACTGTCTGATTTATCAAAAAAAGGAAAATCAAGACTATAATTATTAAACTTCCCTAGTTTCTCTCATCATTTCAAAAGTGCTTAACGGATTAACTTTTAACAAGTCCCATCTTTCTAAATACTTACTGTAAAGAGAATCCTTTATGGTTTTGTTATCGTAAATTGTTATAGTTCTTTTAGATTTTATAATTGATTTTGGGACTATGTAAGATTTAAATTCATATTTCTCAATACAAAGAAGAATAAAGAAATCACAATCCCTATTTCTTTTAACCATTTTTTTATTAATATCCCTTTTATAATTATTAAATCCCCAGTAATTTCTTTCATAACTATATTTTTTACCATTCTTATTATAAGCAAAATTCTGTGTTCTTTTATTAGATGTTTTTATTTCTAGTCTAAGATTATTGTTTGTGTATATATCGAAGTCAAAAGAATATGGTAGAGTAATAGAATCTATTTCTATTTGTGCTAACTTAAATTTAACATATTTCTCTCCTAATGATCCTAATAAATCTGTTCTATATTCCATTTATATTTTCAAACCTCTTTATAATTTTCTTTGGATTAACCTTAGCATATATCATAGATGTTCTTATATCAGAATGGCCTAATAGTTCAGATATTTCTTCTATTGGGAAATCGTTATCTAATAAAAATGTAGCTTTTGAATGTCTAAGAGAGTGCAATCTTAATTTCTTTCCTAGAGCTTTTTCACAATACTTTTGTAAAATATTATATCTTATATAACTATAAGTATGAGAAACATATTTATCAATCCATAGTTCTTTATTTATAATTCTTAAATCTTCATTCCACTTATAAATATCATTAGTAAAACTAAATATTAAAAATCCTGTTGGAATCCTAAATTCATTTAAACGCATTTCATCTTTAGCCTTTTTATATAAATCTTCCATTAGAGAATTAGGTATTGGTAGCTTAAACGATTTATCCCTTTTTGTATTTTGGATAAGTGCTAATCCTGTTCCCTTATTGTTTAACCAACTAACCCAATTTATTTCTTCCCATTTAAGTTTAATAATTTCGGATACTCTTAGCCCAGCTCCTATATTATAAATACATCTTAGAAATAATTTATGATCCTCATTAGGCACAGAAGCTATCATTATTTTTATTTCTTCTTCGGATAAAGTAATTGGTATTTTTCTAGGCTTTTTTATCTTAGCAATTATTTTAAAATCTGGACAATCAATATCATAATAGCTACAGGAATTACTAATAAGTTTTATCACAGCCCTCTTGTAGCTGTTATCTGTTCTATCCAGTATCCTTTTAACTATGTGCTTATCAAGATACTTATGTTTTAAGAATATTGCATTGAGTTCATTCTTATATAGTGTAAAAGTTCTGTGAGAATAGCCCCTAGAAGAACAGAAGCTTAATACTTTGCCTAAAAGTTCTTGGTTTAATTCTAATTTGTCCATAAGAATCTAAGGGCTACATTCTATTTAAAACTTCCTAATAAATCCCTATTTATTAGAATAAGGAACAATTGGTTGTGTATGTGTCATTTGTTACTACTCATGTGATATAAAATTAAGGGTGTTTTTAATAAAAGTTATTCGGTTAACCGAATAACTCTAAAGAACCCCAATCTTTCTAAGAACAAAATAAATAGCTAAAAGTATTAACCCAATAGTAATAACATTTACTAAAACTTTCTTTAACAGATCACCTAACCAATGTAACATTCTCAAACTCCAAACTAAAATTATTTTTTATCATATTCTCCATCGCAATTACATCTGACTTTTGGCAAATACATCTAAAATCCTCAGCTCCCCATTCACAGTTTTCTCTTATCTCTTTTGTTATTTGATTCTCTTGATAAAGTAAAACAGCGAGGGTAACCAACATAATAAAAATACCAATAGCAATAAATGGTTTTATCTTATTCAAAAACTCTTTAGCTTCCATGATATTATATGGGTAGTTAAGTTTAAATAGTTTATTATTAATTAATAATTGTTAGGCTGTGGTTAGTTTAATGGGTTGTTCGTACAAAAGATAGCTTGGGTAACTAGTTCCCAACTTTCATATATTCCCTGTTACCATTCTCCCATAAGGAACTGGTTTAAAACCAAAACAAAAAACTTTTAGTGGTGGGGTATTCGTACCCTGCCCAACATATTCAAAATGGCAAACGAAACATATAGATACAAAGGTTGGCTTAATAGCGACAGTTTTATGAAAAGGGCTTTAGCTATAATGGGCTATTCTACGATTGGAGAACTTATACTTCTTTTAATCTTCGGAGTTCTTTGGGGAATCCTAACCTTATTCACAGCAATTTAAATTTAACAATCTTTAAATAGTAGTAGTTCTTATATTTAGTATGGCAAGAATAGGAAAAGCTGGTACTGGTTTTAGTTCAATTGATGATAGCAAAGCAGTAGATACTATAGCTGGGATTGCATCAAGAAGAAAGAGTAGTAGAAGAAGCAGTTCTAAGCCTAAAACTAGTTCTGTTAGGCTAAGTGGAGATACAGTTTTTATCGACGGAAAAGGGTTTTCTGTTGCTCCCTCATTACAAGCAGAATTTATTAAATCTAAAACTGGTGGAAGGGGTACTTCTGCCCAAACTGCTATAGCTAATGCAACAAAAATAGAAACACAAAGAAGGGCAACAGAAAAGGCATCTTTAGAACGTGCATTAAAATTAAAACAAACACAACTTCAACAAATTAAAAATTTAAATATTAACGAACAAGAAAAAAGAAGATTACTAAATATTAAGAGAGAAGAAATAGCAAGACAACAAAGGCTAATTAATATTAGGGCTTCTCAAAATTTTCAAAGTGATTTAAAATCTGGGAGAACAAAAGGTTTTTCTGGAACAGGATTATCTCCATCAGAATTAGCAAAAAGAAGTTTTTTAATTAAGTTAGGAAATGTAGTAGAAAGAACACAATCTAGTAGGATTGAATTGCTTAATGTTATTGATCCATTATTAACTACATTTTTTGTTGGTGGAAGTTCAGTAACACAAACAGAATTTCAAAAAATGAAAAGTGCCTTAACTAGTAATCAATTTAATACTAATATTGTTCCTAGTGAAAAAACTTTAATTAATCGTAAGATAAAAGAGATTAAGAATAAAATTATAAATCTTAAAAAAATAACTTCTTTGGGTTCTATACTTAGAGAATCAAGAACTATTATTAACGATAAAAATACTTTGAAAAGAAAATTAATTTCTCTAGGAGCTATACCAATAACATATACAAAAAGACAGGCAGACATCTTAACACTTGGAGTTATTACTGTTGGGATAAAAGTAAAACAAAAAGTAAGTATAGCTAATTTAGAAGAACAATTTGAATTTAGAAAAATAAATACTGGCACAGCTACAAGAAAACTAAAAAAAGATAAGGCAGATTATTTAAGAATTAAAAAAGAATTTAATAGAAAAGCAATTAATAAAACATTAAATGCTGGAGATGCTGTTAAGTTAGCACAGGCCTATAATCGTTTTAATATTTCACTTACTAGAAGTATGTTTATGAAAGCCCCAGAACAAGCAACAAATGTTTTACTTGGATATTTTTATCTTGGAGTTATACTAAAAGGATTAGGATCAAAAAAAGGAAGAACTGCATTAAGGGCTTCTGTTAAAGAAATCCCAAGCTCTGTAGTTGATTCTTTAAGCAAGTTCGGAGCATTAGCTAGATCTAATCCAGAACAAGCTATTGCTGTAATTGGAGTAGAAATAGGTTCAGAAATTTTAGAAGATTTATTATTAGTTGGATTAGCAAGATTACCATTTACAACTAGTATACTTAAAACTTTTAGGAAAGCTATAAATATTGTAGATAATCTTAACCCTAGAATTGTTAGGATAGTTGATAATGCTATAGATTTAACTGGGCTTGGTGGAAGAAAAGTTAAAGCATTAACTAAGAATTTAAAGTTGGCTGTTGGTGGGGTTAAAGAGGGATCAGAAAGTTTAGCAGAGGCAACAGCGAGGGGTGGTAAAAAAACTGTTGCTGTTTCAGCCCAAGCTATGCAACTTGTAGGATTAATAAAAAGGCAAAAGGTAATTAGAAAACCTATTCCATTTCAAGATCAATTAAGTAAAAAATTAAGAGATACATTAAAAATATTTGATAAAGGAAAACTTACGGTTAATGAAATATTACAGTTGAATGTTGATATTAGAAAAGAAACTGCTAAGTTATTTAAGGGAGTGGGGCAAGTTAAGGGAGTTGATTTATTGGAACGATCTAGTTTCTTTGATCCAGATAAATTACTAAGAAAAAGTAGATTGGGAACTCCAGATGAAAGAACAGCTAGGGGAACATTATTAGATTTATTTACAGGAAAGGCAACTTTATTTTCTAAGAAAAGTAAACCACAAATTTTAATATTAGAAGATTTTGTAGAATCACTTCCAAAAATTAAAGAGTTTGCAACAATTAGGGCTAAGTTAAAAAGAAGCATTGTAAAGGGAGTTGATCCTAACCTAACAAAATTAGAATTAGCTAAATTATCTAGGTGGCAAGTAACTCCTTCTGGAAAATTAAAACCTTATGGTTCTACTACATTTAGTGGTGGAATGGAAAGAGAAGTTACTATTGCTCCAGGAGAGGCTATAAGGAGAGTTAGAAAAATAGCAACTCTAAAAATAGGTAATCAAAAAATCCCAATTATCGCTGTTAAGATTGTTAAGGGTAAAGCTAAGGTTACTATTGTAAAAAGGATTCAAGATTTAATTAATAAAATTAAAAAGTTAGAATTATTAAAAAAGAAAGCTAAAACTCAAAAAAGTAAACTTGCTATTGAGTTAAAAATTAAAAAAGAAAAACTAAGATTATCTAATATGGAAGCGAAAATTAAAGATGCAGATATTAAAAATTTCTTTAAAGATGTTAGAAGAAGAACTTCGCCAACTAAGAAAAAGGCAGTTATTACTAGGGGTAGTGTTACCCAAGCTACAGTTAGAACAGCGAGGAGAACAGTAAGGCCAGTTAAAAGAAAAACTACTAAGAGGGTTACTAGAAAGCCAGTTAAAAGAATTACATCTAAGAGAAAGCCAACAGCTAGGAAACCAGTTAAGAGGGCTATAACTAAGAGAAAGCCAACGCCAAGAAAGCCAGTTAAAAGAACTACTCCTAGAACTCCTAACAAAAGAACTACTCCATCTAAGAGGCCAACACCTAGAGGAACTCCAAAAACTACACCAAAAAAGAAAAAGATAATTATTCCAAATAATAAAAAGTTTAGCAAAAGAACTTTAGCAAAATCAACGCCAGTATATTATATATTAGTAAAGCGAAAAGGAAAGCTAGTAAAATTAACACAATTTCCTTTAACTATTTCAGATGCTAGAGATTATTTAGCTTATAGGATTGATAATACTTTGGTTCGTTCAGCTTGGTTTAAACCAATTGGTAAAGCAAAAAAAGTTGTTAGTTTACCTAAAGACATGAGGGGTTACTTTTCTAAAACTAATAGGAAGCTAAGGCCATATAAAATAAAGTTTGGATATAAAAAAGAAATACTTAATGGTTATATTGAAAGAAGCAAATATAGTTTAGATACAGCAAGAGAACAGGCACAACTAAGAACTTCTAAGCGAAAAGTAGTTAAGAGAAGAACAACTACAAAGACTACAAAAAGGAGAACTAAGAAAAAGAAAAAATGAATAAAGCTAATCTAGTCCTATTATTATTATTTTTATTTAGCTTTGCTTTTGTTTCTGCTGTTCCACCAGTTCAAACTAATACAATAGTTGATAAGGGAATTGATATAGAAGCTCCAATGTTTGATACAATTAAAGCCAATGAAACATTTAAATTTCATATTCATGCCTATAATTCTACGGATGGATTAGCATTATTTAATGATACGACAGATTGTATAATCCATCTTTATAATAATGATGGAAGCCATATAATAGAGGATTATATGGGCTTTGATTCTAATGGAATTGATTTTAAATATGATGTTCTTGGTGGTAATCTTTCTGGTATTGGAGAATATTCTGTTTTGTTTCAATGTAATAATTCAGATATAGGTGGCTTCTTAGAATATGGTTTTGATGTTACAGCTTCTGGAATGGATTTAACTTTAGAAAAAGTTTACATAGAAATTACTTTACTTTTATTCTTTATCGGTTTGCTAATTGGCTTTCATTTATTAACACAGAAAATAGATTTTGAGAAATGGAATAATAAAATAATAAATAGGTATGAGAATAAGAATTTTATTAAGATGACATTTTCAGCTTTAGTTTTTAACATAATGAAAAATAAGTTTATAATTTATTATCTAATTGGCTTCCCAATAATGTTAGTAGTAACAGCTTTATCTTTTGCTTATAATATAAATACTTTATTCGCTTTAATGAAAGTGTTAATGTATATTTATGCTTGGGGTTTTATATTAGTTGGTTTAGCGTTCTTGGGTTATGTTCAAGAGTGGGCTATGGAAATGTTAGAAAGAGTTAGAGATATAGATTGGGGTATTGATAATGGAAAGTAATAGCTCTGTAAGATTAACAGATACCAATAAGGAGTTCTTAAATAATATAGCCCTTAATGTAAAGAAGAAAGATTTAAGCTATGCTAAATCTACAGAATTATTACATAAATATTTTAAGGCTAATAACATCAAATATTTAGAATTTATTAACTGGGTGGCTAAAAATGGTATTTGAAGGGTTAGATAATATAAAACAATATGGAAGTATAACATTAGTTATAATTAGTATTCTTGCTATTTTTGTTTCTGGGATTTTTTTTGGAGCTACTTATTATGTTATGGATATTACACAAACAGCATTTCAAGCTAATGATTGTGTAATAGAAAATAATGTTTATGTTGGTAGCTGCCAAGATCTATGGAGTTTATCAGTATACCCATTTTTAGCGTTGAAAGATATATTAATATGGTTTAGTTTCTTCTTTATATTTGCCCTAGTTTTAGGTATGCTTATCGTCGGTTATCAATCTGGAAAAAGCCCTGTACTGCTTGGGTTGTTAGTAGTATTTGTAATGGTGATAACTTATCTTGGTATACTTATATCTAACGTGTTTAGAACAATGTTAGAGAATGATATATTTAGGGCTATGATGACAGATTTTACGGTATACACTAAAATTATGTTAAACTTCCCCTGGTTCGTTTTCTTTGTTGGTTTACTTTCTGTAATGCTTAGCGTCGTGAACTACCAAAAAATATCTGTTAATCAAGATACAGAAATCAATAATTTCTAAGAAAGTCGTTACTTTCAAATTACAAGAAATCTTTATTAACTAAGTGTTTTTATTATTATTATGGGATTAATTTTCCAAGCTTTGTCTAAACATGAAGCGATAGACGGTGGGTTACTTCGGTAATTCACCGTCGTAATAATAAAAATGATTGAATCAATGATTGGGAAGAAAGTGAAAGTATCTTTAAAGAATGAGATGTACTATAAAGGATTAGTTCTTTCAGAGGGTGAGGATTATATTAAGATTAGAGATATTAGAAATAATATAGTTCATATTAAATTAGATTTTATTACTGTTATCCAGGAGATGCAAGAATGATAACTGCTTTTGATTTTGAAATGTTATCTGAATGCCCAGAAATATTAACTGCTAGGGAAGTTATTAGAGAAATAATTATAGAGGAGATTTTAGATGAGAACTATTGAAACTAAAACTATTCCAAACATAAGAGAGAGAGTTGATAGAAAAAAAATTGATGATGATTATTCTACTAGATATTTTAAGAGGGAGTTTAGAGAATGGTAGAAGAATCTTCTTATATATGTGAGGGTTGTGGAACTGTTATAAAATCAGAAAATGGAATACTTAGCTCTAAATGTCCATCTTGTAATTTGAAAAGAGTAAGTAATTCAGAATTAGTTGATTATAATCCTAAGAAACAGGTTATAATTATGTCTAAGTTTTCTCCTGTGCCATTCGCAGATGAAATAACTAAAGATAATAAATTTATTTATGATAAACATCAAAGGTTATGGAGATATAATAGTCTTGAAGGTATTTGGGAAGATGGAGCAGAGAATTTTATTAGGGCTATATTAAGAAATAATTTATTTGGGGATGAACAACAAAAAAGAAATTATGTTTTAGAGGTTGTATCTTACATTAAGGAAAGTAATTTTGTAGAAGAATTTAAACCAAATTCAGATCCTTATTTAATCGCCTTTAAAAATAAAGTATTTAATTTAAGAATAAATGAATGGGAAGAATTTAATCCTAAACATTATCTAACTAATAAATTAAATATTGAAATTGATGAAAATATAAAAGAATGTCCAATAATAGATAAATTCTTTTCAGAATCTATTGGAGAAGAATATAAAGATATACTTTATGATTTACCAGCTTATTGTTTATTTAAGGGGATGCCTTATCAAAAAGTATTTTTTGTTTTTGGTTATGCGGGAACTGGGAAAAGTCAATATATGAATTTATTAGAGAAATTATTAGGGGAAGAAAATTGCTGTTCTTTTGAGCCTAACGATATTCAAAAAGATGCTTATGCTGGTGGGCAGATGTTATATAAATTAGCAAATATAGCTAGTGATATAAATTATGATTCTTTAGACAATGTTAGCCAAATAAAAAAACTTTCTGGTGGGGATACTATGAAAATAAGAATGATGTATAAAGAACCCTTTAATGAAAAGGTAAATTGTAAGCAAATATTTTCTACTAATAAAATGCCAGAAGTAAAAGAAAAGACTAATGCCTGGTATAGAAGAATTTATCCAATAGAATTTAATAACATAGTTCCAAAGGAGAATAGAAACCCATTTCTAATTCACGATATGACAAGTGAAGATGAATTAAAAGGATTTGCCTATAAATGCGTACAAAAGCTAAAAGAACTAAATGAAAATAAATTTATATTTACTTGGGATATTGATGAAGAAATGGTTAAGGAGGTTTATGAAGAATTAAGTAATCCAATTATAAAATTTATAAAAGAAAACTCTAATGATAAAAAAGGGGATTCTTTATATTGGACTTATCAATTTGATTTTAAGGAAAGATTGAATAATTGGCTTAGTGCTAACCACTACCCAGTAATGACTTCTGTCCAAATAAATGAATATATGAAGGATAATTATAATAATTCTAACCGAACTAACTTAAAGGGAAATGGAACTTATAGGGTTTGGGTAGGTTTAAAGTGGAAATCCTCTACTAATGATGGTTCATTTAACCATCTTAACCATTTTAACCATATAAAGAAAAAAGTATATAGGGGTAGAAAAGAAGTTTCAAAAGTGCCAAATATGGTTAAGATGGTTAAGCAGTTAAATCATGAGGATTTACAATGAAAAAGAACAAATGCCCTTATTTAGATTCTCAAAATAGATGCACTCATAAACTCCCAGCAGTTGAAAGAAGAAGCAATAAAGGTTTACCAGATTGTATATTTAATAACGAAAATAAGTGTCCTTTGCATAATGAGTGGTTTAATCAATTAAAAGCCACCAGAGAGCTTAACAAAGCCCCAGAGGGCTATATTAAAAGAGTACTAGAACAATATAAACAAAGGTGGCTTAAATGAATAAATCAAAATGTTGTATCTGTGGGGAATTATGTTCTGGAAAAATGAGGATCAGAGTTAGAAAGAACAAAGATTATATTTTCTGTACATTCCATTTTAATAAATATGAGGAATTAGATATTAAAGATATTAAAGATAAAATAAAGGAGAATAAGTTATTACTTTAAAGTTACAAGATAACCTTATATAGTTAATAATATTGAATATAATATGGAAAACAAAGAACATCAAAATCAAATAATAAAATTATTGAAAGTAAAGAAAAACTCTTATGGGTTATCTCTTACGGATATTAAAAATGAATTAGGAATAACTAAGGATCAAGTTAGAATTAGTATTTCATTTTTACTTGGAGCTAGTAAAGTTAAAGAGCATACTTATGGAATGAGTAAAATATATCAAATAATGGGTGATAAAGAATGAAAGCAGATTTTGGATTTGGGGTTTCATTAGAAATTAAAGAAACTAAAATTGGAAAGTTGGCCTTTATTGATAATACTATTGATGATTGGAAAATAACCCAGTTGGTGAAACTATGATTAAAGAAGATGGATTTATTTCACTTATAGAAATTGCAGAGTTTGCAGTTTATAATATAAATAAAATGGAGGTAAAAAATGGAACAAGAAAATAATAAAGACGAGTTATTTAATAAGAAAGCTGGAAATATCGAACCAGAATCAAAAACTTTATCAGAATCTATTGTAACAATAGTAGGAGTCACTAAAAAAACCCAGAAGTCCAACGGAGATTTAATGACAGTACCCTTAGTTAATATTTTAGTAAAACACCCATATAAAGAAGATCCTGTTAGTATTTCAAAATTAAAAACACAACTTGGAGATAAAATAATCCAGCGTTCTCTTTGGGTTCAACTAGATAAAGATGAAAATATCCAAAAGAGTTCAGCGATTGATGACTTATTAAAACATTTAAAAATTGAAACTTTAGCAGAAATAACTGGAAAAGTAATTGATACAGTTATAGAAAGTAAAGAATCAAACTTTTTATGCCTTAAAGCTTATTAAACACCTGGAGAAAAAGATAATTTATTTTGGCCTTTAATTTATAGGCCTCATCATAGTCATTAGGGTTTTTGATACCTCTTTTACCTTAATCACATAACGACTTGGCAGTCCTCTGCCATCATACAATCACCAGCCCCAGTTGGTCGTTCTGGGCATTTATATTATGGAAACAAAAAAAACATACCAAAGGGCTTGTAGAAGATGCGGAACTATTCATAAGACCACAGCCAAAACAGCTGGAGCATTATGTAAAGAATGTAACGGAAGTCCTAATGGAGAAAGATATGGAGAGACAAGATTAAAGATATCTATAATAACATCTAAGATATCTTCTTTAGAACAAGAATTAATAAAATTAAAAACCTTACCAACAGAGGCATGGACAGCTTTTACAATTGGGATTAAAAGAATGGAAGATTCTTTGAAAGAAAGGTTAGAAGAATTAACAAAAGAATTAAAATCGCTTAATCTAAAAACTGCGTCGTCTGGGAGTAAAGAATGAAAACAGTAGAACTATTTGCAGGAACTCAAAGCTTTAGTAAAGTAGCTAGAGAATTAGGACATGAAACATTTACTATAGATAATAATCCAAAATTTAATTCTGATATGACTTTAGAAATAACTAGAGAAACTATTCATAAATTCTGGAATAAGATTGAAGAAGCAGATGTAGTTTGGATGTCGCCACCATGCACAACTTTTAGTATGGCAGTTGGTAATACTCATTGGAATGCAGATAGAACTCCAAAAACTCAAAATGCAATAATAGGAAAACAATTATTAAAGCTATGTGAAAAGATTGCACAATATTGTATTAACAATAATAAGATATTCTTTATAGAGAATCCAAGAGCTAGAGCAAGATGGTTCTTACCAATTGAATGGAGAAAGACAGCATGGTATTGTCAATATGGAGATTTAAGAGCAAAGCCTACAGACATTTGGACTAACTTAAAGGATTGGACACCAAAGACTTGTCACAACTTTCTAAAAGGAAAACCTAAACATTGCCATCACGAATCAGCACCAAGAGGAAGCAAGACAGGAACTCAAGGATTAAAAGGAAATATGGAACGATCAGTAATCCCAGAAAATTTATTCTTTGAAATATTTGCGACGCTTAATCATGGAGATAAGAACTGATGGAATATAATTGTAAAACTTGTGGTCATGCCTCTGGTTATCATAAAGATATGGGAAATTATTGGGGTTCATGTAGAATAATAGAATGTGATTGTAAACAGTTTGTTTGGGATGATGATGACTACGAAAGATATTTGCTTTTTACAGGGAAGGGGAAAGATGGAAGATAAATGTGAAAGATGTTGGTGGAAACCTATATGCAAGAAGACCAATAAAGCTTGTTACTTAGTTCAAGAAATAGATATGAGATGGAATGATTCGCCAAATAACGGTAATAAGTCTACCGCCCAAAACAACACAGCTTTCACAGATATTAGCAAATTAAACGTAAAACCAACCGCCCAAAATGGATAATTTAAAACAACACATAGAAACAAGAGGAGAATACTGTGAGAAATACGACGCATTTTATAATCCAAAAAAGAATATTTGGTTAGAAGAAAAATGTGATGATCCTAATTGTATATTTTGTAAAGGTAGACCAAATAAACCAAGTGAAGTTTCCATTGAGAATGGAAAGGTTGAACAATGAAATGTAAAGATTGTCCTTACTTAATTAAACATTATGGATTCTGTCAAATTGTAAACGATTGGGTAACTAATCCAGAAACAAATTTATCTTTTCAATTAAAAGGGAGTACTAATGAATACTAACTATCTACTAATTAGTAGTTACATATTTGATAATAAATAATTAATATGAAAGAATCAATAAAAAACAAAGTAAGAGAAATACAGGATAAGTATTGTGGAGAATCAGTTGAAACTAAATTATATTATGCAATTGAAAAAGAGATAAAAGAAACAGAAAAAGTAATGAAATTAATAGAAGAATGTAATCATTGGCAACCAGATTATAAATTCGCATGTGTAGATAAAAATAAATTAAAGGACTTATTAGATAGTAAATAAGTAATATGGAACAAAAAGGATTAGACATGTTAGAACCGAAAAAGGAAGTAGTGGCAATTACAATAGATTGTTTCAAAAATAAAGATACAAGAGAA
>Ga0307928_10002365_pt1 | contig 14513 bp, 17 predicted proteins | sample AceLakmetagen232_FD_201815 | JGI IMG/M metagenome (GOLD analysis project Ga0307928, IMG submission 201815) | Saline water microbial communities from Ace Lake, Antarctica - #232 | ecosystem: Environmental > Aquatic > Non-marine Saline and Alkaline > Saline | place: Antarctica: Ace Lake... | reverse complement strand
TCGTTTAGTTTTCTTAATAAAAAAACTAATTTAAATTTGAATAATAACTTGATTTGTTTTAATATTGCAGAAATGCCTTCACAGGTTAAGCCTGTTATGATGTACTTGATTCTTGATTTTATTCATAAAAAAATGCAGAACAACAAGGAAAGAAAACACTTAGTGATTGATGAAGCTTGGACTTTACTAAGGTATGGCGAGCAAGCAAATTACTTATTTGAAATGATTAAAACTGCGAGAAAATTTGGTTTAGGATTAACGATTATTACTCAGGAAGTAAACGATTTGCTTCAACGAAATGCAGGAAAAACTATTCTCGCTAATTGTGCATGGAAATTATTGTTAAGACAAGAGCCGACAGTGATTAGAGAGCTTACTGAAAAATTTAATTTAAACCAAGAAGAACAGAATTTTGTTTTAACTGCTGATAGGGGAGAAGGATTGTTGTTTGCAATGAACGACAGAATTCCAATTAAAATAGTTGCGAGTGAAAAAGAGTACGAAATAATTACTACTAATCCTGATGAGATTAGAAAAAGAGAAAGCAAAAAGAAAAAAGACAAGGAAGATTCATTGCTTCGTGAGGAAGTCATTAAACTCAAAAAAAATTATTACTTAAGAAATGATTTGAGCAAAGAACAAATTGATTACTTGAAAAGCAAGGGTTACAAAGAAGAACGCCTCTGTGGTTTTGATAAAGCAGGCGCGCAAATTTATTTAATAAAAAAGCACAACGAGTCAAACGAATCAATTGAACATTATTTTATGACAAAAATAATAATGGACGAAGTACAAAAGTACACTGAAAATGTTGTAGAGTACAGTACCTTCGGGCCCGATGTAATGTTTCAAGTTCCAACAAAAGGACAAGATAAACCTGAGTGGTATGCAATAGAAGTAGAAACAGGAAAAACACTCAAAAAAAACCCAAGTGCTTTAGACAAAAAAGTCAGAAAAAACAATTCCCTAGAACACCTCAACAAATGGTTCTTCGTAGTAACAGACGCAAACCTCAAAAACGATTATCAAAAATATGCTGAAACACTAACAAGAACAGAAGTAAAGACAAAGATAAAACAGTTATTTAGTTAAAGTAAGAATTAGTCATTTTAAAAAATAAGGTTAAGATTTAGTTCTTTCAACTGACTTTTTTAAATATTCAATTAGTTTTTGAGCATATTCTTTTTCGCTAATTTCTTGTTTTTCTAATTTAGTAATCAAAAGAACTAATTGTTTTTCAAAAATCTTGTCTTTCATTTTCTGTTCTGCAACTTGAATAGGCCATGGTACAAACATATTTTATCAAATCCCATACATTATAATTAATAGAATAAAAGTAAGTATAAATCTTATAGATAGTGCATTCAATCTTATTATGTTGTGGGATAAATGAAAAGATTCCTTTGAATTAGTTGACCAAATTCTGTAAATCACATACATCGCAATAAAGTAGTTTACAAGTAAGACTAAAAAATATTCCGAAATAATATTTAATGCCACTAATGCAAATAAGAATATGAATGTTAAAGTAATCAATACTGCTTGGTATAAAAGAGAAATTTTTTTCCCGTAAGCTACTGGAATAGTAAGCTTGTTTTCAGCTTTATCGCCATCAACATCTTCATAATCTTTGGTTACTGAAAACCCCATGTCCACCAAAAAAATTAAGACTAATACCCACGAGTATTGCAGTAACAAATTAAAATCTGGTGACCCCATAAAGAATCCAATCAAGAATGCAATTGGACCATAATACAAAGCAATCATAAGATAATTTATGAAAAGTTTGTCTTTACCGTTAATAATCAGAGAATAATTCACAATTAAAAAGTAGGATAATATAAGCGCTATTTTCAGCCCTAAATTTCCTAATATTACTAAAGGGAAAGTAAGTATTACTAAAAATAGTGTGATTAATAAAAGTTGTTTTTTGGTAAAAAAGTTGTGTAACTCAATTCTTTTATTGTTAAGTTCATCAATTTTCCAATCTGCATAGTTATTGATAACATTTCCCGCAAAGTCAAGAAGCATCATTGTTATTAGTGCTACTATAAGCAAAGTAAAATCTGTCGACCCCGAAGCCACGAAACCAAGAACTGTGCTTGGTAATACCACTACTAAAATCATGGGCATAAAAAGTTGATTAGCTATTTTGGCAATATTTTGAATGTTGTTTTGGGGCATATCTTTAATAAAAGGGCTAATTAAGTATAAAAATCTTTATTTTGATAATCTCCAAAAAATTCCGTCAAACAAATAATATTTATCGGTTTCAAAATCATTAATATGATACCCTATGTTTTTGAACATATTAATCGTTTCATACACATCATGAAACCCATAAAATCCTTCAACAACACTTTCAGCAAAATTATGTCTAAAAATTGCTCTACGAACCCAATTATCTTTGTAATAAATTTTATTTTCGTCAGGATATTGCCAAGACATCATGCCAAGAATTCCGCCTGGTTTTAAAATACGGTAAATATCTTCATACACAAAATATCTTTCTTCTAATGGAATAAATGGGTCTGTGGCAGTAATTAAAACTCGGTCAAAACTATTATCTTCGAATGGTAAATTTACTCCAAATCCTTTTTTTTCACCATCACTCCATAAACTAGAATTTAGTATTTTTGTAGAGCCAATTGATAAATTATCTTGGTTTTCAATTTTTTCTAAATCTAATTTTACTTTCTTTTGAAAAGCGTCAGTAAAATCAATTGCAACCAAATCAATTTTTGGGTATAACTTTCTAAGAATTTTTAACTCTTCGCCTGAGCCATAACATAGATTTAACACATTAAATTTCTCGTGGTTTTTAATACGCATTGATTTTATAGAAAATTCTCTTCCTATTCTAAATTCGCTACTTGTTAAAAAATTATTCCATATTTCTGTTGATTTAGATCCAAAATCTACATAATGTTCATTTCCTTTCATAAATTTTTTTGCGTGAGATGTGCATTTATCAAAGAAGTTGATTGATCCTGAATAATTTTTTTCAATGAATTTTTGTTCCTCTGCAGTTATTGAGTAATCCACTGGTTTATTATTCAATTTAAACAAGTTGTTTCTTTCATGTTTTTTTATTAACATTCCTGATTCAGAAAGAATATCTAAAAGACTCGTCAACATATTTGTTCTGTTCCAGGTATCAAATATAAATCCTTTTTTTTCCAATTCTGTTTTTATCTCATTAATTGTAATATAAGAGTCGGTCGAAAAAATGTCCAGTATTTCATTTTCAATAGCAAAATCAATCATTGACTTAGTAGCTTGTCTTGGCAATAATGAAAGCGAGTTCCATGCAATTTCTTTATCTTTTTCTGAAAATTGACTAAGTATTTTTACTTCTTCAGGGTGGGTTGCAGCGAATATTAAATTTCCAAAATAAATTCCTTTATAAATTTTTATCGTGTTGATTGCTTCTTTAATGTTTTCAGATTTCATGGTCCCGCCTCAGTAAGTAATAATTTTATATCATCCGTAATGAAAACCTTTTCTTTTTTGAAATTAGTTCCATAAAAACCCGAGAATGCACCCGAAAAATAAGGAAATGTTGAATTTTTTGAATACATATTTGTCCAAGGGTAATTACTACAAATCACTTCTTTTTTATCTCCAAATAGTACTTTTATATCGCCCCACCCAATTGCCTTCATGAAAGCCGGAAAAAAAGTGTTTTTATTAGTTATGTTTTTATTTTTTGAAAATTCTGCGAAATATTTTTTAGTTACCTCAAAAAGTAAGTTTCCTAAATCATTTTCTATTAATGTTTTTTCAATATAATAAAAAATCCCTATCTCAAACGGAAAAAATCTTTCACCCCAAATTTCCAATCTTCCTGCTTCATACTTAAAAAAATATTTATTAATCATTTCCTTTAAACTCGGGCTACTTAAACGTATTGGTTTATTAAGCGCATCATATTTTTGATCTTTTTCTAGTATTGGAAAATTTGGAAAAGACAGAATCTCCCCATTTAATTTGTTTATTGGGCCGGCAATTATTTCAGTAAATTTGTCGCCACGTCCTTCTGAATGAGGTTGGATTGCTTCAATACTTTTGTCTTGGTAGGCATAACTCAATAAACCTGCAACTGATCCTTGAGGAATAAAATATCCTTTTCCATTAAAACGTGAAACTGCCATATTTGTAGCTTTTAAAGTTACTGTGTGATTTTTGGCATCTGCAATGGTGTCTAGTTCGTTATAATACATTATGCTAAGAAACTTAAAAAGAGTTTTTATACTTTTATTATCTTTTTCATTTTTTAAAGTCGGAACGCCCATTATTTTAGCAAATCGATATAACCCAACTTTACCCCAACTATATAAAATTTTTTTTCCTTCTTCTCCCTTTGCTTCTATTACTGCATCTTCTAAGTTTGCTAAAAATTTTTCAGGAATAAAAACATGCCGAGAAAAATTTCCAACTTTTACAATCTGTATATGTCTCCCTGTAATAAATCCAGGGGTATCAATTACAAATGCTTTTGAGAAAAGATATTTTATAAATAAATCTTTAATAGATTTTTTTTTAACATTCACAAACCACCAACTTCATCTCCGACGGATAATCCTTTTTTACTTATGGCAATAGTCCTAGGTGTATCATCTATTTCAGTTTTTCTCATTTTCATAATTTCTATAGTTTTAATTTTTCTTCCTGCAATGTTTTTTCGATTGAGGAGGATTAAGCCATCTACTTGGTATGCAGGAGAACCATCTTCAGCGAAGTTTTTTCCACCTAATATGCTTGCTTCTGCAGTTAGGTAGGTAGTAGCTTTTGATTGTTTTAAATTTGTAATTATATTAAATATTCTTTCTCTTATAATATTTTTATAAGTTGTTTGAACACTTGAAACTTTATTAGATACTTCAACCATAGACATTTTATTTAATTCTGTTTCAGTCATTGGTCTTGCGATTATAGATGATAAAGAATCAAGTCCAATTAGTTCATATTTATTTTTCATTGTTTTTTGGTTAAGCTCATCTAACAACAGGCTCATATCTTTATTATTTCTTATAGCGAAAATTTTCAATTTATTATTAACTTTGTTTTTATTCCATCCAAATTGTTGCATTTGTTCTAAGAGGTCTGTTTCTGTTTGTTCAAAAGTTACAAACATACTTTTTTTTCCACTTAAAGCAGCATTATAGATTATTTGAAAGCAACTAATACTTTTGTAAATGCCTGGTGGTCCTGCAATAAGTACGACACTTCCTTTTGGAGTGCCTCCTTGTATGAGTTTATCTAATCCTGGGATTTTAGTTGGTATTCTTGAAACCATAGTTAATCTGAATTTAATAGAGCAAAAGATATATATAAATGTTTAGAGTTTCTTATAGTGTGAAATTATGGTTCAACTTCCTATAAACAAAAAAGAACTTGAGACTTGGAGGGCATTTCATAGTGAAAGCCATGCTAATCCGGAATTTGAGGCTCTGATAACTAGTCGTAATAGGATTCATTTACTTGAAGAATATTATAAGAAAGACCCTGTATTTAGAAAAACTGTTAATTCTTTAGCTAAAAAAATAAAATCGCATAAAATTAAAGCAGATGTTGCTATTGGAGAATTTGATAATCTACTTACTGAAGCAGAAGCTAGATTAATCGCAGAGACTACTGAAGAATCAAGAAGAGAATTTTTAGAAGAAGAAAGAAGAATGTTAAAACTACATCATGATTTACATTCTTAATTCAAGTTTTAATAGCTAATGTCTCAATGTTTCGCTTTTAGTTGCTTTTGTAACTGCGTTCCAAAGTAAGTTGTTTGCTTCTTCTATGTTAATTTTTCCTGTGACTTGTTGTCTTTTTATTTCTATTTTACGTTCTCTAAATTCAGGATTTTTATGTGCTAAGGCATTAAGGAAATAGTAAAAATTTAGGTTAAATCTTTCATTTTTTGGGATGGTTCTAATGTATCGTTCTGTGCTATATTTTCCAAGTTTTCTTGGCATTATAATTCCTCCTTAAGCGGATAAGGAGTGGTAGAAAATCTATCTACTTCACTGATAATATAGGGGTGGGCGGATATTACTCCGTTTGTGTTTTGTAATTTTTTTCTAATAAATTCAATTTCATTTGCTGATTTAACATATAATCCTATAATATAATCTTCTGCTCCAATTAGTCTAAATCCCAGTACTACATTTGAAAGGGATAATAAATCTTTTTTTATTTCTTCTAAAATTAATTCGTTTTCAACATCAATTATAATAATTCCAAAGATGGGTAAATTCATGTTTTCAGGATTTAGTCGGTATTCCGTGCCTTTTATAATTTTTTTTTCTTTTAATGCATTTACTCTACTTTGTAAACTGGTTTGTTTCATATTTAGGTGTTTAGCCAATTTAGCATTATTTGTTATTTTTTTTTCAAAAGCAAGATTTAGAATTTTTCTATCGATATCATCAATTTTTGGCATTTATTGTAAGAACAGCAATCTACTATATAAATTTTACTTAAAAAAGTGTATAAAATACGAAGAAGTATAAATAAAATTCAAAATTTTATAATATAAATGAATTTTCATTAAAATAACGAATTATTTAATTAAATTTATGAATTATTGAGGTGAATGTTAAAAAACACTCAAAACAGAGTTTTATGATGTGTTTTCCGCCAAAAATACATTTCAATAAAGACTTATTTAACCGACCGATTAGTAGTTTGATAATTCGGCATTTGTCTCAAGAGTGGCCTCTTACTGCAAAAGTAATTCATAATCGGATAAAAAGGTACAAACCGGTTTCGTTGCAGGGGATTCATAAATGTCTTATTGAACTTTCTGATCAGAATATTTTGATAAAATCAGATAAGGAATATTTTCTTAGTGTTATTTGGTTGGAAAGTTTGATTAATTTTGGTGCGAGTGTAAAAAAGGCATATGTTAATAAAGAACAAATCAAAGAAAAATTTTCAGTATTAAAGGGGCAATGGAAATGAACTCAACCAGAGGTATATAAGTATTCACGCTAAAGTTATACTGCAGATTGACCAAGTCAATTGACGTTCTCTGCGTATAACCCCTACCTTTGTAGGGGTGTTTCTATTTATCTTATGGAAAATAATACTTTTAAAAATCACAGATAATCAACTAAAAAGTTGATTTGTAATCAACCGAGAGTATATAAGTATTCAAAACTAACTTATTATAGTTACAGGGGGGTTTGTAGTTTGAATCAGAGGATAATTCAGATTAGGGAATTGTTTCATGAGGTGCTTTCGAACTTTGGTTTGTCGCATGCGAAAGTTTATCATTTTCTTATTGAGGGGGAAATAAAAACTGCAAAACAACTCAGTGAAGAAACAGGCATTTCACACAACAAAATATACTCCGTGTTAAAAGACCTAATACGAGAAAAAATAGTTTATTGTTCAAATACTAATCCGATAAGTTATTACTCTAAAAATCCTTCCAAGACTTATGAGAAACTGGTGAATAAAAGGATACTTGCACTTGAAAAAAAGCCTGAAAAGTTTGATAAAATCATTCATGACGTGGAACCTATTAATGAAAAGGAGTATGTGGTTAGAATTACTGAAAAACAAACCAAACTCTTTGACAATAAGAGCAAGATAATTGTAAAAGAGTCAAAAGAAGCCAAATTCATACTAGAAAAACTGAAGAGTTATACTGAAGAGCTTGAGCCAAAGAAAGAATACGCTTACGCGGTTTACAAGTAAAAAACCAAAAATATATAAACACCTATGTGCATTATAGGTGCATGCCTTTTAGAGATGGAGTAACAACAATACAAGTTTCCCCGGTCACAAGGGATAAGCTAAAACGACTTGGCGCCAAAGGCGATACCTATGACGACATAATTCAAAGTCTTCTGAAAAACCAGAAGAAATAATTGTTCTTTGTTATCCTAAAACCCAAACGAAACAATTAAATATAACCTTGCCTACTATAATTACAGCAACCTATTAATACCTATGGAAGACCACTTCTGAATGAATTCGGTTGATTAGTGGGCTCTCCTCTAAACTCCTTTTGGGATTGGATTTGATTTTTGAAAAACTTGTGTTATCTTTGAATGCTTTTTAGGAAGTTTTTTGCTGCTTCTTTGATGTCTTTGTCCTTGTCTCCTTGGAGTTCTAGGAAAACCCCAAGCAGTGGATTTAGTGCTCCTGCGTATTGTTGGTTTTTCACAATTTCTGAGCAGAGTTCAATGGCTTTTAGTACTTCTGATTTTTTCTTCGAATCTAGTTTTTTTTCTATTAACTGTGTCGCACGTAAAAGTAAAACAGTAGTCTCATGAACCCGGTTTATGTTGTCCAGGTGTTCCACTTTCAGGTCTTTAGAAAACAAATAAAGTTCATGCACCACGAAAAATTCTTCCTTTAAATCTTTAATGATTTTTTCAAATTTTGGCAATTCTGGAACCATTCTTCCAAGGGAATCACTCCAATAGTTTCTAGCTTCGTTTAAGCGTGATTCATCAAACATTAACTCAGGTTCGAATGGAATGTTGTTGCGTTCACATTTTTCACTTACTAATCTCATTATTTTTGGTGTTTCCATGAGGATTTTGCGTTTGAATTCTCTGTTTGTCATGAGCATCCATACATCGTAGTAGTCCCTGGTTTTTCCCCTTTGTAGTATAGCTCTGGTTTTTTCTGCGACAACCTCATAAATGCTGTAACAGTGAATCTTGAAGTCGCTTATTTCCTTGTAAGTTTGGCCTTTCAATGACAGGTGTTCGGATGCGTAAATTACATGTTCTTTTAATGATACGTCAAGTTTTATTTCTCCTGGATGAGCTAGCGGTCCAATGTAACGTATTTTGACTGACATGTACCCTTGGTTGGATTGTTGTTCATAATTTTTTACGCTTAGTTCTGGAGAACCTTCTTTTTTTATTTGTTCAAAAGATTTTTTGAGTTCGCTTATAAGTGTTTCAAGTGAAAGTTGTTTGTTTTTGTAAATAGAAAAATCAAGGTCTTCTGATAATCTGTAATTTTCTGCGTAAATTTTGCTTATGCATGTGCCGCCCTTGAACACCATGGCTTCGGATAGTAGTTGGTTTGTGTAAATTGCTTTTAGCACCCATGTGAGTGCGTAATCCTTTTCCATGAACGCAAGGTCTTTCATTCTCTTTTTTGAAGCAATTCTTTGCAGTTCTTGTTTTGTTATCATGCCAACGTCCGCTCCTTAGAAAAATTTTTGTTGATTATCAAATTCCAGTTTGCATTATATTTTCCTTCCGTGGTTTTTCCTGGGTAAAGAGGCGAATATCCTTTTGTGATTTTTTTGTGGATTGATTTAATTAGTTCTTTTGGAACATGAATGTCCATTTCTTCAAGCAGAAAACCCATTCTTTTGAAAATCGCACCGTTATCCATTTTTTTGGCATACTCAATTGCCTTGTCCCAGTCAATTTTTGCGTTAACCATTGCTTTTGCAACTTCGTTTATTCCTCCGCCATATTCTGGATGGTCAAGGCAATCTACAATTGTTTTTTCTGGGGAAGAAACAATTACGTTGTGTCCGCGTATGTTCGTTTCTTCGAATCCAAAAAATTTTTTCTCAGATAATGATACAAATTCGTAATTCATTCCAAGGATTTTTTTGTCTTTTAATCTATTTGGCGAGGCAATTATAACTGTTGTTGGTACTTGTTCTGTCCAACCATAATAATTGAGCATTGAAATGTAACCAATGTAATATTTTTTTGCGAGTTTTGAAGCGATGTAAAAAGAATCTTCTGACCATTTGGGTTTGCTTCCAGCTGCGAGTTCTAGGATTAGGTATGTTCCTTTATTGAGGCGTTCTAACCATTTTTTCTTTGTCAACTTGCTGACAAGTTTGTTTGCCTTTTCTTTGGAGCCGATGATTTTTACAACTTCATTAACAGTAAAAATGTTCTTTCCTTCACCAGCCAAATCTGACAGTATTTTGGATTCGATTGAACCCAAACCCAGTCTAATAGTTTCTGTATCCATAATATCACTTTATAGTATATTCATTACTATAACTATACATGCACAAATCCTTTAATATAGTTATCATGCCATAAATAGTTTAAAAAGGTATTTTTGATACTCAAACTATACTCTTAATGCTAAACTTGGTAGTAATAGGTGTGCAGTCTATTGTGCCCACAATCTTAAGATTAAACGATTTTTTATATTCTTTACTGAATTCAAAAAACCAAAAATATATAAACACCTATGTGCATTATAGGTGCATGCCTTTTAGAGATGGAGTAACAACAATACAAATTTCCCCAGTCACAAGGGATAAGCTAAAACGACTTGGCGCTAAAGGCGATACTTACGATGATATAATTCAAAGTCTTCTGAAAAATCAGAAGAAATAATTATTTTTTTTGTCGCTCTAAAGCCCAAACGAAACAATTAAATATAACCTTGCCTACTATAATTACAGCAACCTATTAATACCTATGGAAGACCACTTCTGAATGAATTCGGTTCAGCGGGGGCAATACTTTTTTCTTTCTCTTTAAAAGAAAAAGAAAAACCTATACTAAAAAGAAAGAGAATAAGTTCGTTTTTTTAGTATGGCACTCCTTTTTATTTTGTTCCAAACTTCTTTTTTTTAACTCTATATGATAACCCGAGAACTTGTTATCTGAGGAGCTAATTCAGAGGTGAAAACAAAAATGAATTTATCTAAAGAAATGAAAACTAATTTATTAATCGGCTTATTTATCGCATCCTTAATTGCTTCAAATTTAATTGGGGGAAAAATTGCCGAGATATCTCTTTTATCAATTCCTATTATTTTTAGTGTGGGTATTGTTCCATTCGCTTTGACGTTTCCAATTACTGATATTATTGCTGAGGTGCATGGAAAAAAGAAAGCGCAAGAATTGGTGTACATTGCACTTGCTTCATTAGTGTTTGTTTTAGTGGTTACTTTGATAACTGTTCAATTACCTTTTGCTGAGAGAAGTTGGGTTACTAGTGGTCAATATAATCCTGTGTTTGAACAAGGAATTAGAATGATTATTGCTTCAATAATTGCATTCTTTTTTTCACAAATGCATGATGTTATTTCGTTCGATTTTTGGAAGAATAAAACAAATGGAAAAATGTTGTGGCTTAGAAACAATGCAAGTACAATTGTGTCACAGGCAATTGACTCTACTTTGTTCATGTTTATTGCTTTTTATGGGGTTTCTCCAAAATACGATGTTGGTTTCATCATTACTTTGATAATTCCTTATTATGTGCTGAAAGTAGTATTAGCAATTATTGATACTCCTTTGGTGTATGCAGGAGTTAAGTGGCTCAAGAGCGAATAGCTCTTGTAGTCATTAATTTTTCTAATGGTTCGAATAAAGCTTTTTAAATGTGTCCTAATACAAATTTCAGAATAAGTAAACTTGTTTTACATATTTTTTTAACGGTGAGCAATTGAGCAGACAAAGTAACGACACTTCAAGGTTTAAAAAAACCAAAGCTAGACAGCGATGGAAATGGAAAAAGAAAAAAATGCGCCGAAAGAAGCGTAAGAAACGATACTTAAGACAAAGAGCAAAGTCATAAATCGCTTAGTTTTATATTTAGTAAGGACTCATATTTTACATGCTGGTTTCAATTGTAATTGGAGCACTTAATGAAGAGCAATTTATTGGAGCTACTCTTAAGTCTGCTAATGCCCAAAAAACTTCTCATAAAATAGAAGTAATTGTTGGGGATGGTTATTCTACTGATAAAACTACTACTATCGCAAAACAATACGGTGCGAAAGTTTCTCTTGAAAAAAATCGGTCTGCTGCTTGGGAACGACAAGCCGGGGTTAAAATTGCTAAAGGGGAAGTAGTTGCGTTTACTGATGCGGATGCAGAAATTCCTAATAATTGGATTCAACAAATTGCAGAAGAATTTGAAAAAGATAAAAATTTAGTAATGCTTTACGGTCCAGTTTATTTTTCAGATACTAATAGTTTTGAAAAATCATTTAGCCAATTTTTTATGAAAAGCGTCCTTTCAATTTGTGCTTTGTTTGGAGTGCATAATCCTATTGGTTCAAATATTGCAGTTAGAAAAACAGCATTTGAAAAAGCAGGGGGATTTGATACGTCTCTTGTTACCGCTGAAGATCTTGAATTAGTTGGAAGAATGAATAAGCAAGGAAAAATAAAATTTTCTTCAAGCGTAAGTCTTGATGTTTCTGCAAGAAGAGTAAAAAAATGGGGTTATTTTAAATATGCGTTATTTCATGTTTCTAATGCATTACGTTTTCATATTACGGGTAAATCTTCCAAAGAGTATAACCCGGTAAGATAGGTTTGATTTTATGAATTTTCTTGATAAAGTTTTTTTTAAACTAATAGAGTTCCTGCCGTTAAAAAAAGTTTTTGTTAAATTTCACGCGTCTACTAGAAATCTTAAACTTGTGAAAAGCCATCTTAATACTACAGATAAAGTTCTTGATGTTGGATGTGGTCTTGGATTAACCGGGGAATATTTAACAAAAAAAGGATTCCAAGTAACAGGAATTGAATTAGATTCTGCGGTTGTTAATAAAACAAAAAAATATGCTTCTTATGAAGTTCATAATGGAAATGCAGCAGAACTTCATTATAAAGATTCTTCTTTTGATGCAGTAATTTTTATGTATGTTATGCATCATATTCCAATTGAAAAACATAAAAATGTTTTAAGTGAAGCAAAAAGAGTTCTTAAATCAACTGGGAAAATTATTTTGATTGAACCCGTAGTTGATTCAAAATTTGATTTTGCTTGGGATAAGCTTTTTTTTAATGATTGCTTTTTTCATTATTTTGATGTTACTGGAAAATTTTCTTTAGTAAAAAAAGGCGGAATGCGAATTTATGAAATTAAACAAAAAGACATTTCTTCTTTAGAATTTAGTTATAGGGCTGATGTTGAATGAAAATAGCGATTTTTTCGGATAGTTATTTGCCTCAAATAAATGGAGTGGTAACACAAATCAAGAATACTTCTGAAGAACTTGTAAAACGAGGACACGAAATTCTTATTGTTACTCCTGCAGATAACGGAAAATTTAAAGAAAAAAAAAGTAAAGGAATTAAAGTAATTTATTTACCTTCTCTTGCTTTACCCTCTTATAATGATTATAAAATAACTTCAATTTTTTCTTCTAAAGTAAAAAAAGAATTAAAAGAATTCAAACCCGATGTTATTCATGTTCATACTCCGTTTAGTGTTGGTTGGCTTGGGATTCGATATGGTAAAAGATTCAAAATTCCAATTATCGGAACCTACCATACTCTGATTCCGGAGTTTATGATGTATTTACCAATTCCTTTTTTAAATAAAACAAAGTTTGCAAAAAAAACCGCTTGGAAATACACTAATCATTTTTACAATAAATGCGATTTAGTAACTACACCTACTCTTTCAATGAAAAAAGAACTTGAAAAAAATGGTTGTAAAAATGTTTCAGTTTTATCTAATGCAATTAATTTTAAACAATTTAACAAAGTAAAAAAGAAGAATTATGATTCTAAAAAATTAAAATTAATTTATTTTGGAAGAATTGGTTTTGAAAAAAACATCGAAATTCTTATTTTTGCACTAAAACACTTGGTTTGGAAAAATTATTCTTTAAAATTAACAATTACTGGTTCAGGCCCAGCGGTGAATTATTTAAAATCGCTTTCTAAAGAACAAGGGTTAAGTAATCACGTTGAATTTCAAAAACCTCTCCATGAAGCTGAATTAGCAAAGCACGTGGCAAAACACGATATTTTTGTTACAGCTTCTACAATTGAAACCCAAGGATTAACTATTCTTGAATCAATGGCGGTAGGAGTTCCGTGTGTTGGAACAGATTACCTCGCAATTCCTGATGCAATTAAAGAAAATAAAACCGGTTTTTTATTCAGTGCATTCGATTTTATTGAATTAGCAAGCAAAATAGAGCGACTTTTAAAGTCGGTTTCATTAAGAAAAAGAATAGGAAAAAACTCAATTGAAGAAGCAAGAAAGTATTCATTAGAGCATATTATTTCAGAATGGGAAATGCTGTATACTACTATTTCCGCTTCAAAGAAGCAGTTTTAAGATAGCTTTATAAATACTGCATGCACCAATATATATCTGTAAAATCAACTCCTATAAATTAATGATTCACTAAATTCCAATGCGAAGAATGCCAATCAGTAATCCAATTTATTGGTATTTGCACGAACCTAAGCGCTATGCATAAGCCGTGCTTTTAGTGGAAAATGATTTTACATTTATGAGTACCAAAGTTTTTTTTGGTATGATGTTGGTTGTTGTTAGAGGAAATCTGTAGTGGATTATCCTCGACCAATTCCAAATTAAGTGGATAGAAATATGCCAAACGGCAGCTAAAATAATTCCAGCTGATCCTGCTGGCGGATACCGCTATCGAAGTTCGATTTAGCCATGCAAGTCTAAGAGTTCAACTATGGGAACTCTGGCAAACGGCTCAGTAACACGTAGTTAATCTACCCTTAGGAGGAGTTAATCCCGGGAAACTGGGGATAATGCTCCATAGGAAAAAGATA
>Ga0307928_10002364_pt1 | contig 14517 bp, 16 predicted proteins | sample AceLakmetagen232_FD_201815 | JGI IMG/M metagenome (GOLD analysis project Ga0307928, IMG submission 201815) | Saline water microbial communities from Ace Lake, Antarctica - #232 | ecosystem: Environmental > Aquatic > Non-marine Saline and Alkaline > Saline | place: Antarctica: Ace Lake... | reverse complement strand
AAGTTTATCACTTAAAGGCAGAAAAAACGGCAGCCCAAATAATGAAATACGAGAAAAAATAAAAAACACATTAAAATTATATTTTTCAAATCCAGAAAATAGAAAAAAAAGTAGTATTGCTGGTAAAAAAGCAATGACTGAAGAAGTAAAAGAAAAAATACGTAAAGCAAGAATGCGTCAAATACTACCAACTAAAGATACTAGTATTGAAATAAAACTTCAGAATATATTAAAAGAAAATAATATCAAGTTTGAAAAACATAAAGCAATTATTGGGCAACCTGACATATTTATAAAACCTAATATTTGTATATTTGCGGATGGTGATTATTGGCATAAATATCCAGATAGCACTGATAGAGATAGATATGTTAATAAAGAACTTAAAAAACAAGGTTACAAAATTTTAAGATTTTGGGAACATGATATAAATAATAATATAAATAAATGTTTAAAATTAATTAAAAAAATATTATGAATAAACAAAAAATAGGATTTATTGGATTAGGATGGATTGGGGCTAATTATTGTAGTTATTATATCGAAAATGGATTTGACGTTATTCAATACGATATTGGTAAATACAAAGATAATATAGATAGAATAAAAGAATGTGATATTGTTTTTGTAGCAGTTCCAACACCTTCGACACCTGAAGGTTTTGATGATAGTATTTTAATTGATGCTATTAAAGTAACCACAGAGGGACAAACGGTTGTAATTAAATCAACGGTACAACTTGGAACAACTGATAAAATGCAAAGATTATATCCAGATAGATATATATTACATAGTCCAGAATTTTTAACAGAAAAAACTGCTAAATACGATGTGTATAATCCAGCTAGGAATATAATTGGTTACACTTATAAATCTAAAAATAGAGTTGGCCACGTTATGAATATATTGCCAGTTGCACCATATGAAAATATTGTTGATAGTAGATATTCAGAGCTTGTTAAATACATGGGTAATATTTGGTTTTATATAAAAGTAATGACAACAAATATCTTTTATGATTTAGCTACTAGTAAAAATTTAGATTATGATTTATTAACTGATATGTTAGCAGCAGATAAAAGAGTTGGTAGAACACATTTAGATGCAGTACATCAAGGCGGTAGAGGAGCAGGTGGAGATTGTTTCATTAAAGATATGTCAGCGTTTATGGAAATGTTTAAAGATATGTATTTAAGAGAAAAAAATGAGGATATGAATAAACAATATTATTATGGATATAACGTATTACAAAAATTAGCTGATTATAATATACACTTACTTAAAAAATCAGGTAAGAGTGCCGATTTATTAAAACAAGTGTACGGTGAAAATATATGAATGATAAAAAGAGTTTCGGTGAAGTAATAAAAACAATAAGTAAGTTAAATAAAGATGAAAGAAATTTATTAGCTATTGGGATAAAAAGTGGTCAACATTCAAATAATGATATGCTTTCAGCGTTGCTTATTTCTGGAATTTTATTGAAAAATAATAAAAATTATAAAATTAAACTTATTGATTTTACTAAATTTATTAAAGATTTGGATGATGAATTTATTATTGGGTTTTGTTCTTATAGAAAGAAAAATGAATATTCAACAACTAATGATATCGCATATATTAATGCATATAATGATTTTTCAAAAAGATTAAAAAATAAATTGAATTATTTTAAAGAACAATATGAATAAATTATATTAAGGAAATAAATAATATGATAAAAAAACAAACATTTGTTAGCATGATAGATGCTATTCAAAAACAAAGGGAAATGGAAAACAGAGTTTCAAAATCATTAGAGGAAGTATTGGATGGCAATTTCGTGCCAACCTTTAGTGGCATATTAGAAACTCAAATAATTAAAATATTAGAAGAAGCAATGTGTGATGTAAAAGCCGATGATGGTCAAGGTTGGATTGAATGGTGGATATACGAAAAAGATTTTGGTAAAAGAAAAAAAATAAATGCTAATTACACAAATGGTAAAAAGATTAAATTAGATACAAGCGCCGATTTATATAATTTTTTAAAAAAAGAATGCAAATAATAAATATTGAAAAACATAGTAAAATAAAAAAAATAAATTTAGGAGGTGGGCGTCTAGGTTCTCCAGATTATTTAAATATAGATATTATTCAATTTATTGATAATGGTAATAATAAAATGGTTGATATTGTAATGAATGTTGAAAATGAGAAACTACCGTTTATTGATAATAGTATTATTGAAATTAAAGCAGACAATGTATTAGAACATTTAGGTGATGGATTTATATTCGCATTAAATGAATGCCATAGAGTACTGGCAAAAGATGGAATAATGAAAGGCATGGTGCCTGTTGCTGGAAGCAAAAAAGATTTTATGGATATTACACATAAAAGACATTTCATATTAGAGAGTTTTAGTTATTTCTGTGGTACTGGTTTGGCATTACCCAATAGACCATTAAAACCAAAGTACGCCGACTATTCGGTGCAACCATTTAATTTAATTTCATTAAAAGAAAAAGATGATATGATATACTTTGAATTAAAGCCTAGAAAAATATGTTAAGTCCACATGAACGAATATGTATAAGAAATCTATTAGTAAAATGGATAAATTTAAATATACTAGATTATAACGCAGGCAACGATATATTTCACATTTTAGATTTATTAGATTTATCAAACAGAGAATATACAGTTAAAAAATGTATTATTGATAAAAGTGAATATAGACAGCTTAAAAAAAGCAAAAGAAAAAATGTAAAATATGTATTTACAAAGAAAGATGTATTTAAATACGTCAATAATGATTTTGGTGTGTTATTAATAAATTGTGATAATAAAAAAATAGACATAAGTAAATTTAAAAAATATAAAGGATTAATACTTTTGTATAATTTACATAATAAATTTTATAATAATTCTAACTATATTATCGGTAGTTTTATCAGTGGTAATGTATATGAATGTCAAATAGTATGAAAATTTCAGGATTTTGCCTCACCACAAATAATATCAAAAATCAATTTCCGTTTATTGAAAGTATTAAATCGTTTTTACCAGTGCTTGATGAATTAATAATTGTTGACGGAGGATCAACCGATGGAACACTTGAAGCAATTGCAACACTAAATGATCCAAAAATAAAAGTAATATTAGATGCAGATACCGAATGGGAAAGTGAATGGTTTTATAGTAGAATGGGTAGAAACTTTGATAGAGGTTTACAAGAATGTACTGGTGATTGGGTAATTAAATTTGATGTTGATTATATATTACATGAAAAGAATATTGAAAAAGTTAGAGATGAATTAGAAGCAGGTTTTAAACAAAATAAATTAACGGTGAATTTCACAAGACTTAATTTTATATTATCAGATAGATATTTTTTAAAAAGTAAAAAAACATTAGCTATAAATAAAACATTAGCTAAAAAGAATTTTAATTTACATTATGGTTTGGATATTGATAAATGGGGTTTTGGTTATGATTTTATAAATTCTAAATTTGTAGAACATGGTATTAATTTTGGTAATATGTTAAGGTGCCGAGATAATAGTATATCAACAAGCATGAATATATTTAATTATGATTATATGTTTATGACTGAAAAAGTTGCAATAGAATGTAGATATAGACATTTTTTAGCAGAAGAAAAACAAAGACATTTAGAATATAAGAAAGTTAGACTAGAAAAAAATTATAAGAAATTAGAGTACGTTAGTAGAATAACTGCTTGGAATAAATATTTAAAACAATGTAAAGGTAATTTCTTTAGTAGAGATAGTTATACTTTAAACCTTAGTGGTCATCCAGAAATAATACAAGATAAAATAGAAAATTTAAGTAAAGATATGCAAGGGTTTAATGCGTGGGGATTATCTGAAACAATTAATAATTATTATGTGTAGATATCCAAATTTTATAATAATTGGTGGTATAAAATGTGCAACTACAACGTTGTATGAGCACATTGTAAACCATAGTAAATGTGAAAAACTAGATTGTCGTAATTTTTATTTTTGGACAAAGAAACACCCCAAAAGCAAATTTGATAGAGGGTTTAGATGGTATACAAAACAATTTGAAAGTGATAAAATAACAGGAGAGGCATGTCCAGAATTATTATATGATGAAGAAGCATTACATATAATGAGTCAAAAATTACCAAAAGGTACTAAAATAATTATAGTACTACGAAACCCTACAAGAAGAGTAATAGCACATTATAAACATAACATAGAAAATAAGTTAGAAGATTTAAAATTACGAGAAGCAGTTCGAATTGAAGCTGATAGATTAAACAGTGGTAAACCAGAACATTTAATTAACCACGGTTATATTGAATTTAGTAAATACTATAAATATTTAATTAACGTATATCATTATTTTGATAGAAAAAGAATATTAGTTATTAATTTTGATGATTTAACAAACACACCAGTTCGAGAAATGAAAAAAGTATACAAATTTTTAGAATTAAAATACGAACAAATACAAAGAGGCTTACATGTAAATAAATGCAAATACAATGTGCATATTCAAACATCTAAAAAATTAGAATTAAGAATGCTTGATTATTTTAAAAAATATAATTATAGATTAGAGGAACTTGGTTTTTTAAATAATTGGTAATAAAAATATGAGATATAAATGGTGGAAAGACAATAAAAGCGCAGAAGCATGGATTAAGCAAAATAAAAAACGTGAAAAAAGTGGTGATCCATTAACTAATACAACATTACAATCCCAAGAAATGGTAATTAGAGAAATAAAGAAAAGAAAGAGTTTTAAATCGGTTTTAGAAATAGGTGCTGGAGATGGAAGATTGATTGGTAATTTGTCAAATGAATCTAAGAAAAAATGTTATTCAATTGATATTAATGAAGAATTAAATAGGTACGTGAAAGATAATTATCCAGAAGTTATTGTAGAAGGTAAAAGCATTTCAATTACTGATATGCCATTTAAGGATGGTACTTTCGATTTAGTATTTACATATCAAGTACTTCAGCATTTACCAGCAGAAGAAGTAGAATTAGCAATAAACGAAATGATAAGAGTTAGTAAAAAAGAAGTTTGGATGTGGGAAGGTATTGGAAGAGTTGATTATAAACATGGCGATAAATCACATAATGCGCATGATGGTTCTTATGTGTGGCATATAAATAAATTTATAAAGTGTTATTCTGTCACTGTTCCAACAAACAAAAATATATCATTGGATAGACAACGATTATATAAATATAAAAAATAAATATGCTAAAATTATTAGTTTTAAGTTTTATTATATTTTTAATTTATGCATTTGTTAATCATTATTACTTAGAATTTGGTATTACGACATTAATATTTTTAACAGTTTCAAAAATATGGATAACAAAATAAAATTAAATATTGGTTCATATTCTAAAGACGTTGGCAAAGATTGGATTAATTTAGATGGTTTAGATATAGATAATGTAGATTTAATTTGTGATATAAGTTATCAACCGTTTGTATTTAAAATAAAGAATGACGACAAAATAATTAATATCGAAAAAGAGATTTTTAAGAAAGAAAGTTATACTTTTAAATCAGCTAGTATAGATGAAATACAAATGGTCGAAGTATTAGAGCATATAGATTTTAGAAAATGTATTTTGTTATTGAGAGAATTATATCGTATTTTAAAACCAACTGGAAAAATACATATCCAAGTTCCTGATTGCGGGAAGGCTATGGAATATTATGTTAATAAACAAGTATGTCAATGTGTCCCTCACAAACCTAAGAATGATGCCGAAGCAGTTGCGGAACCATTTTGTGAATTTTGTGAAGGGAAAGCAAAAATAAATAATGTTCGATGGCTATTAAGTTTTCTTGGAGCACAAAAACATAAATTTGATTATCATCGTAACATTTTTACTAAGGGTAAATTAGAACATGATTTAAAACAAGCCAAGTTTAAAAATATAAATTTTGTAAATGATCCAAAGGGTTGGAAATTAATTTGCAATATAACTAAATAATAATATGAAAATATTCATTGTAGTTGATACTCCAGGTTGGGCTATCGACCATTTAGCGCAATGGAAAATTAAGTATAACAAACATATTAAATTTAAATGTGTTTATGTACACCCAAGAGATGCGGGAAATAAAAATATTCAAGATATTTTTAAAAAACAATTAGATGACTTTAAACCAGACATTATTCATTTCGAATATTTTCGTTCATGCAGTCAATTATTAGAAGCAATACCAGAATTGAAAAAATATAAAATTATTTTAACTCATCATAATCAAAGAAATAAAGCATTGGGTTATAAAGATTGGTTAAATATTGGTGTTGATTATATAGTAACGCATACGAAAAAGTGTAAATCTTTATTGGTGAATGAATATAAACAAGATGAAAGCAAAGTATTTGTTATTAATCATGGGATTGATTTAGATGAATTTGAATATAATGATAAAGAACCAGAAACAAAAATTATTGGATATGTTGGCAGAATTGTACCTTGGAAAGGGTTAAAAGAAATTGCTCAATGTGCAAAAGAATTAGGCTACAGAGTACAGGTAATGGGTAAACAAGATAAAGCTGATTATTGGAATGAAATACTAAAAGAAAACTTGCAAGATGTTATGGATTTTAGTTATATGGATTGTTCAGATGAAGATAGAATTGCTGCATATAATAATATGTTAATCTATGTTGGTAATAGTACTGACGGTTACGAAGAAGGTACTATGCCGTATCTAGAAGCAATGGCAAGTGGTGTACCTGTTATCACAACACCAAACGGTGTAGCGAATGATATAGCTAAAGATCGAGATAATTGCATGTTAGTGCCATTTGATAATAAAGAAAAACTTAAAGAAGCAATAAAAGAATTAATAGAAGATAAAGAATTAAGAAGTAAATTAAGAAACGGCGGTTGGGAAACAGTTAAAAATATGCCTTATCAAAAAATGGCTAAAGAATATTCAAAATTATATTATCAATTAAAAGATGAAAAAAAATTAGTTAGTATTATAATACCAACAACATTAAGTAGATTTGAATTATTAGGTAAAACATTAAAATCAATTGAAAATCAAACATATAATAACATTGAAGTAATTATAGCATTCGACGAAGGTAAAAAAGTTGATGATGAATTAAAAAATAATTTAAGAAGTGCTTTTGATATACCTTTAAAATTTGTGGACACTGAAAGTAATGGATACAATTTAGCTAAAGCAAGAAATTTAGCAACTATCGAAAGTGAAGGTAAATACTTATTATTTTTAGATAGTAGATTTGAATTAGACGAACAAGCAGTTTTATTATTTGTTGAAGCAATAAAACAAACAAGTGAAAAAATATGGTTATTTGGAAATAAAGGAGCTAATAAAAAAGCTTTTGTAGAAAATTTTAGTTTTGTTAGAAAAGGTGATTTTGTTAAATTTGGAATGATGCCACAATATATACAAAAATACGGTGCATTAAGTCAGGAACTAAGAACTAGATGGCAAGCACAAGGCAATAATTTTGTTTATTTAGAAGGAGTTTTAACTAAACAATTAATTAAATCAGGCAAAGACTTGAAAAAAAGAAAAGATATAATCGCTAGTAAATATTTATTATACAAATTATATAACTAAAAGTACGGCACTTAGCTAACTAGTTTACATTTAATATATTATAATATAGGTATAACAATTAATTATACTTATATGATAACTAAAAAATGTAAAAGATGCAGTAACGTTTTATTGAGTGAAAAACGAACATTCTGTTCTAGAGATTGTGCAAATATATTTAATGCACCAATACAAGCAGAAAGTAAGAAGGGTGATAAATGTTATATGTATGGAAAAAAACCTTGGAACTATGGTAAAAAATTAACAGAAAAACAGAGGAAGAAATGGAATAAAAATATAAAAAATACAGAATGGGGTAAACATGGATTTAAAAAAGGCAATAAAACAAAATCGCAATTTAAAAAAGGCAAGAGACATCCATATTATATAGACGATAGAAAATCTTTAATTTATCCAAGTATATACTTAAATAAGGCTAGAGATGAAGTTAAAAAAAGAGATAACTATATTTGTCAAAACCCAAATAAACACGAATGTAATGATGTAATTGGTACTCACCATATAGATTATAATAAACAAAATAATAAATCATCTAATTTAATTTGCCTATGTAACAAACATAATATTCAAGCTAACTTCGATAAAAAATATTATTACAAGTTTTACAAAAAGATTATAAAAAATAAATATAATTATTAATATTTTAAAAAATATGAATAAAAAAATAACTACTGCCACATGTGATGAAAACGCAGCAAAAGAATCTAAGTTGATTCGCGTTTTTGGTCACGTGTGGCACTGATTCATCTGGGTAATCAATTTTCATTATGTCAAGTGCCAAATACAGAATGGTATTGGTTAGAAAATCATAGACGTACATTTAGTGATATGCCTAGAGGTCCAGAAAAGGATTATAAAAACTTTAAAGAATTTGTGCCGTATTATGAAAGTGGCAAATATGATTTAGCTTTATTACATCTAGATCAACAGTGTATGCATACCGAGTTATGGGAAATGGGTAAAGGTAGTTTATTTAGAGAATTAAATGAGGTTATAACTGACATACCTAAGGTTGTTATAATACATGGTACCCCGTATTATCCAGAAGAACATCCTTGTGATATTACAAAAGATAATTATCAGCAATTAGGATTTACAAAAAAACAAATTGGAATGAGTAGTGAATTAATTAATAGATTAAAATTGGTCACTAAAGATTGTGCTTACGTAATATTCAATTCTCATAGAGCTAGGGAACAATGGGGATTTGAAGATGTTGAAAATTCTAAAACTGTTTGGCATGGATTAGATAAAAATGATTGGTATGATTTAAGCAAAGAACCTAGAGTTGTAACAATGATTAGTCCAGGTGGTTTTCCAAAGTATTATGATAGAACATTTTTAAAAGCAGTTAGAGAAGAACTATGGGATAGAAATATAATACATTGTCATATTACGGTTGATGTTAAATTTAGAAATTGGGAAGAATACAGACAGTTCTTAGGTAGGAGTTTAATTTATTTTAATCCAACTAGAGAAAGTTGTATGCCTAGAGCAAGAACAGAAGCAATGTTAAGTGGTTGTTGTGTTATAACAACATTAAATCAAGACAGTGAAAAATTTATTGAAGATGGTGTTAATGGATATAGAGCAATACGAAATCCAAAATATATCGCAGATTTAATTGAAGGCTTATTTAAAAATTATAAACAAACAGTTGCTATTGGACAAAAAGGAAAAGAAACAGCAATTAAATTATTTGATAAAGATAGATACGAAAATGAAATGTTAGAAATTTTTAATAAAGTAATTAAATAATTATATGAATAAAAAAATAGGTTTATTACCTTGGGAGAAATATGAAGGTCGTGCTAATATTGGTAGTAGTAGAATTAGAGGTTATTGGGTTGTTAATCATTGGGCTGATGCTGAAATTTTTAAAATGGGTAAAAAATACGAAACTGTTATTTTTCAAAAATGCTATTGGACAGAATATGCTGAACTTTTTAATGGTATTAAAATTTTAGATTTATGCGATCCAGATTGGTTACATTGGGGTTACAGAGTTAAACGAATGGTTGATAGTATGGATGCAATTACTACATCAACCGAAGCATTAGCTATTGATATTAGAAATTTTACAGACAAACCAGTTTTATGTATTCCGGATAGATTAGATTTTGATACATTTAAAATAAAAAAAGTCCATGAAGGAGATGCTAAAACAGTTGTATGGTATGGTTATTCATCAAATACTATTATGTTAGATCAAGTATTATATTTTTTAGATAAATTAAAATTGGATTTAATTGTTATCAGTGATAAAAATTATTTAATACCAAAAAGGTTTAAAAATATAAATTTAACATTTATAAAGTATAAACCAGAAACAATAAATAGCGATATATTAAAAGGCGATATTGTTGTTAATCCAACGTCGGCAAAAGGAAAATGGAAATATAAATCAAAAAATAAAACTATCAATGCTTGGGGATTAGGTATGCCAGTTGCTACAAACCCAGATGAATTACGAAAGTTTATTAGTTGTGATGAAAGAATTAATGAAGTAAAAATTAGAGAAGAAGAAATTAAAAATGCTTATGATGTTAAACTAAGTGTTAAAGAATATGAAAAACTTATCGAAACAATTAAAGAAAGTAAGAAATAAATTATTAATAAAAGTATTTGAATATTTATATAAAAAACAATTATATAATAATTTTTTTAGAATTATAAAAATTTTAAAAAGATATTCTAATATGCAGTATATATGGTATTGTCCACGCCAATCATGTCAATCAATAGTATTAAAAACAAACGAACCGATATTAAAATTGGGTCGTACTTATAAATGTAAAAGATGCAAAACTGATATTAAAGCAACCGATTTGATATTGAATAACAAGAGAAATTTACGAAAATACATAGAAAATATAGAAAAATCAAAATAGGGGTTTACAAAATCTTCAAAATAGTATATAATGTAATTATACAATTAAAGGATTAGTAATATTATTATTCACGAGTAATAATTGAAAACTAAAAGCCTTATCTTGCGAGATGAAATTAATTTTTTATACCGTAGGATAGGGCTTTTTTATTTAACTATATGAAAATGAAAAATATATTAGATAGTGTGACTAATTTTTTTACAAACAAGGAAAATACCGATATACCAAGTGCCATTAATAGCGAGGTTAAAGGATATGGTAATTATTCTTATAACAATAAAAACAAAGGTGAGTTTTTAAATTCAATGAAGGGGTGGGTTTATACCGCGGTTGATTCTATTGCAAATGAATTAGGCGCTATTAAAATTCGATTATTCGAACTTCAACGAAATGGTGATGTAAAAGAAATATTAGACCATAAAGCATTAGATATTTTACATAAAGTGAATTCGTTTACAACAAAATTTGATTTTTTTTGGCTAACACAATGTTATTTAGAATTAGTAGGAGAATGTTATTGGTTAATTGAAAAAGATGTTTCTGGATGCCCAATTAATTTATACCAAATTCGACCTGATAGAATAACTCCAATTACAACTGAAGAAAAAATAATTTCAGGATATACAATAAAATTACCAAATGGCAAAGAAACAACATTGGAATATGATGATATTATATTTTTAAATAATCCAGATCCAATTTCAATTTTTACAGGTTTAGGAACTTTACAAGCAGCTGCATTAACCGTTGACATTGATAATGAATCAGAAAAATGGAATTATAATTTTTACAAAAATTCAGCAAGACCAGATATGGTATTAACAGTGAAGGATGCAAATCAAATGAGTAAAGAACAAAAAACAGCTTTAAAAACAAGTATTAGAGAATTACATGAAGGTACTAAAAAATCTCATAAAGCTATGGTATTATTTGGTAACATGGAAATAGAAAAATTTGGTTTCAATCAAAAGGATATGGATTTTACAGAACAAATGAAATTCGGTAGAGATAAAATATTAGGCATGTTTAGAGTTCCGAAAGCAATTGTTGCACAAACAGAAGGTGTAAATTTTGCTAGTGCTAAAGCTGCTCAATATATATTTGATAGATATACAGTTAATCCAAAAATGGAAAAACTTGTGCAACAATTAAACGAATTTTATTTACCGTTATTTGAAAATAGTGAAACCATGTATTTTGATTTTATTAGTCCAATTAAAGATGACCAAGAAATGTTATTAAAAAAATATGACAGTGGTTTAGCATCTGGTTGGTTAACAGTTAATGAAGTTAGAAGTTTTGAAGGTTTAAAACCTTTAGGCAAATTTGATACTCCATATTTACCAGCAAATTTAGTGCCAACTGGAACACCAACTAAAAATTTAGAAAGAATAAAAGAATTAAACGGTAGGAGCAGAAATATAATTAATTTTAATAAAAAAACCGATAAGGTAAAAGATAAAATTAAAAATATTGTGCGTAATGAAATTAATAATAGTAAAAAAGTTAAAAAAGTTAAACCTATAAAAAAAGAAGATGATGTTAATAAAGAGCATATTCAATTTTGGGAAACAAAAAATAAAGTGTTTCAAGATTTTTTAAAACCTATTGAAAATTCTCAACTTAAAATTTTTAAAGAACAAGAAATAAAAACATTAGCAAAATTAGATAAACAAAAAAAATATAATATAAAAAAAGAAAGCTTAACACCAACAAAGGTTAAAAATTTAAAAATCGAAAAAATACTATTGGATCCACAAGTTGAATTAGGTATTAGTTTAGATTTACAACTTCCAATATTAACAGAATTATTTGTCGATTCAGCAAATAAAACATCTGAATTATTAGGTGTTACAAATAGAATTACTGGAGAAGAAGAATTAGTTGAAAAATTTTTATTAGATGAAACTGAATTTTTAATAAACGGTGTAACAAAAACTACCAATTCAGAAATATTAAAAGAACTAACAATAGGTTTAGAAAATGGTGAAGGAGTTAAAGATTTAAATACTCGAATTAAGACGGTATTTAAAAAAGCAACAAATACACGAGCTGAATTGATATCAAGAACTGAAACCGCTAGATATAATACAAACGCCAGTAATTTAGCTATGAAACAAAGCGGTGTTGTAAAAGCTAAACAATGGCAAGTTGATTCTAACCCATGTCCACAATGCGCAGAATTACAGGGAAAAATCGTTGGTTTAGATGATAATTTTTTAAAAAAAGGAGATGAAATAAATGGAATAGTTTTTGATTATTCAAATACTATTAATCCACCATTGCACCCAAATTCAGTATGGGATGGTGGTTCTTTAGTGTTTACGCCTAAAGGAAATAAAAGAATAATGGATGTTGAAATAAACGATTTAGTATTGTCTCACACTGGTAAGTTTAGAAGAGTTTTTGCGACACCTAGAAAAAAGAAAACTGGAAAAAAATATAAAATTTATGTCAAGGGTCAAAATATATCAGTCACTGGTGAACATTTAATTATGTCTTCAAAAGGTTGGCAAAGAGCAGACAAATTAGTTGCTGGTGATATGATACAAATGCATTTTGATAAATGCGAATGCGGAAATAAAAAACTAGTTTATAAAACTTGTTGCGGTAAAGACTGCGAATATTATTATAAAAATATAACAGAAAAAGCACAAATAGAAACAAGAAAAATAGTAAAATTAGGTAAACACCCTTTTCAAAATAAAAAGGTTAGAGAAATTATTAGAAAGGTAACTAATACTGCAGAACATAGAAAAAATAGTTCTGAAAGAATGAAAAAAAATAATCCAAGTAAAATATCAGAAGTGAGGAAAAGAATGACTGAAAGTTATAAAAAAACAATGTTAGAAAATCCAAAAAGACATCCAAATTATATTATGGCACAAAAGGGTTTCGTTAGTAATCTTGAAAAAGAAATGATGGAAATTTTAGATAATTTAAATATTAAATACGATAGACAATATCCTGTAAAACAATATTTTCCAGATTTTAAAATTAAAGGTCATAATATTCTTATAGAATGTGATGGTGAATATTGGCACGGAAGTGAAGAAGCTAAAATAAAAGATGCAATACGACAGAAAGAAATTGAAAATGAAGGATTTATAATGTTACGTTTTCCAGCAAGTAAAACTTATAATAAGGAAGATGTAAGTAAACAAATACTAAAAGTTTTAGCTAATCATGATGGTAAATTTAAAGGTAGTTTTTATAAAATCGATAGAATAAATACCACAAATGTTCATAAAGCAAAAATGACTTATGATTTAACTATCGATAAAGATGAATCATTTGTTTTAAATGGTATTGCAGTTCATAATTGCCAGTGCGATATAGTTCCAGTATTAACAGAAATATAAAAAAATAATAAATAATTTTATGTCAAAAGATCAATTAGAAAACAAAGAACCACAAACTGGAAGACGTTTAAAAGAAGACGGCAATATAGTAAATATTGCTGATGGATATTATGTCGATAGTGATGGTAATACAGTACTAAGGACAAGTGCTACAATATCAGGAGATGTTAATGTAGATAGTAGTTCTGTAGATACAAGCGGATTAATTGGTAAAACAAGTGGTGGTGATTTTACTACTGCTTATGCATCTGCAACTACAATAGATTTAACAAACTTACCAGAAAATCACGCTACATTTATAGCAGAAGACATTGTTGCAATAGTTCAAATAGCAACAGATGGTTCAGTAACTAATACTTATACTAGAGATGATAAAACAATGACTGTAACTACTAATACAATCACAGTTGTCGGTGCTACATTTTTAAATACTGATACATTCGTAGTATATACAAATATTAATAGAGAGAGTGATGTGATAGTACTCCCACACGTCACACAGTACTCACCTACTCACTTTAATTCAGTCTATACAAGCAATGTAACAATAACTTTATCAGGCGTTAATTTCACTGCTACAGACGTTCAAGTTAAATATGTAATAGTCAATCCAACATCACCAGCAACAGCAATTTATATTGATGGAGT
>Ga0307928_10002363_pt1 | contig 14517 bp, 27 predicted proteins | sample AceLakmetagen232_FD_201815 | JGI IMG/M metagenome (GOLD analysis project Ga0307928, IMG submission 201815) | Saline water microbial communities from Ace Lake, Antarctica - #232 | ecosystem: Environmental > Aquatic > Non-marine Saline and Alkaline > Saline | place: Antarctica: Ace Lake... | reverse complement strand
AAAAAAACGCCATAAGCCCCTTAACAGCGTTAGCGACGAGATTAACCAAGACGTCAAGACGGCACAATTTAGAAAAGCCACTTCAATTATTAGATGAGGGCGAATATATAATCGGAACTAATCATAACGGGATAGGTTATCAAAATAAATATTCAAGCCAATTATCTAATTTAGGGGCTTCGCATTACGGGAACGACGAAAAAAGATTGAGAGCAATTCTTTTCGATAGCGATAGTGTAATCGAAATAGTGTCAATAATTAAGAAATCAAATCAAAAGACATTCTTAAAGGCAATTTCTATATTGAATAAGCACAAGATAGAAAACCCGTTTGGAAGTTTTAAGGAAGATAATTTTAATGTAATCGAAGTCAAAATCGAGGACGAAAAATATAATATTAAAATAGATTTTATTATGAATTATAGTATAAGTATTTCGGTTAATAAGGACGAGGAAGAAATAGGCGAGATAGATTTTAGGATAGACGACGGAAAGCTAATATTAAATATGAACGACGAGGACGACGAATTATTTAAGAAAATTTCGGACAAGCGTTATCCAAAACTAAAAATAAACGAATTGAAAACGGGGTTTTTTGTATCACAACATAAAGACGAGATAATCAAGGCACTAAACGGCAAAAAAGAATTACTCGAAAGCGTTACGGATAATTACGAAGAAGAATATAAGGAATTAAACGAATTGTTAGAGCCATTCTTAACATTTGAAAAATTGTAAGGGGGAATAAATAATAATAATGGAAATCACACATAAACAACTAAACGAGCAAATTAAAATTAGTTACGAAACTAAAAGCCCCGTATTTATTTGGGGGGCTACGGGTATCGGGAAATCTCAAACGATTAAAGAAACAGCGAGGGAAATCGCCAAAGCCGAGAAGTTAGATTTTATCGAGGACACAAGCAACCCAAAAGCGTTTGGCTTTTTGGATATTAGAATATCACAATTAGAGCCGTCTGATTTAAGAGGGCTACCCGTCCAAGATTTAAAAAGCGAAACTACAAAATGGCTTATTCCGTCGTGGCTACCACAAGATAAAGATAGCAAGGGCTTAATTTTCTTCGACGAGTTAAACTTATCGCCCCCGAGTATTCAAGCCGTCGCATACCAATTAATTTTAGATAGGCGTATTGGCGACTACGTGCTACCGAAAGGTTGGGTTATCGTATCGGCGGGAAATCGTATCGAGGATAAATGTTCGGTTTTTGAAATGAGTTCGGCATTATGTAATCGATTTTTACACGCCACACTCTCAAACCCTAATGTAGATAGTTGGACTAAGTGGGCAATAGATAATAATGTAGATGGGCGAATAATCTCTTTTCTTAATTGGAAGCCAAGCAGTTTTAACCGAAGCGACGAAAGGGGCAAAGATAAGGCGTTCGCTACTCCGAGAAGTTGGGCTTTTTGTAGTCGATTAATCGAAGGAAGAACAGACAACGAGTTAATAAGACGTTTAATAGCGTCGGCAGTAGGCGAAGGAACAGCACTCGAATTTATCGCTTTTATGAAACTACAAACGAAAATAGATATCGAAAGTATCTTAAAAAATCCAAGTCAAATAAAAGCAATCGACGAAATCGATTTAAAATATGTTTTGATAGGGACACTTAGCGAAAGGTATAGAAAAGATAAAAAACTATTATCAAAAATACTCCCCGTTTGCGAATTTTTAGAACCCGAGTTTGCCGTTTTGTTGCTACGATTTTTAAGAGCATACCACCCCGAGCATTTCAAGAAAGAAATGTTAGGCGACAACGTAAAAATCTTAAAACAATACAAAGAAGTTTTACTTTAAATTTATTATGGAAACTAATATAAAAATAACAAGGGCAAAAATACAACTCCAAAACGAAAAACCATTTTTCGCATATCTCATTATGAACATGAAATTTATTAAGAAAAAAGAAATTGAAACAATAGGAGTAGATATTTTAGGGAATTGCTATTATAACCCCGAGTTTATCGACAAGTTAAGCGAGGGCGATTTAAAGGGAGTTTTAGCCCACGAAGTTTTACATTTAGTTTTGGAACACTTAGAGAGGGGCAAGGATAAGCAACCAAGAATACATAATATCGCAACAGATTTATGTATAAACGATTTATTAATTGAGAACGGCTTTACTTTATGTTCGGGGGGGTTAATTCCACGCTACCACGAATACAAGTTTGAAAATTCAAAAGGCGAAGAAATCTTAATCGAAAACATAAATGAAAAGACGGCAGACATTATTTATAACGAGTTAATCAAGGCAATCAAAGACGACGAGAAAGCCCAAGAGGGCGAAGAGAATAAGCGTTTTGATAAGCATATTGAGGACGACGGGAAGCCGTTAAGCCCCGAGCAAAAGCAAGAGATTAAAGACAAGTGGAAGAAAGCCATAAGCGAAGCGTCGGCTTATGCGAGAGATAAGGGCGACTTATCCGACGGGTTAGGAATATTTATCGACGGGCTACTTAATGAAAAAGTTAATTGGAAATCACTTTTATATAAATATTTAACGAGGACAATTCCCCACGACTACTCTTATTCTCGTCCGAGCAAAAGAAGTTTCTCGACGGGCGTTTATATGCCAATAATGAGAAAAGAAGCAATCGAAATCGTCGTATCACTCGACACGTCGGGGAGTATTCAAGCCGAAGAACTAAAAGAATTTATGTCCGAGATAAACGGAATAGCGAAATCATTTAATAATTTATCTATAAAGTTAATAGTTTGCGACAGCGAGATTAAAGACGTTTATATGATAGGAAATGGCGACAACGAGGAAATATCCAAATTAAGAATAAAAGGGGGGGGTGGAACAAGCCACAAGCCCGTTTATGACTATGTTAAAACCAATTTACCAAACACTGAACTTTTAGTTAATTTTACGGACGGCTACACAGATTTAAACGAGTTGGACGAAAGCATAAATACTTTATGGGTTATTTGTAAAAATGGAATAAACAAAAGTCTTATTCCTTTCGGCGAGGTTGTTAAATTAGATTAAAATGGTTAAACTAAATAATAAAGAACTTCAAAAAGAATTTAATGAAATAAGAACAGAAATGGTTAAAAGAAATCTTATAAAAAAATGTGATTATAAAAAAGCAATTTCAACAATTAAAAAGATATTAGAGGATTTTTAAAATAATAAAATGAATATGAACAAATTAAAATTAGTAATTAATAAGTGTAAAAGAATATCTATACAATATTCAGAATTATCCCTTGACTACCGAGAGTTAGCGAGAAGTCTAAACCAACATAAAACAAGTGGGAAAGATTTAGACAAGATAGAGAAACATCTTAAAGAAAAATTAAATCAATTTAGCAAAGTAGAATAATGGGTTGGATAAATCTAAATTATGATTTTATAAAAAGAAAATATTATTTAAAATTTAAACCATATAGAACGGATATGAATATTTTTAGAATTGTTAAAACAAGGCAAGAACATACTTGTTCTATATGTAAAAAGAAAATACCAAAAAAAAGTTATGTTTTTGGTAGGGGTTGGATAAAACTTTGTTTAGAATGTGGAGAAAAGTTTAGTAACGAAAGCATTAAAGAATTTAAGAACATAATTAAAATAATCAAATTAAACCAAAAGCATTTAGAAAATAATAAAGATAAATGGACTAATGAAAACACTTTAGCATTATTATAGTTGTTCGTTAATATACAACACTCGGGGGGAAGTTAGTCGTTTTTCTACCCCCCGAATTATATTTATGATGGAAGAAGAAAAAAGAATAGCGAAGAATAAAGCAAATCTAAAATACTATTACAAGAACAAAGAAAAAATAAGCGACTATATGAAAGTATATCAAAAAGAATATTACCTTAAGAATAAAGAAGAATTAAACCGAAAAAGTAGGGAAAAATTTAAGGTATATATGAGTAAAGAAGAGAATAAAGTTAAGCGTAGGGCTTATATGAAGGCGTATCGACTTAAAAATCTTAAGAAACATAGGGCATACGATAGAAAATACATTAAGAAGCCCGAGCAACGAGCAAGACGAACGCAAAATTTAAGAGATTGGCGAAAGAAAAACCCAAGAAAATCTACTAACTATTCTATGATGTGGTATTTTAAAAACCAAGCGAAAGCCGACGCAACCCATAAAATATGGAACGATAAAAAGAAAGCAGAAATCGGAAGTAGTTTATGGAAACATTACGGAATGAAAATACACTCGCCCGTTATGAGTGCTTTAAGTCGAGCATTTGGGATTAAAACATCATTAAACGGACAACAGATTAAAACGATTAAGGGCGATATTCAAATTCTCAAACGAGAAATAACTAAACAAAGGGAGATACTAAATAAATGGAAATAGAAAAACCAAACGTTCAAATGTTACTTACTGAAAAGAATTTAGAACTCAAACAAAGGTTAGAGTTACAGAATAACTTTTCTAAAGAACGGCATAGCGAAAAGGTCGATTTAGTTTTGTTAAGGCAAAAATACGCAATAGAATTAATTAATGTGCGTGATAAAATTGCTTTAAAAAGACATAACGAGAGAATACAAATCTTAGATAAGAAATTTACGATTAACTAAATCGACATAAAAGAACGACAATATTTTTTATTAATTTTTAAGTCGTTCTTTTTTATAATCACTATGGAAAAAAGAATTAGCAAGGTTAAAAAAATTGGATTTTTCTTTTATAATTGGTGGTAATATATGATATGTGATTTTTGTGGAAAAGTATGCGACAAAACGCATAAGTGGATTAATTGGGAATTACAAGAGGAATATAAAATCTGTGATGATTGTGTTGAAAAGATAAGAAACAAGAATTTTAAGGAATAATAAATCAAACTTGTATTTTTTTCTTAGCCTGAATGCCTTGATAATAGATTAATAAATCGAACTTTAGTAGCCAGATGGTAGAAGTTCGATTTATTTTTAGTTGTCCCCCCTACTTTTAGTCGATTTATTTATCGAACTTATTAGCAGGTTAAGAAAAGATTAAACGTTTAGTCGATTTATTTATCGAACTTATTAGCAGGTTAAGAAAAGATTAAACGAAGGGTTTAAATATATGATAAGGTTACTATTGTTATGGGAAAAGAAGTGATATATTGCGAATGGTGTGGGGAGTTTCCGTATTATATTTCTATTTATGATGAGGGAGTTGAAACACTAATTTGCAAAAGATGTTATGAAGCCATAGAAAACGAAAATTATTTAAACCCTGAATGCCTGGATAATTAATGGTTAAACAAACGCCTCGAAGAAAATCTGCTCTTTCTATAGGAACTGAAAAAAAAGATATTAAAGAACTCCCACAAGTGCCTGGAACAAGAAAAAGCGTTTCAAGAGATTTAGCAAGAAGTGCTCGAGTGCCTGGATTAAGGTTAAGCAGGAACGGAAAGAAATATTGGGAGACACGAGAGAATCGGTCTGATAAAAGAGGCACTAAGCTTTAAAGATTTCTTATAGCATCTCTAGCTTCTGCTGCTATATCTGAAGCAACTGAATGGTCATAGATAGCTAAAGTTCCAATCGAACTATGTCCAGTCAATTTACTAATCCTTTCATAAGACCATCCTGCCTTGAATAATTCTGTAATGAAGTAATGTCTAAAATTATGAAACGAAACGTTATGAGGTATCTCTGCTTTCTTTGAATAAGTTTTTACTTTATTCTGAATCTGTCTCATAGAAATTAATTTATTTTTTGTTTGATGTCTAAAAATATAATCATCGAGTTTTAATCCACAATCTCTAATGTGTGCTTCAATCATATAAGTCAATTCATCGTCAAGGATTGCTTGTTTAGATATTCTTTGTTTACGCTTTAATACTTTAGTTAGCATAATTTTATTCTCAGGGTCAAAGTCTCTAACCTGAACCTCGTAATATTCTCCTAAACGTCTTCCTGTCTTCCTGGCAACCTTAAATAATAAGTAAGCATATCTATCTTCTTTCGACGCTGCAATGATAGCATCCATTTCTTCTTTAGTGCAGGGGATTGGTGCAGATTTAACCATTATAATTATTATACGAATGTAAAGTATATAAATGTTTCGTGTAATCTATTTTATAATTAGGCCTGAAAGATTCAAATTATTATTTTTCTTAACGAAAGGGTCAATACATACTTCAAAATAATCATGGATAAATTCTGAAGCACTCATCTTCTCCCCTTCCAATTCAAACTTACAAGTTTCACAATGAGTTTTGTTTACTAAAGAAGCAGTAAGAAAAAGTATAAAAAGAGATATTAAGATACAAATCTTGAGAAATACTAATAATTTTTTCATCGTTTCATCTCCATAGTAGTATATCCTTGATTATAATCCCAACTAACTGCGCAATAACCAGCTTCATATCTATCAAATAAATAAGTTATTGGATAATTTAATAATCTAAAATCATTAGAAAGAAATCGTGCTGATTTAAAATGTATTTCACATTGGTTACAAGAATATTGTTGAGACTCTATAATCATTTTTACAGAAAGTCCTAAACAAATTAAGATAATGCTTAAAGACATTAATAATTTTAATTTATCATTCATATTGTAAGCACCGCCAGACTAAAAACTCCTATCGCAAACAACCAAATCAAAAATAAAGCTACATCAAAGGCCCAATAGTTCCCAACTTTGGAAATTGGAAGGAAACTTAAGAAAGCTCGCGGGTGTTTGAACATAAAATTCCAATATTCTTTCTTAACTTTCTTTAAATCTTGATTATTGAAGTCTAATTTCAAATCTTTGAAGGTAATCCCACTACTATGCTTCGATTCATGGCTGAGGATGGCTCTGTGAAGCTTAGAGCCTTTTTTAAGGGCTGGATTTAGGAATACTTCGTTTCCAACCTTGCATCCGATAACATTACGGGAATATTTTATTTCCATTAGAAAAAGTTAGTAAATATTTTAGATATGATAAGAATCAAAGCCATTCCTGCAACTATTGCTGATAATCCTATCAACAACCATCTTTTAAACTTATTTACTAAAGGGTCATTTACTTTTGGCAAATTAATTTCCATTTTACAACTTTAATACCATTCCAATTTCCCATATGGGTTTATTAGATATTAATGTGTATTTAAAAATTCCCTGACCGATTAATTCTACTGCACTCACAGTCATAAGATTCTCTTCAGGTTTTTCTTTAACCGACGCTTTTGCTTCTGCAAGTTCTTTTTCCATCTTCTCAATTTTATCTTTTGCAGGTTCAATCTTTTCTGTAACTTTTTCTTTAGTTTCAGCTTCTACTTCTAAATCAACTGTTGGTTCTGCTTCTACCTTTACAGGAATAGTTTTACTTACTTTTTGTTTTCCGAACATCTTCTTTTTTATCCTCCAATTTAGTTTTAAATCCTTTCATCATCTCATCAAAACTTTCAATCTTCTCAGGTTCTTGTGGAGCTCTCCGGAGTTTTCTTAATTCATACATTTGTTTAAGATTAAAAAATTGTAAAGAAGTAATTGCGAAACCAATCGCAGCCCAAATAGCATAATTTGGATTCCAAGTAGTTACAAGCCGATAAGTATTCAAAAGAAACATTGATAAAAATGCTGTAAATAAAATCCAAAGCATATAATAAGTAAAGTCGGCTTGTCTCGCTGGGTCTCCACCAGTTACTTTATCGCCAAGCTTAAAAAAGAAATCAGTTGCGTTCGCCATCATTCGTTGTCTCCTTTACAATAAATTTAGCTTTAAGATAATTATCATAATAAAAATTAAATAAGATTTCTTCTAATTTATCGTCGGGAGTTTCCTGAACATTAAATTCTACAACACCAAGTTTTACAAAAGTATGATTTGGGAATAAATTTATTCGATACCAACCATTACCTAGAACAATCTTTGCTCCTTTAGATTTCATTTGTGATATCATTTGATTGACAGTTGGGTTTCCTTTCCCAAACTTCATAAATATCTCACGCTTATGAAATCTTAATACTACTGAAATTAATCCATGTTGTGCAGTATCTTGAGTGCAAGTTAATTCTCTCATATTGTATTCACCTCAAGTTATCTAATAGGTTATTCTTTATAAACTTTTCTGAAAAGAAAATGAGAACTAGGATTGAGGTGAAAAGAAGTTTTTCACTCCTAGTCCCCATGTCCATTAAGGACTATAATTTATTTAGTGAATACATTCATTTTAGTTCCGCAAACTGGACAGACTCCTTGAACCATATTTCTACCGCTCTTAGATTTAACCTTTTTTTCATCTTTCATTTCCATCTTCTTACGGCATTTTACACAATAAGCTTTCATTATAATCTAAAACCTCCTTTTTTTGATTTGAAACTTTCTTCTAATTCGATTTCTTCTTTTAAATTTTTTGAATCAAAAGGACATTCTTCACCTAATTCTTTTCTTCTGCCCCTTCCAAAATTTCTTCTTTGAAAACTATCTCTAAAAGGTCCAGTTCCGTCTCGCTTTCCTCTTATAGTTAATCCCATTTTATTTCACCTCCCTAAGACTTTTTAATTGTTTCGTAACTATGCTAGCTCCACCAATAGTTCCCATTACAGGAAAGAAACTACCTGCAGTTGATAAGCCACCTAGAACTCCGGTTTGTGCTGCCGACGCTGGTAGAGCACTTATTGCGGTTGCGCCTAGGCTTAAACCAGCTCCCCCAAGTATAAGGTCCTCGTGTATCTTTTTTTTTGCCATTAGAAACCAAACATACGAGCTGTGCCGTAATCCCCCCGTTGTCGTGGATTTAAATCGTGATGAATATTAACTCCTGTCTCAGAATCGTTTGTTCCCCAAATATGATCGCCACCACCAAACATTTGTGATAATGCTTCTTGTTCTTCAGAAAATGGTTGTCGAGGCTGAACAACTGCACGACCAAACTGAACAAATGATTCACCGACCCTTGTCCCACCTTTATCAAATCCTTTAAAAGTCTTCTTAGTTCCCGTCTTTAATCTTTTCAATCTTTCGTTTCTAATAATCTGTTTTTCTAAGGCTAAAGCCATATCTTCTTGAGAAATATTTCTTTTTTTTGATAATCCTAATACCATTATATATTTCTCGCTAGCGCTTTTAGTTTTTCCATTTCAATTTTTGTAAGCGTTGCTTTTTTCTTCTTTTTTTTAGGGTCCTTCTTACGAAGTTCCCGTCTAAATCCTTCTCGAAATCCCATTTAAGTTAGTCTCCTAACAAAGTATTATCTGGGTTTAATAAAGCTGGGCTGAATCATTACCACCGCGATTTCCAAATGCTAGGAATATCAAGGATAGTATAAGTCCGGCAATACCAACAATAACGATTATATCAAACCAGTTTCCGTATTCACCGATACCAGTTGCAGCGTCATTAGGCAAGGCCCAATCTGCTCGAGTAGTATCGTAAGTTGTATATGTGCAATTCCATGGGATGCAATCACTAGCTGTATTATTAGCAACAGTTGCAACTCCAAAATCATCAATAGTTACAGTATAATTAGCTGTTGGAATTACTTCTCCACCAGTTGCATTATAACATACATCGACAGTCTTAACCCAAGTATTTGTTAATGTATCGCTTGTTACAGCGTTAGTCAATGGAACTGATTCATTAATATATTGAACTGTCTCTAAATCAGTAAGGGTGCTATCTCTTACACTAATAAGAATACTTGAACCAATCGCTACAACAATTCCAATAACAAGAATACCTATTGCTAAGTCTGTTAAATCAATTGCGTTTTGTTTTGTTTTCATACTTTGTTTTTCTCTAATTTAATTAGGTCTTTTGTTCCTCAAACTATAAGATAAAGGTAGGAACTACAGGGAATAAAAAAATAAATAAAAATTTTGTGGGTTTAGTAACTTACGCCACCACCAGCTCCGCCTCTTCGTCCAAACGCCATAAAGATAAGCGATAAGATTACTGCAGCTACACCAACGATTACGATAATGTCAAACCAGTTTCCGTATTCAGCTAAACCTGTTGCAGCATCTCCTGCTAAATTCCAAGCAACATCATAATCAGTATTTGTATCTCTAACGTTTATCAAAATTGTAGAACCAATAGAAACAACGATACCAAGAACAACGATACCAATAGCCAAGTCAGTTAAATCAACTGCGGACATTTTGTATTTCATTTCCATATTTTTTTACTCCTATATGATTTAATTAAGAATGTTTTTCACACTCTGGTTAATCTTACACAAAAAAATCTTTAAAAAACGTTGTAACAAAGTTGTTACAAATTATTCAATTACTAAAGTTCCTTTCTTAGGTCCAAGTTTCTTAATACTAAAGTTTAATGTTTTCTGTCCTCGGTATTTCGCAGCAAGAATCTGGCTAGATAAACTATAGGGGACAAATAATTCTTCTAACTCATATTCTTTCTTAATTTTTTCGGCAAATTTCTTCCCAATAGTTCCAAACACCGTCATTAAACTTTCATCAACTCTTACTTGTATTTGTTTCCCCATTCTTATGATTGTCCTCCTTGTTTATCTGGAAAAACTAATACGAAGATTACAAAGATAAGTAATCCAAACACGAAAATCGGACTAACCATTTCTAGCCTCAAGAAATAAACTGAGAAAACTAAAGTTATAAACGATGAAGACAAAAGTGCTTTCTTAACTCCTAAAGCCATGCTCATTATTAATGCTGTAATAAAAATAAGTGCTAAAAATGCAATTCCTAACGCCCCACTAACTAGATAATCTCCATACTGTATAAAACTTCCTAAGTTCGTTACAGAATTTGTTCCATTACTAAAATTGGTTGGATAATCGTATGCCATGCTAACTAGATAATTTTGGTTCTCCTTTTAATATTGATAATACTAAGAATACAATGAATGCAGTTATTGCAATAAATGCTATTGGCAATACAAAATCAGGCAAGAAACCTAGTCCTGGAATTACTGCTGACCATACTGCGAGACTAGTAGAAACAAAAGTAATTGGTAATTTTAAAGTATTTCCTAATCCTTTAAGACCATTCCAAGCCACCTGAAAAATATCACTTGCTTCTGTTATATCATTTAAACTAGCTTCTATATCATTAACATTCTCACTTAAGTCTGTTTGAGCACTTTCTAATCGAGTATAAGAATCATTATACTTTGAATCTATAGTTATGCCAGCACTATTTGCATTATTTTGTATATAAGTAAACCCCGCAAAGAAAGCAATCATTACAATAAGTATCATCGTTACTACTCCCATTAATGAGGTTGCATTCTTCTTTAATCTTATTTTTGTAGTTTCCATATTATTAGACCTCCTAAAACAGTTAAAGCCCAAAATGTTGCATAATCTAAAGGTTGAAATCCTAATAGCGTAGCACCAAAAGAACCAAGCAATACTCCAATAACTCCAAGAACTGGAGAGATTAAAAAGAAGGAAGTTACTATCCCTGCAAAGATAATAGCAATTCCTGTTCCACCTATTTCTCCTAATGCGTTAAAGATTACAGAATTTGTATCTCCAATAGTTTTAATTAAGTTTGCTATCCATTTGAAACTTCCAGTAGCATAAAAATCCGCTATGAAAGTTCCATTACCCCAATCAGCAATATTACAATATATCGTCGCGGAAGAAGATACTTCACAAGTTTCACAGATAGTATAATCATTAGTTAAATTTCTTTTTATAACTCTTAAACAACCTGCATCAACATCTCCCGACGGTTTAACAAAAGTTAATACAAAATTTTGTGTTTCATTATTATAAACTAAGGAATATTCAAAATCTCTAAATTTATTGAATACTAAAATTGTATCTCCAGTAATTGTAAATATCTGGGGGGTTTCACTTATCTTATAAGGACTTGTAGAATAAGTAGTTGTTCCGTCCTGGACAAATATAAATTTATAAAATGTATCATACCAATTAAGATAAACTAAATCTTTTCCATCATAAGAAGTTTGGGCCATTCCAATTGTATAAAATGTATCTGTTCCAATATCATAATATTGAATTGTAATATAAACATCTTCTATTGGAGATTGAGAACCATCAACTACTTCTAATTCTGTTAGCGTTGCTAAAGTATCATTTAATAAATATAAAGTTACATTTGTCGTCGATACATTTGTAAAAGTTGCATTATTAAGATAATAATAGTTTTGTGCATATCCTGTAGCATCAGTTTCAACAGTAAGGGAAACTGTATAATTAGTATTATTTGGAGATATACAAAATGCAAATGAACTATTAGTTCCTGTTAAATCTTCATAAGAACGATTAAGAACAACAGCCCCGCCGCTAACATCAAAAATATCCCACGTCGATTTAAATGTCGCATTAATTAAAGGGAAAGGATTTGTAGCCGAATAAATTGTAAAGTTAATATAAGGATGGTCAGTTATAGCACAAAGTCCAAAAGTAATATTACTTACAGTTTGATTATGTGAATCAGATAACACAGGATAACTTGTAGTAGTATTTGTTAAACTAAATATCCAGTAGAAAGAATTATTTACTTCAATAGGAATAGAACCTACAGCAATATCTTTATCGAAACTAATTGCATCTCCAGTTCCGGTTTGAACCCCAGAATAATTTGCTCCTGCATAATTTATCTTCGCTGTTATTGCATTCCACTTTGAACTATTATAAGTAATATTAATCAAGAAATTCTGTAGCGAGGATTCTATTGCTGTTGTTGAATAAGTTTCTGAAATTCCAAAAACTCTATAAGTCCAAGAATAAAATAATCCTTTTATATTCCCAAGCGTATCATTAGCCCAGATAGTCATATTTTTATCATTCTCTAAAGTAAAATTAGTAGAATTGCTTACCCCAGAAACACAACCATCAATAGTTACATTTGTTCCATTATAATCATACCAACAAATATCAAGGTTTGAATCTATGAAAGTTACATTCAGAGTTTCATTTTGTCCAACCATAATATAACCTGGTGAATCTATAGGGGTTTGAATAGTAATTGAAGGAACTGTCGTATCAACAGTTATGTTTCTATCTTCAGTTGAATTACATTGACTTGTTGTAGTGCAAGTTGTAACATTATAAGTATAATTTCCATCTACAAAACTATAATTAATAAGTCTTGTATCATCAATAAAAGTATAAGAAGTTCCATTACTAAATGTAAAAGTTATATTCTGAAAATAAGTTTCAGTTAATGAAACATTTACAGGAATATAAGAAGTCGTAGAATTATAATTATTAATTTGAGTTGGACTTTCATATTGAATAAAAGGAACTGTATCAACCGTAAAATAAATTATAGAACTATTTTCATTTCCAAAAGTATCATTTATGAAAACTGTCCAATTATTTAAACCTTCATTTGCTACCATATCTGTAAAATTAGTTCCACAAGTTTGAACAGAATAATTATTTAATCCGGTATCATTTGAGAACCATACTTTATTACAATTTGTTTCAACATAAGTATAATTAAATATTGTTGGTGCTGTTAGATAAGATACATTAGTTGGATAAATAATTTCTATATAAGGTATAATACTATCTTGATAAAAAGTTACACTTGTTGAGTTCTCACGTCCAGTAGTATCATTAGCATAAATTGTCCAGATGTTTATTCCTTCGTCTGCAACTAATCCTGTAACATTTAATGCACAATCTATCGTAACATTAATAGTATCGTTTGTTGAATACCAACAAATTTCTTGATTAGTTTCAATTAAAGTATAATTAAAAGTAGTTATTGCTGTTGTATAATTTGTTGCAGTTGGATAAGTTATATCAAATTGTGGATAAAGACTATCAATTGTAAAAAACCAAGTTTCACTTTCTGTTTGTTGAGAATTATTATCATTACCTGTACAACTCCAATTATAAGATCCATCTTCCAAACTTTCTGTAAAGATATAATCTGTATTATTTAATCCACTTGAATTTGTTTGAGTTAAACTTCCATTTAAATAAAACTCCATTTCTGTAAAATTTAAATCATCATTTCCATAACAAGTAAAATCAATTGATTGTGGTGAAGTCGTATAATTTGTTGTATTTACTGGAGATATTAATGTTGCATTTGGTACAAAATCAAATGTCCATGTAATTCCATCTCCACCATTATATAGGTAAAAAACTTCTGTTGGAGTTAAAACTCTTTCCCAAAATCCTACTTCATCTATAACTGCTTCAATAGGTCTTGTTATACCCCCAAGATAATTTCCAGCACCTATAAAAAAATCATCAATTCCAATAGCCCCTGAAGTTGAAGTAGTCGCATTAGCTTCATTTAATCCATCAAACCAAATTGATTGAATCCCATCTCCATCCCATACATAAGTAATCATGTGCCAATTACCATCATTTAAAGTTGTTGTACTTGTTACTGCTGTATGAACTCCACCAATCCTTGCGTGACAAAATGCTTTATTTCCTGCAGTTAATTCACAACCTACAAAATCTCCATCATCTGCCTTTATAATATCTAAATCTCCACTATCAGTTGTATTAATCCAAAAGTTCCAAGAAAAATCATCTGCAGTTCCAATATTTATATTATAAGTTGTGTTAATATAATCATCAGTTCCGTCAAAACTAAATGCTTTGCTTATTTTTCCATCCACCCCTC